>Ga0335074_10007308_pt1 | contig 15305 bp, 13 predicted proteins | sample Lox_Sample_23_FD_206715 | JGI IMG/M metagenome (GOLD analysis project Ga0335074, IMG submission 206715) | Soil microbial communities from Loxahatchee National Wildlife Refuge, Florida, United States - Lox_Sample_2.3 | ecosystem: Environmental > Terrestrial > Soil > Wetlands | place: USA... | reverse complement strand
CCCGACGTGAACCCCCACGGGTCCCGGGCCAAGTAACTCCCGGGCTAACACTTCGACCGCTTCTGCCACGCCAAAGGGCCGAGACGAGACCCGCGGACCGGAAGCAAGCGGTTCGGTGAACCGTTCCTTCAGCCCCGATTCCGTCCGCTATTTGTCCGTAACTAGCGTGGTGCGGCGGCATCTCCTGACGGCTGATGACCGAGGATGACACAACGCATGACGGCCTGTGAGCCGGGAGAAACCCCAGGACACGGGCCGTTTTCGCAGGTAGGTGGCAGGTGTTGGGTTCGAACCAACGTAGGCTAAGCCGACGGTTTTACATCCCTGAAGAAGCGGGCCGGGGTCAAGGGGCTGATGTGCCCGTTTTTGTGGCGTTTCCGGGCCGGATTTTGGCATGCCGGGAGGAGGGCCGGGGTCCAGGTGGAGCGCCCGGCTGGACGAACGACCTGGAGGCCGGGCCTCCTCCCGGCTCACACTGGACCAGGCCGGGAACGGCTATGGGGTTATGTGAGTGGCGCGCCCCGTGGGCAGGTCGTGTCCTTGGCAGGCTCGCGGCTGCGTTCATCCCTTCGGGGGTGCCCGCGGCTGGCGGCCGCGGGGGCATGGGGCGGTTCGCGTGCGGGCAGCGGGATCAATCAGACAGGCGGCCGGGCCACCAGTGGCGGGGGCCAGTAAAACCAGCGATCACGCGCTGCCCGCGTCCGGGCCTGCTCACGCGGCCTTCCGCGCGGCGGAGGCCAGGGTGCGGACCTAGCCGTCGCGCATCGCGTAGAACACCCAGGTAAGCAGCTGGCGCGCGGCGGCGACCTTGGCGATGTTCCTGGCCTCCTTGCCGCGGCGGGCGAGGATGCCGTCTTTGCGCTGGCGCAGCAGGTGGCCGGCGGGCACGTGCTGGATCGCCTCCATCAGCGCCCACCGCACCAGCGGGGATCCTTGCTTGGTGATGTGCCCGCGGCTGACCTTGACATCGGACTCCCGGTGCCGGGGGGTCAGCCCGGCCCACGAGCACAGCCGGGCTGGGTGAGGGAACCGGGTAATGTCGCCGATCTCGGCTACCAGCACCGCCGCGAGTACCGGGCCGATGCCCGGCAGGGCCCGGATGGCGTGGTAGCCGTCGTGGTGTTCTAGCAGGCCGGCGATGGCCGCCTCCAGCACGGTGATCTCGGCGGTCAGCTCACCAGCGAGCATGCGCAGCGAGGCCACCTTCCCCGCATGCGGCTGGCCCAGCTCCAAGCCATCCAGCCAGGTGTTCCCCCACACCCCGAAGATGTCGGTGCAGGTGACCGGGATACCGAGCTTGGCCAGCACCGCGTGGACCTGGTCTTTGCAGCTGGTGCGCAGCCGGACCAGCTTGATCCGGTACCTCGTCAGCTCCCGCAGCTCGCGGATCTCATCCGGGGCGATCCACGCCTCGGGCAGCCGCCCCATGCGCAGCAAGTCCGCCAGGTCCGCGGCGTCTTTCTCGTCGTTCTTGACCCGCCGGTAAGCGAAGCCCCGCACCCCCAGCGGGTGGGCCAGGTGCACCTCCGCACCGGCCGCGGCCAGCGTGTCCGCCGCCCAGTACCACCCATACGTTGCCTCCAGCACCACCTTCGGGTGCTTCCCCGCCCGGGCGATCACCCGGCGCAGCGCGGCCGGGCTGTTGGTGATGTGCGCGGTCTCCAGCTTCCGGCCATCAGCCGTCATCCGCACCAGCACGCTCCGGCGCCGGTGCAGATCCATTCCAACGACCTGCAGGCCGTCATAGGCTTCGGACATAAGGGCCTCCCTGTCTGGTGGAGACGGATGCATGCAACTTCCAGCATCCGCCAGAAGCGGAGGCCCGCTTCTTCATCGCATCAGGGAGCCCATCTTGACGTGCCAGCACAGCGGCTGACCTGTGGAGGCTTCATCACTCGCCGCGTGAAATCCGCCTTTGTCCGTGTGCGTCCGCAGCTTCGCAGTGTGCCTGGTGTCGGGGACGCAGGTTTTTGATCATGCTCCATGAAGTCCAGCTGAGTGCAGCCACAGACCAGCGCGGTGGAACCCCCACACAGTCACCTAGTTCCGGGCCTCCTCGACCGAACATCCGGCCGACGGAACAGGATCGCAGGCAGACGGAGCTCACGAGACCAGCTCCGCGCCTGCCCCAGCGCGGACCGCCCCGGTCGGGGGCGACCTCCGATGTACCTGCCATCAACCTCGAGCAGCCCCAGGCCGCCAGCCAGACCAGGCTCGCCGCGCTGTCGCGGCGTGGGTGGCGTGGCAGACCGCAGACCGACCCGGGCGCGCCGGGCGACCAGGTATATGGGCACGTCCGAGCCTCGGGAGAGGAGCAGCTCGGTGAACGCGTCCACTATCGCCCGCCTGTTCCCCTCAGTCTCGTCCAGGCGGTCTGCTGATGACAGTCCTGGTCACCTCCCCGTATGCCGTGGCTGCAGGGGCTGCGGTGATAGGGGCGGCGGAGCATGGCCGCTCAGCCTGACCAGGGCTTTGAGAGAGCGAATCCCATCTTCCGTCTCGAAGGCCCTGGGGAGATCCGCGAGTGTGAGCGGCGTGCCGGATGGCAGCCATAGCCACGGGTCGAGGCGTCCGGCTTGCATGGACTGGATGACCTCGCGGTGTACTTCGGCTTCGTCGTAGCCGTCGTTGTAGTACGTGAACGTTCCCCGTGCCTGGGCTGGGTCGATGGTGAGGGTTCCCCAGTCGTCGAGGCCGTAGATGCCAACGGTGCCACCGTGTTTCAGGTATGCCAGGCCCAGGTCGACGGTGCCGCGGCGGCCGACCGCGTCAATCAGGACGTCGAAGCCGTCTGGGTACGCGGTTTCTAGCCGGGCAGCCAGATCGGGGCTGGTGTAGTCGTGGTAGCCGGTGACCCCTGCACGTCGCGCGACGTCTGCTCGCCGCGTGCTGCCGATCATCACCACCGCCCTGGCGCCGAGGTTCGCCGCGTGCGCGGCGAACGCCACGCCGTTGCCGCCCGAGCCGATGATGAGCAGATGGCTTTCCGGGCGCACCCCGGTGCGGGTCAGGTAGCTGAGCGTCTCCCTCCATGTGATGATCATGGGTGCCCCGGCGGGGTCGACGTTGCCTGGCACGATCTGGTGGATGCGGTAAGGACGCCATTCCTGCTCAGGCAGGCCGTCCTCCTTCATCGCCTGATGGTCTCGGGCGATGCCGATCTCGGCGAAGCCGCCCCAGGCGGCGCCGATGCCGCCGGCCGGCGGGGTGCCCACCCGGGTGACCAGGTCGCCGGACCGGAGGTGGCGTACCCGGGCGCCGACGTCGGTGACCCGGCCGACGCTCTCGTGCCCCAGGACGACCGGATAGGGCAGCGGGAATGGGAACTCGCCGGCTACCACGTGCCGGTCGGTGCCGGTGCAGACGGACCCGTAGAGCAGTTCGCACCGTGCTTCGTAGGGCCCGGCACGGGGCTCGGGTATGTCCCGGATGACCAGGCGTCCGGGCTTTTCGACGACGGCGGCCTTCATACCATCGGCCCGGGGCCGCGGTACGGGCGGTCGAAGGGTAGGCAGGGCGGCTCGTCAAAGGGCCGGAACGGGACTGCCGCGGCGATCTGATCCAGTTTCGCCAGCAGATCGGCAGGCAATGGCCCCCGGGCCAGGGCGGCGGCGTTTTGCTCGACCTCCGCTGCTGATCGCACCCCGGTGAGGATGGATGAGACGACCGGGTTGGAGATAACGAACCGGAGTGCAGCTTCGGCCACGCCGAGCCCCGCTTCATCCAGTAGGGCGTACAGGGCGCGGAATTGCGCCCGCCGCGGGGGGCTCAGCCACGGTGCCCCGTTGATGATCTCGTCGTCGTGGTGGCGGGATAGTGCGCCTTGCTGCAGCGGCGCGCCAATGATGACTCCCATGTCCTGGTCGCGGGCGGCGGGGAGGATTTCCCGTTCCGCCTCGCGCCAGAGCAGGCTGTAGTTGAGGGCCGTGAGCACGACGTCGAACTTCCCGCTCCGGCAGAGCCTGGCCAGCTCGTATGCGGTGGTGCCGGCGAGTCCCGCGTGGCTGATCGCGCCTTCCTGCTTGAGTTCGCCGATGACGTCCAGTACGGGCCCTGTGACCTGTTCGGGATCGGTCCACCATTCGTACTGGCCGGGCCGGTCGGGTTCGTGGATCATCAGGATGTCGATGTGGTCGCGGCGTAGCAGTCGGAGGCTTTCGTGGACTGAGCGGCGCAGGCACCTGGGGTCTTGCGGCCAGAAGGGCTGAGGGCGGCCGCCGAGTTTGGTGGACACCATGACCGGGCGGTCTGCTAGCGGCAGGATGCGGCCGAGGGTGGCCTCGCTGTCGCCGTATCCGGGCGCGGTGTCGATGTAGTTGACGCCGAGGCTGATGCCGCGGAGGACGGCTGCCCTGGCTTCGCTGAAGGGTGCGGACTCGGTGGTGAGGAACAGGCCGCCCAGGGCCAGCTCACTGACCGGAAGGCGGGTCCGGCCGAGAATCCGCTGTCTCATTGGTGATCTTCTCTTTCCGTGAGCTTGTTCCGCAGCGAGGTGATCAGGCCGTCTGGCGGACAGCACGGCAAACGGCGGGGTTCGGCGACCAGCGCGCTGGCGTAGATGGCGAGCAGGATCTCGAACTCCCGTAGCGCGTTGTGGATGCTGACCGGGGGCTCCGTTGTCCTGGATTCCAGCCAGTTGAGCATCGCTTCGGTGAGCGCTGCCTGGGCCAGGACGTCCTCGTGCGGGTAGAGGTGGGTTCCGCCGCGGGTGGTGCCGTGTGAGAGCACCTCCCAGGAGTGCATGGTCGAGCGGGCGTGACCGTGGCTGCCGTAGACCGTGATCTGCTGGTGCTCGTGGCCAGGGAGCGGCGCCGGTGATGCGGGGGGTGCGTTGCTGCCGCAGCGCAGCAGGGCCCGCAGGCCGCTGTGGAATCCGATCTCGGCTAGTGCCATGTCGGGTGCGTAGTGCCGGTACTGGTTTTCCCGCAGGCCACCAGGTCCGGAGACCTGGCCGAAGACAGTGACCGTCAGTGCCGGGGCGGCCGCGTCTGCGAGGGCCTGGAGCAGGTGGGTGCCCTGGAAGGCGAGGTTGGACCGGGCGCTCGCGTCGATCAGGCGCAGTTCGCCGATGTCCCCCGCCTGGATCGCTGTACGTAGCCACTGCCGGCGTGGGTGGTAGTGCAGCTGATGGTTGACGGCGATCTTCATCTGGCTTGCGGTGGCGAACGCAGCGAGGACCCGGTAGTCCTCGCCCTGGATGGCGACCGGCTTCTCGATGATCACACCCGGTACCCCGGCGGCAGCGGCCGCTTCTAGAACCCTCGAGCCGGGCATCGGGGGGCGTGCTGACCAGGACGAGGTCGGGACGCTCGGTCTCAAGCATCGTGCGGTAGTCCAGATACCGGCCAGGGACAGAGAATCGGTCAGCGAATGCTTGCAGGGGCCGGCTGCGGCGGCTCGACACCGCGGCCAGGCGTGCCCGGTTCAGGTGCCTGAATGCTTCCGCGAGGCCGGCGGCCCGTGGCCCGCTGACGCCGATGATCGCGCACTGGTACATGGCCGGACTCCTAGGGCCGGAGAAGGATTTTGCCGCACTGGCCGGAGACTTGTGTCTGCCAGGCTTGCTGGATCTCTTCAAGCGGGAAGGTGTGGGTGATCAGCGTGTCCAGCGCAGAGCCGACGCCGGCGATCTGGCGGATCAGCCGCGGAGCTGTGTTCAGGTTGTACTGCCGGGAGCCGATCACGGTCAGGCCTTTTCGCAGCAGGTCCGGGCTGATCCTGAAGGGGTCTGCGTGATGGATTCGCCTACGGACGCGACAGAGCCCCCGCGCTGCGCCGCGTCCAGGCGCAGCCGTTGCGCAGTGAGGTTCCCGGAACATTCGACCGTTTTGCCGATGCCGCGGCCCGCGGTTGCGCTGAGCACGGCGGCCAGCGTCTGGCCGTCCGCCGGGTCGATGACCAGGTCAGCGCCGAGTCGGGTGGCCAGCCGGGCGCGCAGCAGGTTGGGCTCGATCCCGATGACCCAGGCGCCGCGGTAGCGGGCATTGATGATGGCGCCGAGGCCTACCGGTCCCAGGCCGCAGCAGGCCATGGCCGCGTGCTCGTAACTCATCCCATCGCGGATGGGTACCAGCAGCCGTTCCGGCTTCAGCAGGTACTGGGCCATCGCGGCGCTGCCGTCCCGGCCGGCGAATACGCGGGTCGAGTCCTGCTCACACAGCAGGTAGTCACCAGCCGTGCAGGCGGCGCACCATCCGCATGAATACAGCGCGAGCGCCACCACCCGGTCCCCGGCGCGTACCCGGGCAGGCCGGTCCACCCTGACGACTTCACCGGCTGCCTCGTGGCCCACAGGCCCGGCAGGCTCGCCGGTGATGAAGCGCTTGTACTCGGCGCACATGGGCGCCACCCGGACCCGCACCACGACCCAGTCGTCATGGGGCTGCAGAGCTGGCATCGTGGCCACCGCGGCCTGCCCGGCCCGGTGATGACCGCCTTCTTCACCGTGTACCTTCCCCCCGGGCGCCGGGCGCGCCGCCTGCGCGCCTGGCGCGCCCGATGTCACCCGCCGGCCGGGCTGCTGACCGCGAGGCTGGAGAAGGACGCCTGCCCATTCGCGGCGTAGATGCCGAACTCGCCGCCGGACAGGTCGTATCCGCGGGTGGTCAGGGCGACGTCCCCGACGTAGGCGGTGATCGCGGAGCCTTTCACCAGCACCTGTATCCGCACGCTCCCCCCGGCCGTGCGCAGCGGCCGCTCGATCTCGTAATCGGTGGCGCTGACGTAGCTGCGGTCAGAGTCTTCCTCGAACGGGACGTCGATGCGGTGCGGACGGCGGTCGAAGACAACCCGGCCGTGCTCTGGTTCCAGCCGCAGGAGGTACGCTGCGCCGAAATCGCGGGCGGCCCGGATAGCGATGCCCATCTCCTCGGCAGTCTCGGTCACATCGACAGTCACGTCCAGGTAGCCGTTCTCACCGACCTCGCCGAGGCTGCACCAGCCGAAGCCCGTGTCCTCAAAACGGGCCTTGGGGCCATCAAGGCTCCACTGGCCGCCGCGCGGCGCCGGTTCGGCGGCCGTGACGGCGTACTGGTCCACGACCCCGGCGACCGGGCGCGTGCCCAGGGTCCCATCCTCGCGCCGGGCCAGCTCATGAACGATCAGGTCGCCCCCCCATTGCCTGTGGCCGCTGTCCTGGTCTCCCGCCCGGGTGGCCAGCCAGCCGATGGCGTACCGCCTGGTGCCGTCAGTAGCCGTATTGAACGCATAGACGTCGTTGGTTTCCAGTGCGTCATCGGTCGGCCGCCGCCAGGGGCCTTCCGGCGAGGGACCGGACCTGTAGCGGCTGGCGAAACGGTCGGAGTAGGTGGAAAACAGCAGGTACGTGTCGCCGCCGAGCTGGAAGATCTCCGGGCATTCGGGGGCCCGGGTCGTGCCGGGTGCATGCAGAGGAGGCTGGACGGTCCAGTTGACCAGGTCGCCGGAGGTGGCCAGGCCGACGCAGCCGCGCCTGTCGAACGGCCCGTCGGTCACCCGGGCGCACAGCAGCATCTGCCAGGTGCCCCCGGCGCGGAAGACGAACGGGTCGCGCCAGTCATCCCGCTCGTACCAGCGGGGGTCGGCCGCCAGGCTGAAGTCCGGGTCCTTGACCCAGGTGGCCAGATCGCGGCTGGTGGCCCGGAGCACGATCTGCTCGGGCCGACCCTGGGCGCTGAGCGCCGGGTTGATCCCGGCATAGAACGCCACATAACCGCCGTCGCCGTCGGCCACGACGGAGCCCGCCCCGACCAGCAGGTCGGGTTCGGCGGGGCCGCCGCGCTGGATCGCGATCGGCTGGTCGGTGAACTCCAGGAAATCGCGGGTGGTCACGTGAGCCCAGTCCAGGCCCTTGAGTACGCCTGGGGCGCCACTGTCATCCTGGTGCAGGAACACGTAGAAGAGGTGATACATGCCCTCGGCGTAAAGCGGCATCACGTCACCGAACCAGCCGTCGCGGGGCCGGTACAAGGGTGCCTGGGAGTGAGTCGTCAAGCCATTCGTCCTTTCGATCCGGGTGAGGGTGCGGGCAGCGCAGCTAGTGCCGTGGTTAGCCGAGCCGGGCCCGCAGGTCCCGGGCTTCGGCGAGATTGAGCCGCTCGTTGTCGGCGGTCCGGTCCATAGCCGCGTCGAGGCGGGCGGAATAGAGCTCCTGATGACGCCGGCCGCGCTCGGCAGCGGCCGCGCGGCGTTCGCTGACCTCACGGGCCATGGAGGCTGGCGGCGGGAACGGCCCGGCGGGCGGCTCGGCGGGCAGGCGGGTGGGCAGCCGGTCCGCCACCGGCGCGATAGTCACGCCGCGGCCGGGCGGAAGCTGGTACCAGTAGGCCGTCGACGCCCAGTCATCCGCCAGGTGATTGGCGTGCCCGTGCTCGATGGTGACCCGGATCCGGGAAGTGAACCGGACTGGGTCCACGACGTGGAAGCGGTAACTGACCGAGTACGGCGGTACGTCACCTTCGTGCAGGATCGCACCGTGATAGGGATAGGCGTTACGCTGCATGCCCCAGGCGTGGTTGAAATAGTCCTCGGTCCCGGTGCCGTGCAGGCTGGGCGGCCAGGTGTCGTCGTCAATGAAGATCATGTCGTCGCCCTCGCCCCACCAGCTGCCCTGCCGGTGATACACCGACAGATTGCAGCCGACGTAATGACCAGTGCCCTCGGTGTCCAGCACCACGTAATTGGCTGCCCCGTCGAGATTGGCCGCGTTGACCTCCGGGCTGTTCACCTGCAGGTCGGGCCCCCAGCCAGGGCAGGGGTTGGCGCGGTGCCATGAGGCATGCAGGTACGCGATATCCTCCGGGAGCGGGCGGGTGTAGAGCTCGTAGTCGACATGGAAGTACTGGGCGTACGGGATGTCGTTCTCGTTGGTTACCTCGATACGGATATGGCGCTGGAACGGCATCGGCAGGTAGCAGTTGAGGGATGCGCTTCCCCCGAACCGCAGCGCTTCCTCCGGCTTGGCGGACACCGTGAAGAACGCCGAGGAATAGTTCGCCGGCATGCTATGACCGATGCCGAAGAAATCACCCAGCGGGACGAGGACCTGCGGTTCCGCGGCGCCGTCATAACTGATCCGCAGCAGCACCTTGCGGTAGTAATCGGGGTCTGCTTCCTCCCAGGTGATGCCGAGCGCATTGTGTATCTCGTTGACCGGGGCGGTTTCGGCTGCGTCGAGCGGGCCGACCAGCCCTGGCCCTAGCACCCGGCGGCAGAACTGGGTGAGCCACAGATGCGTCACGCATCCGGGTCCTTCAAGGTCGGCCAGCGTGCGGGTCTCTCCCGGGCCGATGACCCAGTAGTCCTGGTTCCTGCCCCGGTGATCCCAGCTGGAAACGCGGCCGGACCTGCCGCCGCGCACTGTCGCCAGGCCGGGAAACTCCTCTGCGGTGCTGTCCTTCATGCCGTCCTTCCATCTGTGATGACGCCGCCGTCTCGGTGCTCAGGCGCGGGTAACTGATCGGGGCGGGAACCCGCCAGGGCTGCGGATTATTAGCCAGGCCAACTCCTCATCGCACGTGCTGCCGGCGGGTGGCACGGGCCGGGCTAGCCCTTCACGGCGCCTGCTGTCATGCCGGCCACGATCTGCCGCTGGAATATCGCGTACACGATGAGCTGCGGGATGAGGACCAGCACGGTCGAGGCCATCATCGCCCCGTAATCCACGTTCCAGACCCCCTGGAATTGCGAGATGCCCAGCGACACCGTCGTGAGCGATGCCTTGTTGATCAGGGTCACCGCGAAAGGGAACTCATTCCACACGTAGATGGTGTTGAAGATAAGCAGTGTCGCCACGACGGGCCTCATCAGCGGCAGTACCACCCGCGCGCACAGCGTGAAAAGGCTGCACCCGTCGACGATGGCCGCCTGCTCCAGCTCAGCGGGGAAGTCAGCCAGGAACCCGGTGAACAGGAGCATGTTGAACGAGATCGAGACCGCGATGTACGGGAGGATCAGGGACAGGTATGTCCCGTAGACACCGAATTCGACATCGAGCCGGTAGACGGGGAAGAGCAGGATGTACACCGGCACGGCGAGGCCGGCAAGGAAGAAATAACGCAGGGCCTTCTGGAGCCGCCGCCATCTGAAGAACATCCGGCTCAGCGCGTAGGACGCCATGAATGAAATGAGGATGCCGAGCGGGACGGACCCGAGGGCCAGGATGAACGTGTTGCGGTACATCAGCAGCAGGTCCAGCGTGGACAGCGCCATCCGGTAGTTGGCCAGACTCAGCCGGGTGATGGAGAAGGGATGGGACAAGATCGCGCTGTTGCTCTCGAACGACAGCAAGACGATCCACAGCAGTGGCAGCGCGATCACGAACGTGGCCAGGTAGGCCACAGCCGCAGCGACATGCAGGCGGCTGCGCCTGCGGCGGCGGGGTGCTGCGGGAACCGCCGCCCGGCCAGCCACGCGCACCTGGGCCGGGCTAACGGACTGGCTCACGGCGCCTCCTGCGTCCGAGCTGGAGGTACAGGATGGAACCGCCGACGCCGAGCACGCAGATCACCACGGCGAGCGCCATCCCGTAGCCGTACTGCTGCAAGGTGAAGGTGAGGTAGTACATGTAGGTCACCAGGACGTCGGACAGGTGGACGGGGCCACCGCCGGTCAGCTCGTAGACAAGCTCGAAGATGCGCAGCACGCCGGTGATGATGAGCAGGGTGACGATGCCGAAGCTCTCCTGGAGCATCGGGATCACCACATGGCGCAATTCCTGCCAACGATTCCTGGAGTCCAGTGCGCTCGCCTCCAGCACCTCGCGGTCCAGCAGCCGCAACCCGGCATAGAAGATCGTGAGCATGAAGCCGATCTGCTCCCAGACGAAGACGAACCCGACAGCGTAGGGAGTGAGCGTGGTGCCGCCGATCCATTCCGGTTGCGGCAGGCCGACCGCGCCGAGCACCGCGTTGATCAGCCCAATCTTCGGGTCGAGAATGAACACCCAGATCAGGCCGACCAGGATCGGTGCCACGATGGCCGGGGCGAAGATCAGGGCCCGCATCGCGCCCGCGCCGCGGATCTGCTGGCTGAGCAAGACGGCGAGCAGGAACGCACACGGCAGCAGCACCACGAGGGCAATCCCGAGGATAATTCCGGTGTTGCGGAGCGACGACCAGAAGAGAGGGTCGTGCGCGAGCTGGCGGTAGTTGGAAACGCCGGCGCTTCCGGGTGACCCGAGCCCGCTGTAGTTAGTGAAGCTGTAGTACACAGACAGCGCCACCGGCAGCATCAGGTACGACAGATAGAAGATCGCGGCCGGGCCGATCATAATGACGAGCTGCCACTTCTTGCTAAGCGCCCGCATCGGTACTCCCGTCGCTGATTCGTGGATCTGCTCCCGGCACCCCCGGTGGACGGGGGGGATGGCCGCTCCCGGCCCGGGGGGAGGAGCCGGCCGGACCGCTTCCGGCCCCTCCCCGCACGGCCAGGGTGTGACCTGGCCGTGAATCATGCTCACTTGAGGGTCTGCTGGACCACCTGCAGGGCCCGCGACGGGCTGTACACACCTTCCATCACGCCGTAGATGCTGTCGTACATGGCATTCGCCGTATTCGCGGACACCACCAGGTCAGGCTGAGCCTCGGGGCTGGTCCAGCCCGGAGTGTTCAGCTGCTGGACGACCGCGCCGAAGACCGGGCTCTTCGCAGCGTCCACCTTCACCGGATACGTCGTAACCGGGATCTGGGCGTTCTGGACCATGATCTTTTGCCCGGCAGCGCTGTAGTAGAACCCGATGAATTGCTTCACCGCGTTGTAAACCTTCTGGTTGTCCTTGACTTTCGCGCTGACCACGAACGGGGCCGACGGGGCATCCATCTTGACGTGCTGGTCGCCGACCCCGTCAGTGAAGGTCGGGCCCCACCAGAAGCCCACATCCTTGCCGATCGAGCTGGACTGAATCTGCCCGGCCTGCCACACCCCAGAGTCCAGCATCGCGGCCTTGCCGGAGAGGAAGGACTGGACTGACTGGAAGTAGCTCTGGGTTGAGGTGTTGGACGGGAAGGCGCCGGCTTTCTGTAGCTCCTGGATGTGCGTGTAGAGCTTGAGGAACTGCGGGTTCTCATAGCTTGTTTTCCCGGCCAGGATGGATTTGTACATGCCCTGGTAGCCGAACCGGTCAAGCATGGTAAGGAACGCCCAGACACTGAACGAGGAATCCGCGCCGGAGCCCTGTGCAATGGGCACGATGCCGTGCTGGTGGAGTGTCTTGACCACGCTCACCAGCTGGTCGAACGTGACGGGCACCGTCAGGTGGTACTTGGCGAAGATGGCCTTGTTGTAGTAGAAGCCGGTGACCAGGCTCTGGTATGGCAGACCGTACTGGACAGTGCCCTGCTTAAAGCCGTCCAGCATGTTCGGGGCGAAGCTTGAGGTCAGGTGCAGGCTTTGCAGGATGGGGGTGAGGTTCAGCAGATCGCCGTGCTGGGCCATCGGCTGGGCCAGCGTGTTGTACACCCAGAAGATGTCCGGCAGCGTCCCGGACTGGGCGGCTACTTCCATGTCCTGCTCATGCTGGGCGACAGGCTGGCCCTGGATCACGACGTTGACCTTCGGATGCGCCTTCATGAAGGCCTGGACGATGTCGTAGGTCGCAGGGTCCTGCGCCTTGACGTTCGCGTTCTGCATCGAAAGGGTGATCGTCGTCACGCCGTTGGCGTTCACCGGGTTGGTGCCGCTGCTGCCGCCGCAGCCTGCGATCCCGGCGATCAGCCCGGCGACGGCCACGCCGGCGAGAGGCACCCGGTGCCATCCCGGGCGCGGGCGCCTTCTGACTCGTTCCTTGTGTTGCGTCTTTGACATCGGAATTCACCCTTCTTTGGGTCGGCCACCGGGCTTCTGCTGTCTCGTGCAGCGGGGGTCAGTAACGCATCTCCGCTGATGTGGTCCATCGCCGTGACTTGCCTTCCATCTGCGGCTCGTGGTTCATGCGGGATCACCAGCGCCCTCCCCGCAACCGCAGGAGGCGCGGTACTTCAGGTCTGCGTGCATCACCATTTGCCGGGGCGGGCGTCCGGGATCGGCGATGCGCCTGAAAAGCAGGTTCGCCGCCTGCCGGCCGATCCGCTCCACGGGCTGGGCCGCGACCGTGAGGGGTGTTTCCAGGAGCTCGAAGACGGGCTCGTCGTCGAAGCCCACGAGGGCGACATCACCGGGCACCCGGAGCCGGTCAGTTCGCAGGCCGCGAAGGACCCCCAGAGACAGCAGGTTGTTGGCGCAGAAGATGCCGGTGGGCCGGTCTGCTGAGCTCATCAGGCGCCTGAGCAGCCGTTCCCCCAGGCGGAACGTGCTCTCCACGCCGATGGCGTCCTTCATCTGGCCCTGCAGCACGGTCAGCCGCACCCCGGCTGCCTCTGCCGCGTCCCGGCAGCCGAGCAGGCGGTCAGCGCTTGAGGTTGCCGCCGTGCTGCCGGTGATCACCCCGATGTGCCGGTGACCATGGCCGATCAGATGCTGAACCAGTTCGCGCGCCCCCTGGCGGTGGTCGACGAGGACCGAATCAAACGGGTTACCCTCAACCGTCCGGTCGACGAGCACGGTGGGTATGCCGGAATCCCGCAGAACAAGCAGCGGGTCCAGCTGCGCCACTGACGGCACCGCGATCACCCCGGCCACGCTCTCCCCCATCATCAGGTCCAGGTAGCGGCGCTCCTGGGCCAGATCCTCGTCTGTGTTGCAGAGCAGCACAGCGTGGCCGTGCCTGGCCGCGACACCTTCCACCGCACGAGCTATCGACGCGAAGAAGGGGTTCTCGACATCGGAGATCACCAGGCCGATCGCGTCGGCACGCTGACGCCGCAGGGCCCTGGCTGCCCGGTTCCCCCGGTACCCGAGCGCAGCCGCGCTTCGCCGGACCCGCTCGGCGACCTCCGGGCTGACGCCGTCCGTGCTGGACAGGGCCCGGGAGACCGAAGCAGTCGACACACCTGCATGCCGGGCGATGTCTGCGTAAGTAGGCCTGTCCACCACGAACCCAATCCGTAATCGATTACGTAATGGATTACAGCGAGCCGGGCCCCAGTCTGTCAAGCACGTTGCGAAATCGAGACAATCGTTGACGAGCAGCTCCCCATCGCCTCGCAGATTTCACCGGTGTCCCGCCGTGATCGGTCGCACGCCCTGTGACCTGCGGTTCTCCGGGCTTCATCCTCGTCGCCGCTCATGGCTATCGGGCCGATCTGCATGATCATTATCCGGGTTGTCGCTAGCTCCTGCGGGCAAGGCATTGCCGCTACGCGGGCGTGCACCTTCTCGCTGCTTCGGTCCTGGACATAGCCTCGCGGCGGATCGTCGGGTTCGCGCTCGGGGAGCATCACGACGCGCAGCTGGCCTATGGCGCCCTGGCCATGGCGGTCACGGTGCGCGGCGGCCGGGTTCCCGGCGTCATCCTGCACACCGACCAGGGCAGCGAAGTACACCTCTGGCGAGTTCGCCGCTTCTGCTCCGCTCACGGCATCACCACCAGCGTGGGCCGGACCGGGGTGTGCTGGGACAACGCCGCCGCCGAGAGCTTCTTCGGCGCGCTGAAGAACGAGATGTACCACCGCCAGTCCTTCCCCGACCGGGCCCGCGCCAGATTCGCCATCGCCGACTACATCAAGGTCTTCTACAACCGCCGGCGGCTCCACTCGACGCTCGGCTACCGCACCCCCCTCGAAGCACTAACCCAGTTCAAGACCGCAGCAACCGCTGCCTGATCAACAACCCGAGGAACTGTCCAAGATCGTTGACACAGCTCACATGAGGACGTTCCGGGCCTGCTGGGACTGTGCAGCGAGCGGTGTTTCCGGCCCGACACGCCGGGCTGAGGTCCGGCGGGATGGGCACTGTGAGTGATGACATCGGATGCTGTGAATCAGGACAAGAGGGGCAAGAGTGACGAGGGGCGGCAGCTGTCGCCGGAGCAGGCCGCGGCGGCGGCGATGGTGGCCGAGGCCCGCCAGCGGGGCTTGGAGCTGACCGGCCCGGATGGGCTGCTGAAGCTGTTCACCAAGAATGTGCTGGAAACGGCCCTGAACGAGGAGATCACCGAGCACCTGGGGTATGAGAAGAACCGGGCTGAGCCGGGCCGCGAGCGGGGGAATGTGCGTAACGGCGCCCGCACCAAGACGGTTATCTCTGATGCGGTGGGCGAAGTCCGCATCGATGTCCCCCGTGACCGGGAAGGGACGTTCGAGCCGCAGATTGTGAAGAAGCGGCAGCGCCGGCTCACCGAGGTGGATGAGATCGTGCTGTCGCTGTATGCCAAGGGATTGACGACGGGAGAGATCTCGGCGCACTTCGCGGAGATCTACGGTGCGTCCATTTCGAAGGAAACCGTATCCCGG
>Ga0335074_10007307_pt1 | contig 15305 bp, 3 predicted proteins | sample Lox_Sample_23_FD_206715 | JGI IMG/M metagenome (GOLD analysis project Ga0335074, IMG submission 206715) | Soil microbial communities from Loxahatchee National Wildlife Refuge, Florida, United States - Lox_Sample_2.3 | ecosystem: Environmental > Terrestrial > Soil > Wetlands | place: USA: Florida... | reverse complement strand
GTCACTCTTCTCGTCAATTGCCATCGTAGCACTCTGAATCACAAACGAATGCGCTCAGCTACCTTTCATCGTGCTCTGAGCGGCTTCGCAGGTCACACCCCTGGGCACTGCCCGTGCCTTCGATAGGCGAATCTCCTAACCCTGCTGGCCCGGAGACATCGTCATTTTCGCCGTGACGTCGGCAGCAAAAATGCAAACCGGCTATATCGTTTCCCACATTATCACGGTCTGCTCGAATTTGGGTATCCAAATCAAAGCCTTTTGCCGACACGAGCGAGAGGCCATCCCGTCGAATAAGGCAGATAGTTTACTGAATTATTAATGAATGATCACTGAATTGAGAGCAACGACGACCCTTCTACGCTTTTTTTTGATGAGAAGCCCGCTAAAGTCGTTGCATTTGGGAGCAGAGGCGGGGTATGATGCGACAACACCCGTTAATGGGAATCGGAAAGTTCAAACCTAAATCCCCGGATCATACTTGAAATTCGACCCCGAAGTTCACTTCAAGGAGCTGCGCGTGGCTGATCGTGTGCATCCAGTGATTGAAGTCTCAGAGTCCGAGTTGTCCAGCCAAATGATTGGCCTGGACGCGAGAGCCCGAGAAAAGCGCAAACCTTTCGTCATTCTGGATCCGTTCGACCATACGATGGAGGGCGCGCTGTCACGTTATCTCGACATCAAGATTCACCATTATGTTGACGATCTGACTTACAAGGAGATCGTCGTTGTTGGGGAGTATGATCGCGCCTGCGAGGTCCCCAATAATGAAAAAGATGGCAAGATCTTCAACTGGCAACGGCCAAGCGCCATGTTGGCCGATGAGACACTGGTTGTCAAATGCCCGCCGGGCTTTGACTACGTGAGCCACTATGCCTCGTTGATCGCAACCTATCTTGCGCTGCAGAATCGGGACTACACCTGTGTCTCGTACATTCCCCCTTCTGAAGAAGCATGCTGGAGCGTGATTGAAAACTCCAATCTTAAGGATATTTACCCCTCGGAGTTTGTGGTTTACGGATCCGGAATGCCTCGCATCGCCAATGAAATGCACTGGCCGGGCGAAGGACCTTTCCGGGCCACACACAAGCGTCTGGGGGGACGAGATATCACGTTCCTGGGCTGCGAATTTTGCGTCTGGGGAGACATCGCCGGGCGACTCGTGACCTATCTCGCTGAAGAGAAAGGAATCAAGCAATTCATCTACATCGGCAAACTGGGCACGTTAAATCCCAGCTACGAGCCGAATTGTTTTCTGGCCACCGGCAACACCAGTTTTCTCGACGGCAGGAAAGTCGTTTGGGACGATATCTTTGACGGCGTCGAAGACGAAGTAGTCAAGCGCGGAGTTCACTTCACTTCGCCCTCGCCCTTGCTCGAAACCAAGGGGTGGCTCAGCGCCCATCGCGCTTACGATTACGTAGATCCAGAAATCGGCCACATGGGACGGGCCGCTGTCGATGCTTCGATTCAGTACGGCTATATGCACGTGATGTCCAACAACCTTTCCCGATACTGCGATGAGAATCTGTCGAACGAAAGACAATTCCGCACATCCAACAAGAGGACGATTCTGAAAGACAAAATTCGATCCTTTCTTGAAGCAGGACTTCCACGATGATATGTCGCCTTGGCGCGTGGTAGCCGGTACGGTTTTGGTCCAAAGCCGTCAAGGTGGAAGAGCCGGGAAGAAGTTCCGCTGGAGTTTGACTTGGCACGCGAGAAGGCTCGGCATGCGCTCCTGTTTTCCATGCTAGAGTCGCCGAGACTAAGCCTGCGGTGGACCGAGCGGCAAGATCCTGAAAGGGACGCGTCGCAGCAGAGGAAATAGCGGGCCTTGCCGAGTGGATCTTCTCCTCATTATTCAGATCCCGAGTTACCAGAGGCGATCTTGAGAGAAAGCGCACCTACGATGAAATTTGCCGATGGCAAAACTCGCGATGGTCGGCCCGTCTTCCGTTCATTCGTGGAAGTCGTGCGATATCGAGCCGAACACCAGCCGCAACGGATAGCTCTGGAGTTCATCGCAAACGCGGCACGAGACGAGTGTGATATCTGCACGTATGCGGAATTGGATCGCAGAGCGCGTGGGTTGGCGGGAAGACTGCAACTGCTGGGGATGGCGGGAGAACGCGCTTTGCTTGTCTATGCACCGGGGCTTGATTACATTGCCGCGTTTTTCGGGTGCCTTTACGCCAACGTGATCGCAGTCCCGGTTTATCCTCCGCGCGCCAATCGATCGCTTGACCGGTTGGTCGGCATAGCGAAAGACTCACAGGCCTTGGTGGCCCTAACCACCGAGCGCATCCGGCGGAACGCGCTGCGCGTTTCCGCCGACCCGATATCAAACCTGACATGGATCTGCAGCGACTTACCTGAGAATTACGCTCCAGAGGCATGGCGAGATATGCAGGTAGGACCCGATTCGGTGGCTTTCCTCCAGTACACGTCCGGGTCCACCGCGAATCCTAAGGGCGTAATCATTACTCATGGAAACTTGCTCCATAACTCTTCATGGATCCAGCATTGTTTCGAAACTTCGAGTGAAAGCAGGTTCGTCGGGTGGCTGCCACCGTATCACGACATGGGTCTGATCGGGGGAATGCTGCAGCCAATATTTGCGGGATTCCCGGCATCACTTTTGCCTCCGGCGGCTTTTCTACAGCGCCCTTTGCGGTGGCTTGAGCTGGTTTCGAGCCGCAAGGCGACCATCAGTGGCGCCCCCAATTCGGCCTTCGACCTTTGTGTGCGCAGTGTGCAGCCGGAACAGCGCGACGCTCTTGATTTGAGCACATGGAAGGTCGCCTTTTGCGGATCCGAGCCAATTCGGGCGGAAACACTCGAACGCTTTGCCGCGTGCTTCTCCCCGTGCGGATTCCGGCGCGAGGCTTTTTATCCCTGCTACGGCCTTGCCGAGGCAACTTTGTTCGCGAGCGGGGGTGTGCCGGGTACTTGTCCTCGGGTCGTGTCATTCGATCGATCCGCGTTGCTCGATGGCTACGCAGTGGCGCGAACGGGATCGGGAGAGGAAGTGCTGGTTGGGTCGGGAGACGTGCTCCCAAATGAAACACTGATCGTCGACCCGGTCACCTTCCGTCCATGTGCACCCGGAGAGTCGGGAGAGATTTGGCTCTCAGGTCCAAACATCGCGCAGGGCTATTGGAACCGGCCGCACGAGACAGCGGACACTTTTCATGCGCGCCTGGAAGGAGCGCAGGAAGGAAGCTTCCTGCGCACCGGCGACATCGGCTTTCTGCATGATGGCGAACTATTTGTTGCCGGCCGGCTCAAGGAAGTCATCATCGTGCGCGGACGCAAGTATTTTCCGTCCGATATTGAAGCAACAGTAGCGCAATGCCATGATGCACTGCGCTACGGCACGACTGCGGCGTTTTCCGTGGAAGAAGGCGGAGAAGAGCGCCTGGTCATTGTGGTCGAACTCGCCAGGACCGCGCGGAAGGCCGATCACGCAGCTCTCATGCAGGCGATCCGCCCGGCGATTGCGGATCTCTATGGGATCGAAGTGTCCGCCATCGCGCTTACGGAGTCTTTGGGAATCCCAAAAACCAGCAGTGGGAAGATCCAACGGCTCTCTTGCCGCTCCGCGTACCTGTCCGGTGAACTACCTGTGGTCGCGCAGTGGAGGGTAAACCCGCTTGCTGAGGCCGCGTCACGCGAGGTTCCCGCCGGGCCAGCGCCGAAGGCGGGAGGTCGCGCCGGTCGCGACGAGATCCGCTCGTGGCTGATCGCACATCTATCCCGGGTCACCGGACTTGATCGTTGCGAAATTCTAACCTCCCGGCCGTTTGAGAGTTTCGGCCTGGATTCGGTCAAGTCGGTGGCTCTGTCTGGAGAGCTGGAGCAGTGGCTGGGGCGGGAATTAGCGCCAACACTCGTCTGGGAATATCCCACGATTGACGCGATGGCCGAGGGGCTCGCTGGCTCTGGTCCCGCTGTTGCCCAAGCGGCAGTACGTCCCTCCGTGGACGAACCCATTGCAATTATTGGAATCGGTTGCCGGTTCCCGGGCGCCGACGGCCCCGAGGCATTCTGGCAAGCCTTGAAGGAGGGAACAGACGCGATCCGACCCTTGCCCGCGCCCCGTCGCCGGTGGGCAGAGTGGCCTGCCGGCGATCGAGGCGGGTACCTGGAGAATGTTGACCTCTTCGACCCGGCGCACTTCGAGATTGCGCCGCGCGAAGCCGTCTCGATGGATCCACAGCAACGCCTGCTGCTGGAGGTCACGTGGGAGGCCCTGGAACACGCAAGCCAGCCGATTTTGAGCCTTGCTGGAAAGACGGCTGGGGTATTCGTGGGCATATCCAACGTGGATTACCGCAAGCTGCAGCCTCAAATCGACATTTACAGCGGAACCGGCAACGCGGCCAGCATTGCGGCCAATCGCATTTCGTACGTTCTAGGCTGCCAGGGGCAGAGCCTGGCAGTGGATACTGCGTGCTCTTCGTCGCTGGTCGCGATTCATCTTGCCTGCCGCAGTTTGCGCACAGGAGAATGTGAACTCGCCCTGGCCGGCGGCGTCAACCTGATCCTGACGCCGGAACTGACGGTTACGTTCTCACAGGCCAAAATGCTGGCCCCCGACGGCCGATGCAAGACGTTCGATGCATCTGCCGACGGCTACGTGCGCGGCGAAGGCTGCGGCATGGTGGTGCTCAAGCGCCTGAGCCGTGCACGGCACGACGGTGACCGCATCCTCGCCGTGATTCGCGGCTCAGCGGTAAATCAGGATGGCCGCAGCAACGGGCTGACTGCGCCGAATGCCGCTGCCCAGGAGGCAGTCATTCGCGCGGCGCTTGCAGATGCGGGCATGGACCCTCGGACAGTGTCGTACGTGGAAGCGCACGGAACTGGGACGCCGCTTGGGGACCCAATCGAGTTCCGGTCGATCGCGAAGGTGTATTGCCCAGGTCGGAAGGCGGAAGAGTCACTTGCGGTGGGCTCGGTAAAAACGAACATCGGGCACCTGGAGGCGGCGGCAGGAGTGGCGGGCCTGATTAAGGTTGTTTTGGCGCTGGAGCACGGCGAGATCCCCCCGCACCTCCACTTCCGGAAGCCGAATCCGCACTTGGCGTTAGCGAGTGTGCCGGTGCGGGTTCCTGTTGAGTTGGAGCAATGGAATGGACCGCGGGTGGCGGCGGTGAGTGCGCTCGGGTTCGGAGGAACAAACGCGCACATCGTGTTGGAAGCCGCGCCGGCTGACGAGGAAGTCGGGCCGAGGAGGGTTGGCCGTCCAGTGGAGTTGGTGACGGTGTCGGCGCGGAGCGCGCAGGCATTGGAGAAACTAGCGAGCCGGTATGCGGCCTGCCTGGAAGACGGAAGTGCAGAACTGGGAGAGGTGGCGTACACGGCCAACGTGGGGCGAAGCCACTTCGCCTGGCGCGGATCAGCGGTGGGAGCGAGCGCGCAGGAAGTGGCTGAGAACCTGCGTGCATTGAGAATAGAAGGCCCGGTAAGCGAGGCGCCGGCGGTGGCGTTCCTGTTCAGCGGGCAGGGATCGCAATACGCCGGAATGGGACGGAAGCTTTACGAGACAGAGGGCGTGTTCCGGGAGATAGTAGACCGCTGCGAGTCCGTGCTGCGAGAGGAGAGAGGGGAAGGAGTCTTGGAAGTCCTGTACGGAGCGAAGGCAGAACAAATCGACCGGACAGGGTACACGCAGCCGGCGCTTTACGTAGTGGAATCGGCCTTAGCAGCGTTATGGCAGAGTTGGGGAATCGAGCCGGCGGTGGTGATTGGACACAGCATAGGCGAATACGCCGCAGCGCAGGTGGCAGGGGTATTCAGCCTGGAAGACGGGCTGCGCCTGGTGGCAGAGCGGGGCCGGCTAATGGAGGGCTTGAGGGAACCGGGTGGAATGGTGGCGGTACTGGCGGGAGAACCCGCAGTGCGAGCGGCAGTGGAGCGAAGCCGGGGAAAAGTATCCTTGGCAGCGGTCAACGGGCCAGCGGCGACGGTGCTGGCAGGTGAACAGGCCGCGCTGGGAAGGGCGGTATTGGAACTGGAAGCGGCAGGACTGCGCTGCCGCCGGCTGATCGTGTCGCACGGATTCCACTCGGCGCAGATGGATCCAATGATGGAGGCGTATGAGGAGGTGGCAGGGCGTGTGGCCTTTGCTCGGCCGCGGAAAGTCCTGATTGGGAATGTGAGCGGGGATGTGGCCGGCGAAGAGGTAGCTCGTGCGGAGTATTGGGTGAGGCACGTACGGGAGCCGGTGCGGTTCTGGGAGGGAATGAAGAGCCTGGAGAGAGAGGGATGCCGCGCATACGTGGAGGTAGGGCCGCAGGGGAAGCTGCTGGCGCTGGGGAGACAGTGTGTAGAAGAGGACGGCCGATGGTGGGTGGCTTCAATCCGGCGAGGTACAGACGACTGGCGCCAGATGCTGGAGGGACTGGGCACACTGTACGGAGCGGGCGTGCCAGTGAATTGGCCAAAGGTGGCCGGAGAGCGAAAGCGGCTGGTGGCGTTGCCAACCTACCCGTTTCAGCGCCAGCGCTATTGGCTCGATGAGGCGTTGCCAGAACCAACTGCGGGTGTCGAGAACACGCGAGTGGAAATGAGCCATTCCGATGCCGCGTTTGTGGGAGAGCTGTTGGCCGCGCCCTCCGGCGAACGCCTGAATCGCCTGACTGCGCGCATACAGGCCGAGACTGCTCGCGCCCTGCGGATGGGGCATTCGGTCGATCCGCAGCAGGGCTTTTTCGAGATGGGCATGGACTCCCTCACCGCCGTCGAACTGAAAGAGCGAATGGAACGGGTCCTTCACCGCAAACTCCCATCCACCATAGCATTCGACTACCCGAACATTGCCCGGCTGACGCGGTACCTGCTGGATCTGATTGAGGGCGAACCGGACTCCACGGGCCAGACGATCGACTCAGGACAGCGAACCGCGGATGAACCCATCGCCATCGTCGGCGCGGGCTGCCGCTTTCCCAACGGGGCCGACGATCTGGAAGCTTTCTGGCAAATGTTGCGGCAAGGCGTCGACGCGATCGGTCCCATTCCCCTGGGACGTTGGGACGCGAATGCAGCCTACGATCCGGACGCCGACTCGCCAGGGAAATCCTACGTGCGCGAAGGAGGTTTTCTCAAGAGTGCGATCGACGAATTCGACGCCCGCTTTTTCGGCATCGCGCCCCGTGAGGCGTCGGGGATGGACCCTCAGCAACGTCTGCTGCTCGAAGTCTGCTACGAAGCTTTGGAAAACGCCGGTGCCGCTACGGCCGCTTTGAATGGCAGCCGCACCGGAGTATTCGTCGGCATCAACACCAGCGACTATGCGCGGCGCATACAGGCAAACGGCGAGGCCACGCTGGATGCTTACGTGTTCACCGGAAACACGTTCAGTGTGGCGGCCGGCAGAGTCTCACATTGGCTGGGTTTGCACGGGCCGAGTCTGGCGGTGGATACAGCGTGCTCCTCCTCGCTGGTAGCCGTTCACCTGGCCTGCAGGAGTCTGCAGACGAAAGAATGCGACATGGCGCTTGCCGGTGGTGTCAATCTCATGCTGTCTCCTGAGGCCAATGTGGTGCTGTCCCGGATGCACGCGCTGGCCCCGGATGGCCGCTGCAAGACCTTCGACGCGGCGGCTGACGGCTACGGCCGCGGCGAAGGCGCTGGCGTGGTAGTACTCAAACGCCTCTCCAGGGCGATTGCGGATCGTGACCGTATTCTAGCGCTGATACGCGCTACCGCCGTCAATCACGACGGGCCCAGCAGCGCCTTGACGGTGCCCAACGGGCCGGCTCAGGAGATGCTCATCCGGCAGGCGCTGGCCGAGGCTTCTGTCACGCCCGAGAGCGTCGGTTATCTGGAGACGCATGGCACAGGGACGGCGTTGGGAGATCCCATAGAAATTCAGGCTATCGCTAACACACTCTGCGCGGGGCGCCGTACCGCAGCTCCACTCCTGATCGGTTCAGTAAAGACCAACATCGGTCACCTGGAGGCCGCAGCAGGGGTAGCGGGACTGATCAAGACAGCACTGGTCCTGCACCACAGCGAGGTGCCGCCGCATTTGAATTTCACCACCCCAAGTCCTCGCATCGCGTGGACGGGATTGAATCTACAGGTACCTTCAAAGCCGATGCCGTGGACGCGCAACGGTTCGCCCCGGATCGCGGGGGTGAGTTCATTCGGGATGAGCGGCACGAACGCGTTTGCGGTATTGGAAGAAGCGTGTGGGGAGCCGGAGGTGGGTCTGGGTGTGGAGCGTCCGGTGCACATTCTGACGCTTTCGGCGCGCAGCGAGGCGGCGCTGGATCAACTGGTGGACCGCTATGAGCGCCACCTGGAGGATCATCCCGATGAGCGCTTTGCCGACGTGGCGTTTACGGCCAACGCCGGCCGCTGGCATTTCCGGCACCGTCTGTTTTTGAGTGCGGAGGACGGCATCGAGGCGGCCGGGAAGCTCCGTGCCGGAGCAGCGCGGCGAGTGGCTCCCAGGTCCCGTCCCAGGGTGGGCTTTCTCTTCACCGGGCAGGGCTCGCAATACGCCGGCATGGGGCGGAGCCTGTATGAAACGCAGCCGGTTTTCCGGAAGGTGATGGACCGCGCGGGGGAAGTATTGCAACCGCTGCTGGAGCGGCCGCTGCTTTCTGTGTTGTATGAGGACCAGGGGGCGCGGATCGACGAGACGGCCTACACCCAGCCGGCGCTGTTTGCCCTGGAGTACGCTCTGGCGGAACTGTGGCGGAGCTGGAAGATCGAGCCGGCTGTGGTCATGGGTCACAGCGTGGGGGAGTACGTGGCGGCCTGCGTGGCGGGGGTGTTCGGGTTCGAAGACGGGCTGCGGCTGGTGGCGGAGCGTGCGCGGCGCATGCAGGAACTGCCCTCCGGAGGGCGGATGGCGGTGGTCTTTGCACCGGTGGAGCGGGTGGCCGGTGCGGTGAACGGGTATCACGAACAGGTGTCCATTGCCGCGGTGAATGGGCCTGAGAACACGGTGATCTCGGGTGTGGGGTCGGCGGTGGGCCGGGTGATTGAGGTGCTGGAGCGGGAAGGAGTGAGGACGCAGGGGCTGACGGTGTCGCATGCGTTTCACTCGCCGCTGATGGAGCCCATGCTGGAAGGATTCGGGGAGTTTGCCTCGGGGCTGCGCTACGGCCGGCCGCGGATCCGGCTGATCTCGAATGTGAGCGGGGAGACGCTGGAGAACGCCGACGGGGCGTACTGGGTGAAGCATGTGCGGGAGACGGTGCGCTTCCAGCGGTGCATCGAGACGGTGGCGGCGCAGGAGTGCACGGTGCTGTTGGAGATCGGTCCCGGGGCAACGTTGCTGGGGCTGGGGCGGCAGTGCGTAGGGGCCGAAGGGAAGCGCTGGCTGGCCACGCTGCGGCGCGGCCACCAGGACTGGCAGACCCTGCTGGAGAGTCTGGGGGAGATGTATCTGGAGGGCTGCGACGTGGACTGGGAGGCATTCGACCGCCCCTTTGCCCGCCGGCGCATTTCCCTGCCCACATACCCCTTCCAGCGCGAACGACATTGGCATGAATCAAGCCTTCCCGAAGCACGGAGTTCATCGGCTTTCTCACGCAGGGCGAGCCATCCCTTGCTCGGTGCGCGCCTGCTGTCGCCGGCCGCGATCCAGCAGTTTGCCAGCGAATTCAGCATCTCTTCGGTGCCGCTCGTCGGCGACCATCGCATACAGGGGATGGCCTGGGTCAATCTGGTCATCTATCTTGAGATGGCAGCCGCGGGACTTCGCGAGATACGAGACGCGGGTCCGCTGGTCCTGTCCGGCGTCTCGGTGCCCCACGGCCTCATCCTGCCCGAGCAGGGTACGCGTCGAGTGGCTCTTACGCTCGATCCGGTGGACCCGGACGGGTTCGCGTTCCGAGTCTCCAGTTTGATTTCGGATTCCGATTGGGCACTGCACGCTGTCGGCAATGTGTACGTGGCCGCAGCGGATGGCGCCTCGACAATTTCGATCGGGGATTTGCGGGACCGCTGCACACGCGAACTCTCGGCGGATGACTTTTACGCACTGATGTCGCAACATGGCGTGCGTCTTGGCCCCTCTTGTCGCTGGCTGGATGCGCTGTGGAGGGGCAACGGAGAAGTGCTGGGACGTCTGAGACCGCCGCAATCACCAGTGGAAAACAATTCGTCATATGTGCTCCATCTCGGCGCCGTCGATTCCTGCTTCCAGTTGTTTGGCGCCCTGCTCGAGTCCGATGGACCGCACGACTATATGTTCTCCGGCCTCGATCGGATGCGGTGGTATGGTAGTCCGCAAACGTCCGTGCTGTGGTGTCACGCGACATTGGATACTCTCGATGCAGGCACTGGAACTCTTACGGGAGACGTAAGTATCCTCGATGATCGAGGAGGAGTCGTTGCCAGGGTGGCGGGCGCGCGCCTCGAGAGAGTCGCCATGGCCGCAGCCGGCGCCGCGGCCCGCAGCCGTGAGGAGAGCCGCGGCGGCGCGGGCTCGGCAGCCTTGCGCGAGACACTGCGCAATGCCCCGCCGCCTGATCGATTGTCCGCCTGCGCCACCTACATTCTGGAACGTCTGTCGGCTACTTTGCGAGTGCCCGTGAGTAGCCTCCTGGCAGACGCACCCCTTTCGAGCCTTGTGGATTCGCTCATGGCTGTTGAGCTCAAGACACGGATCGAATCGGATCTGGAGGTGGCCGTGCCAGTGGCGGCCTTCTTCGATGGCAAGAGCGCCGCTGAACTGGCCCAGGTTCTCCTTGAAAAGACCGAGCCGGAATCTCAGGTGATGACGGTGGCCGAGATGGAAGCCGAGGCGGTCCTGCCGGAAGAGATCGTGGCCGCGCATCCGCCCACATGGCCAGCCCAACCGGAATCAGTGCTGCTGACCGGAGCTACCGGGTTCCTTGGGGCATTTCTGCTGGACGAGTTGTTGACTCAAACATCCGCGCGAATCTACTGTCTGGTTCGCGCGGCCAATGAAGAACAGGCCATGAGGCGCATTTTGGAAAATGGCGCCGGTTACCAGCTGGACCATTGGGAGCGTAGCCGGATCGTTCCTGTACCCGGGGACTTATCGCTTCCGCTGCTTGGCCTGTCGGAACAGCGGTTCGCGCAACTCGCAGATAGTACCGATTCCATCTATCACAACGGCGCCGCTGTAAAGTGGACGTATCCTTATACCTCGCTTCAGTCTCACAACGTGGCAGGTACGCGAGAGATATTGCGCCTGGCGGTGAGGGCTCGGACCAAGCCTGTTCATTACATTTCCACGGTTGGCGTATTTTCGTCCCCGGATTATGCAGGCGGCATCGTCGCGGAGTCGGAAGAACTGCGCAACAGCGGGCCGCTTCATGTCGGCTACGCGCAAACCAAGTGGGTTGCAGAACGGCTGGTGCGCGTTGCAGCCTGCCGTGGCGTGCCGGTGTCGATCTACCGCCCGAGCGTCTCTGCGGATAGCCGGACCGGCGCGTTTAACCGCCACGATCACGTTTGCATGTTGATCAAAGGCTGCCTGCAACTCGGCGCTGCACCTGATTTGGATTTGTACCTCAGCGGAGCGCCCGCCGACTATGTGGCCCGGGCGCTGGTTTCGCTCTCCCGGCGTTCCGAGTCCAATGGCAATACGTATCACCTTGTAAATCCCAGCGGAATGTACTGGAAGGATCTGGTCGGATGGATGGCCACGCATGGTTACGCTGTCGAACTGACCAACTATGAAGACTGGCGAGGGACGCTGATTGCATCGCTGCGAAGGCCGCGTTCGAACGCTCTGGAAGGATTGTCCCCGTTCTTCTCCGAGTCGGCGATGCGCCGTGTGCGGATGCCTGTCTTCGACTGCTCGAATGTGATGCGAGCGCTGGACTCGAGCGGATTGGTATGTCCGCCGATGGGCGATGCGCTCCTCTCGATTTACTTCGCTCATTTTCGGGAGAGCGGCTTTCTGGAGGAAGCTGTAAATGCCTAAGGACGCAGAAGTGCGGCCATGCGGTGTGGTAATGGGGGCTTGTCCCTCATTTTGAGGATTGCGCGGATCTTGAGTGATATAACTTCGGCTTTTTGGTCGGCGGTGTCCAGTGGTGAGAAGACGCTACGGTAAATCCCATAGCGCCAAAGATCATCTCGGAGGTTGAGAGTTAAGATGAGAACTTTATCGGAAAACGCCCGCAGGGTGATGGTAGGACGCTACTCGGCACGCGATGAGGACAACCAGCCGACGGAGGAACCGAGAGACATCTTGGAACGTGCCGCGCGGGTGGTTTCACAAACGGAGTACAAATATCGCAACAGTATCAAACCACGCGACATTGAGGAAAAGTTTTTCGACCTGTTGACCAGCTTCCGCTTTGTGCCGAACGGACGAACGTTGGCCAACGCCGGCGTCGGCAGCAAGCAGTTAGCCAATTGCTTCGTGCTGCCTATCGACGACGAAATGGGTAAGACAAACGATGGCATCTTCTCCATTTTGCGGAAGGCCGTGCTGGTGCTGAAGTCCGGGGGCGGTGTCGGTTTTTCTTTTGGACGTCTCCGGCCGAAGGGCGATGCGGTGACGCGCGGCAAGGCTACCGGAGCCGTAAGTTTCATGAAAGTCTTCGACACGGCATTCTGGGTCATCGGCCAGGGTGGCGGACGGCGAAGCGCGTGTATGGCTGTTTTACCTGTCTGGCATCCGGATATTCGCGAGTTTATCCACTGCAAGGAACAGGAGGGCGTCATCCAGCATTTCAACATCAGCGTGGGCATCACCGACGCCTTCATGCAGGCGGTGGAAGACGATGCACCTTTCGATCTCATCAACCCGAGAAACAACAAAGTCTGGGAGACCGTCAGAGCCCGCGACCTCTTCGATGAGATCGTCACCTTTGCCCATCACAACGGGGAGCCCGGGGTGCTATTTCTCGACGCTGCAAATCGGGAAAATCAAGTCCCCCATCAGTACACACTGGAAACGACCAACCCGTGTGGCGAGCAGTGGCTGGGCCCCTATGAGAATTGCTGCATGGCGTCGGTCAATCTGCTCGAACACGTGAAGGAAAACAACAGGGGCGACAGCCGGGTCGCAAAGCTGTTTGCCTACGAAATTGATTGGGGAAGACTCCAGGAGACAGTGGAATGGACGGTTCGGTGGCTGGATGACGTCGTGGATTCGAACCATTATGTTTCGGGAGTGCCCGAGTTTGAGGAAGCCGCATACCGCAATCGCCGCATCGGAGTGTCCATCATGGGATTGGCCGACATGATGTATCGAATCGGCGTTCCGTATGGATCGGATGAAGCGATTGACCTGACCGGTCAACTCATGGAATTTATTCGATTCCACGCGATGAAGATGAGTGTGCAGCTAGCCCGGGAGCGCGAACCTTTCCCCGGCATCGTAGGCAGTCGCTATGATTTCAACACCCTGATTGGCGACGTGATAGGCAGCTTTTCTCCGCCCAGACCCCAAAGGCCCTATAGCCATGACTTTGGTCGGCCGCCGGTTGCCTGGGACGAGTTGATGGTGGACCTGAAGCAGTATGGCATCCGCAATAGCTACCAGACGACCATTCAACCCACCGGCGCCATTGCCATCATCGCCGATCTGGAAGGGTACGGGTGCGAGCCGGTCTTTGCCCTATCTTACGTGCTCAGAACGCGGGAGGGAGCCGAGGAGAAAGGCGAGGGCGACTGGAACGAACTCTATTACTCAAGTCGCCTGTTTAGTGAGGCATTGGAACTCTATGGTCTTTCCGAACAGGAGCGGCGCATCATTCTTGAGCAGGTCGCGATGACGGGATCGTGTCAGGGCGTCGAATTGGTTCCCGAGGAGATCCGCAAAGTATTCGTTGTGAGCAGCGACATCTCCGTCGAGCAGCACGTGATGATGCAGGCTGCGTTGCAGAACTTTATCGACAATGCGATCTCGAAAACAATCAACTTCCCCGCCGATGCCACCCCCGACGAGGTCCGAAAGGCTTACTTTGACGGATGGAAAAGAGGGTTGAAGGGCATGACGGTCTATGTGACGGGGTCGAGGAAGACTGTCGTACTGGAAACGAGAGAAACGCAGGACCGCGGCCATAAAGCGGAACCGCACGGCGATGAACCGTTCGCCGTCAAGAATGACGATTATGTGGGTATCCACTTGACGAGAGTGGGGCCCGAAGAATCAGACTGTTCACAGTGCGGCGCGCGGATGGTCGTCGCCGAAGGCTGTGCCACTTGCCCTCGCTGTGCCTTTACCCTTTGCGCCGTTGTCTGATTGACGGGATGGCGAACGTAGCCAGTCTCGATCCAATTCGCCTTCAAAGGCTTTTCAGGCACCGGCGGGACCCGAGAGAGGACTCGGCCCTTGTACCAGAGAAGCGTAATGGCTTCATCCAGACTTCTACACCGGCAGCCGGCCAATTGGAACAGCTGGCGGGAACGTGTCGATTATGCAGCTGAAAAGATCCGAATCGTCGCGATGTCAAGTGCCTTCTCCGTTTCGTCGATGATGATTCAATCTATCTTCAAGCAACAGTTCTGAGGCGCATTGAGGAATTCCTGACACACTGAACCAGGTCTGCATGACAATCGCCACCATCGACGTTGGAACCAACACGGTGTTTCTGCTGGTAGCAAGAATCGCCGAAGACGGGAGCGTAACGCCAGTCCACGAGGTGAAGAGCATCGTGCGAGTGGGTGAGGGCGTGGATGCGACGAAGCGTGTCGGGGAGGCGGCGATCCGGCGGCTATGCACAACGTTGCTCGAATACGAGCACATCGCCAAGACATTTGGAGCCACCCGCATCGTCGTCGGCGCCACCAGTGCCTCGCGCGACGCCGCCAATCAGGCCGAGCTGATCGCGGAAGTGCAGCGGGAAACGGGCCTCCAATACGAGATCCTCTCGGGCGAAGCCGAAGCCAAGTGGACGTTTCGCGGCGCCATCTCCATTCTTACGGGTCTCGAGGGGACTTGCGCCGTTCTCGACATCGGAGGCGGCTCGACCGAGATCGTGGTCGGTGAGGCCACGGGTGAGCTTACCTACCATCGCAGCCTGAACGTCGGTGCGCTGCGCCTGACGGAACGGTTCTTCCCTGCCCTGCCCCCCCGGCCTGCCGAAGTCGAGCTGGCCGAGGCTCTTATTGTCCGCCTGCTCGACGAGGCCGATTGTCCGCTTCACGATACATTGCCCCTCATTGGCGCCGCTGAGACGACCGGGGCGCTGGCCTTGGTGCGCGCCGGGGTAGCTTCATGGAGCGCTCTGGATGCACCTACGGTTGTCCTGAGCGCGGATGAGGTGCATCACTGGCGCATCCGGCTATTGCAGGCTACCGCCCACGAGGTCCTGGCGCTCAACCCGGTCGTTATGAAAGACCGTGCCGAC
>Ga0335074_10007302_pt1 | contig 15309 bp, 17 predicted proteins | sample Lox_Sample_23_FD_206715 | JGI IMG/M metagenome (GOLD analysis project Ga0335074, IMG submission 206715) | Soil microbial communities from Loxahatchee National Wildlife Refuge, Florida, United States - Lox_Sample_2.3 | ecosystem: Environmental > Terrestrial > Soil > Wetlands | place: USA... | reverse complement strand
CGCCAGACTCCCCTCCGATGTCGATCAGATCGGCGCCCGCCTCGAGCAGCACCCGTGCCCGATCGACCCTTGCGTCAAGCGTCTGCTCGAGCCCTTGATCCGAGAACGAGTCCGGCGAGGCATTGACGATCCCCATCAGCCACGGTCGTTCGCCGAGCTCGACTCGCTCGCCCGTCAGCAGCAGCGCGCGGCGCGGAGCGCTCACAGCGCGGCTCGGTAGCACAGCGATGCTTCCAGCATCGCCGCGTGGGCACCGGCGCACATCGGGCAGGCACCGATGTGCTCGATCAGCCAATCCGACTCGTCGTCACCGATGGGCTCGCCGTCCTGGCGCAGCGCGAGCAGCCGCAGCGCCCGCTCAGGGTCCTCGCACTCCCCGACCGCGCCCGAGGCGCCGCGGCGCTCTTCACGCAGCCGTAGCCGGGCGCGTGCGACAAGCGGCGCGACCGCCGCAGGGTCGATCCCCATAACGGCGGCGATCTCGGCATAGCGGAGGCCGAGCGCCTCGCGCAGCGCGAGCACCTCGCGCTGACGCTCAGGCAGCTTCGCGGTCGCCTGCTCGATCTCGGCGCGCACGGCATCCGCCAGCCCCCCCGGTGCCCGCGGGTCCGGGGTGGCCGGCTGCTCACCGTTGGCGCGATCACGGCACGCGGCGGCGGCGGCGGCGAGCAGCGCCAGCCGGTCGGCGCCGGGCGCCGAGCGGCGCGCCTGCGCCGCAGCCTCCTCAGCCGACTCACCTGTGCCCAGCACCCGCCGGCAGAATTCGTCGAGCGCGTCGCGGTCAGCCAACGACGAGCCCCTCCGCCGCGGCCTCGGACTGGAACCGTCCCACCTCGTCCTCGATCCGCCGCTCGTCCCACTGCAGCTCCGGCGCGAGCGCGCGTGCGACTCGCCGCGGGGTGTCACCGTCCGGAGCGCACAGCTCCCGCGCGGCCAGGAGCCCGAGCCGGGTGCGCCTGAGCAGTACGTCGGCAACCGACAGTGCCTGCTCGTTCCGGGCGGCGTACGGCGCTTCTGCAAGCAGGTCCGGGAGCCCCTCGACGATCTGCTGCGCGAGCTCGCCGCGCTCGGCGGCGGTCGCCAGCACGCGTTCGGCCAGGTGGCCGTAGCGACCCGCGAGCGCCACTCGCGAGTCCTCGCCGACCCCCTCCACGCGGGGCAGCTGGTCGGGCTCTATCGGCTGCCCGAGCGGGATCTCCTGTGTCCGGCAAGGCGCTTGGCGGCCGTCGCGCTCGACGAGGCGGTCAACCACCATCTTCGCCATGCGCCGCCAAGTCGTGAGCTTGCCACCCGTGATCGTGATCAGCCCGCTCGAGGTCTCATACAACTCGGCCTTGCGCGAGATGTCGACCGACTTGCGCGTGTCGCCCGTCGAGATCAAGGGCCTGACGCCCGCGTAAGCGCCGGTCACGTCGGCCGGGCCGAGCCCGGTGCCGAAGAACTCGTTGACCGCGTCGAGCAGATAGCGGACGTCGTCGCCGGAGGGTTGAACGTGGTCGAGCGCTCCTTCGTAGTTGTTGTCGGTCGTACCGATCAGGCTGCGGCCGAGCCATGGCAGCGCGAAGATCGTGCGGCCCGCCCCCGCCGGCACGATCGCGCCCGCGACCAGCGGCAGATCTTCGCGAGCGAGCGTGATGTGGGTTCCGCGGCTCGGACGAATCGTCGGCACCTCCGCCTCGGAGTGCAGCTCCTCGGGTCGGATCCGGTCGGCCCAGACACCCGTTGCGTTGACCACACTGTCGGCGTGCACGACGAATTCGGCGCCCGTGATCGCGTCGCAGACTTTGACGCCTGCGGTCCGATCGTCCTCTTCGAACAGCTCCACGACCTCGAGCCTGTTGGCACAGATCGCTCCGAAACGCTCGGCCTCGGCCAGTACGGTCATCACGAGCCGCGCGTCGTCGGTCTGGCAGTCGTAGAACAGGTAACCGCCGCTCGGCTCGCGGCGTCCCAGCGCCGGAAGCAGCTCCACCACCTCCTCGCCCGAGATCACCCTGTGGCGAGCGGGGCTCCAATCGGTCTCGCCGTCGCCCGGATGGTCGTGCGAGGCCTTGCGCGCGCTCCGCAGCCCTCGTAGCCGTGGGGTCGCCATGACGTCGTACATGTTCAGTCCGATGCCCACGAGCCGATCCGGCCGGGCACCGTCGAATGCGGGGACGACGAGTTGCAAGGGGCGCACCAGGTGAGGCGCGAGCTTGACCATCAGCTGGCGCTCGAGCAGCGCCTCGCGCACTAACCCGAGGTCGAAGTTCTGCAGGTAGCGGAGGCCACCGTGGACCAGCTTCGACGAGCGGCTACTGGTCCCGGATGCATAGTCGGCGCGCTCGACGAGCGCGACGCTGTAGCCCCGCGTGGCCGCGTCGAGCGCCACCCCGGCCCCTGTGATCCCACCGCCGATGACAACCACGTCGTAGCGCTCGGAGGCGAGCGTTTCCACGGCACGGTCGCGAGCGAGCATCGGCCAGGGAGAGTACGCGGAGCACTCGGGCGGCGCCCCGCGAGGGTCTAATTGCGGCGGCAGGCACTAAGTAGCGGCGTTGCCCGGCACCCAGCTGAACCGCCAGGTGGCGAATGCCGCGGCGGCCAGGCCCCACGCGGCGAGCACGAGCACATCCGTGCCAGAGATAGAGCCCGAGAAGGTCGAGTGGACCGACGCGAGGTGGAGGCCGTTGGCGAGATGCTCGACCGGGAAGATCTTCCCGATCGTGCGCAGGCCGCCGCTCAGGCTCGCCGTCGGGATCAGCACACCAGACAGGAACCACAGCGGCATCGTCGTCAACTGCGTGATCGGCTGGGCGGCCTCGGCGGATCCGACCATCCCCGAGACCGCGTAGCCGATGGCGGCGAACGTGAGCGCACCGAGCACCGCGGTGCAGGCAACCGCCGCGATCGCGCCAGTGCTCAGGCCAATGCCATAGAGGATCTTCGCAACCAGCAACACGACCGTGCTCATGATCGCGACCGTGGCGACTGCGCTGATCGCCTGCGCCCCGACCAGCACCGCCGCCGGGACCGGAGTGGCGCGCCGGCGCTTGAGCACGCCACTCTCTCGGAGGGTGGCGATCACGATCACCAGGTTCGCGTAGGACCCCAGCACGATCGCCATCGCCAGGATTCCCGCGGTGAAATAGCGCGAGAGCTTCACGTGCACACCCGAGACCGTCGTCGTGCCATGGAATACCCCGGCGAAGATGACCAGCAGCAACACCGGGAAGATGATCGTCAGGAACCGCGCACGCGGGTTGCGGCAAGTGGTCAGCAGCTCATAACGCGTCTGATGGGCGAGCAGCGCGATCGGCCCACGAGGTGCGGGTTCCATCGCCCTACCTCTGCTGCTTGCGCTTGTTGGTGAACTCGCGCCACTTGCGGGACAGGAACTTGAACAGAAGGATCATGCTGGGCTCCCTTCGGAGTAATCGGGGTCGGTCGTAAGTTGTAGGTATACGTCCTCGAGCGTCGGGCGGCTGACCTCGAGGTCGTGCAACTCGAGTCCACGCTCGATCGCCCATCCGGCGAGGATGTAGAGGTCCTGGGCGACGCTCTCACTCGGAAGCAGCAGACGGCCGTCCGCCTCCTTCCTCACACGGGGGGTCAGCTCGGGTGGGATCTCGCTGGGAGAGCTGCCGACCGGCACGGAGAACACGATCCGCGCCGCCTCGAGCTGGCGATCGCCGAGCGTCCGCGGCGTGCCCTCCGAGACGATCTGGCCAGCCGCGATCACTGCGATCCGATCAGCGAGCCGCTCAGCTTCCTCCATATAGTGAGTCGTGAGGAAGACCGTCTTGCCGAGATCGCGGAGGCCGCCGATGACCGCCCAGGCGGCGCGGCGCGCCGCTGGGTCGAAGCCTGTCGTCGGCTCGTCCAGGAAGATCAGCTCGGGATCGCCGATCAATGCCATCGCGACATCCAAGCGCCGCCGCTGACCACCCGAGAGGGCTGTCGCGCGCTGGTCGGCCTGACCGCTCAGGTCCACGAGCGCGAGCGTCTCGTTGACGTCCCGGGGCGCCGGGTAGTAGCCGGCGTACATCGTGAGACTCTCGCGCACGCTCAGCCCGGGCTCGGCTTCCGAGTCCTGGAGGACGATCCCGATCCGCGAGCGCCAGCTCGCCGGCGCGCGGCCGGGATCCAGTCCAAGCACCTCGACCTCGCCCCCACTCGCCTTGCGGAAGCCTTCGAGAATCTCGACCGTGGTCGTCTTGCCGGCGCCGTTCGGTCCGAGGAACGCGAAGATCTCGCCCCGGTAGATCTGCAGATCGATCCCGCGGACCGCCTCGTGATCGCCGTAGCGCTTGACCAGACCGCGGACCGAAATGACGGGTTCGGTGCTCATCGGCCACCGGCCTGTGAGGCGCGGCGGGGGACGCGGGCGTTGATCAGCATGACTATCGGAATCGCGAGCACGAGCAGCAGCCGTCCATAAGATACGATCTGTATCTAAGCATCCGGCACGATAAGAGTCAAGTAGTACCTAATTCCAGTCGCGACCGGAATTGACAACAGCCAGAATCGCGCCTAACGTTAAGAGACGCTTAGTATCTAATTGAGAGGGCTGGCGAGGTGACGCCCGCGAGAACAACCGCACAGGAAGCCAAGCAGCAGACACCACGCCCCACCCGCCGCCGCGGCGCGACACTCGAGCAGGCGCTGCTCGATGCCGCTTGGGCCGAGCTCCAAGAGTCCGGGTACTCGAAGCTGACGATGGAGCGGGTCGCCGAGCGAGCCGGCACCAGCCGCGCGGTGATCTACCGCCGCTGGCGCAACCGAGCCGAGCTCGTGGTCGCGGCGATGCGTCACCACGAGCCGGTTTATTCCGGCGCGATTCAGGACACCGGTTCGCTGCGAGGAGACGTGCTCGTGCTGTTGCGCCGAGCGCTCGCGCGGATCACTGAGATCGGCCCCAGCACCGTCCTCGGCCTGCTGAACGACATGCTCTCGGATGACGGCGCGTTCGAGCAGACCCTGAGCGAGCTCACGCGCAGCGGCGGCGAGGCGATGGGCGGGATCCTCGCGCGGGCCGCGGCACGCGGCGAGGTGCGCGACAACATCAGCCCCCGGATCGCCCGGTTGCCGATCGACCTGCTCCGCTACGAACTGTTCCTCACGCACCAGACGCCGTCCACCGAGACGATCGAACAGCTCGTCGACGAGATCTTCCTCCCGCTCGTGCTAAGAGTGCCCTAGGGGTTCTGCAGGAGCGCCTACAGCGGCGAGGATCAGTGCGCCGGGTCGGCGACGCCGTCCGCGCGGCGCTGCTCGATCATCGCCTTGATCCTGTCGACGGTGTCCTCGGACATCCGCCGGATCTCCCAATGGGTCAGCTTCAGCAGGCGCATTGGCGAGGTGGCGATCACGTCGGCGTTACGCGGCTCGCGCTCGAGCAGCCCCATCTCACCGATCAGATCGCCCTGCTTGAGCGAGGCGATCTTCTCGCCACCACGAATGACGTCGGCGGTGCCCTCTTCAATCGCGATCAACTCGGTCGAGTAGTCGCCTTCCTTCATCAGGATCTGACCTTCGGCTGCGCTCGTCTCAGTCGCAAACGTCGCGAGCCGGCGCGCCTCGTCGTCTGATAGATCGGCAAAGATCGGGATTGCGGTCAATCGGGCCGGGTCCATGTCGGCCGCACTCTAACCGATTGACCGGGACGCTTCATTTTTCGATCTGCACGCCCTGAACTGCGTTCGCCAGACGCCGGTTCGGGCGATCTCCGACCGGTGAGTAGACCTCGAACTCGTAGGACCCTGGGCTGACCGGTCTGGTCCCGGTCGGGGTCAGATAGGCGCGGCACTCGAGCACGTCAGGAACCCGGCCGCTGAAGGACGCCGTTCCGCTTGCATGCCGAAGCGCGCTGATTGGCGCCGAGCACTGAGTCGTCTCGCCCGGCCGCGCCGCCTCGTTGTAGGGGGTGGTGAGGAACAGCCGGTACTGCCCTGCGCGCAGGTCACTCGCTTTGACTGTGACGAGCTCGCCCACGTCCACCCGCTTCGGGCCGGTGATCGAGGCGGTGGCAGCGAACAGGATCCCGAAGATCGAGAGGAGTGCGATAGCGAGCAGCAACCAGTTGCGCTTGCTCAGAGCGCCTGCACCTCTGCGGTCACCTCGCTCACGGACGCTTTTGCGTCGCCGAACAGCATCGAGGTCTTCGGGTCATAGAACAACGGATTGTCGATCCCGGCGAAGCCCGAGGCCATTGAGCGCTTGAGCACGATCACCGCGCTGGCCTGGTCGACCTCGAGGATCGGCATCCCGTAGATCGGCGAGCCCGGCTCGTTCTTGGCCGCGGGGTTCGTGACGTCGTTGGCGCCGATCACGAGCACCACGTCGGTGCGCGGGAACTCAGGATTGATCTCGTCCATCTCCTTGAGCAGGTCATACGGCACATCGGCTTCGGCGAGCAGCACGTTCATGTGGCCCGGCATCCGCCCCGCGACCGGGTGGATCGCGTACTTGACCGTGACGCCCTTGGCCTCGAGTGCCTTCTCGAGCTCGCGGACGGCGTGCTGGGCCTGCGCGACCGCCATCCCGTACCCGGGCGCGACCACGACCTGGCGCGCGTACGCGAGCTGGATCGCGACGTCGGCGGCACTGGTGGAGCGCACGGTTCCGCCGGTCTCCCCTCCCCCGGCCGGCGCGGCGACGGCGCCACCGAACCCCCCGGCGACGATCGCCGGTACGGAGCGATTCATCGCCTTGGCCATCAGGTTCGTCAGGATCGTGCCCGAGGCCCCGACGATCATCCCGGCCACGATCATCACGGTGTTCGAGAGCGCAACTCCGGTCGCTGCCGCGGAGAGTCCGGTGAAGGCGTTCAAGAGCGAGATCACCACCGGCATGTCCGCGCCGCCGATCGGCAGCACCACGGCGTTGCCGAGGATCGCCGCAACCACCAGGATCCCGAGGATGAAGAGCGCCTGCGAATGGGTTCCGGACGCGATGATCACCGCGCTCGCGACCGCGATCACGAACAGCCCGATGTTCAACACGGTCTGCGAGCGGCCCGGCAGCTTGATCGGGCGGCCCGGAATGATCTCCTGGAGCTTGCCGAAGGCGATGTTGGAGCCCCAGAACGAGATCGAGCCGACGATCGCGCCGAACAGCTCGAATATCTCCGAGCGCAACGGGTACCCGCCGCCGAACGCGTGTCTGTACTCGACCCACGCGATCAACGCCACCGCGCCGCCGCCGACGCCGTTGAACAGCGCCACCATCTGCGGCATCGCGGTCATCTTCACGTTCCGTGCCGCCGGCACCCCGATCGCCGTCCCGATCGCGACGCCGAGGATGATCAGCCAGACGGTCGAGGAGCCGTGGAACTCCCCCTTGCGCAGCAGCGTGGCGATCACCGCGATCGCCATCCCGACCGCGGCGATCTTGTTCCCTCGCACTGCCGTGCGCGGCCCGGTCAGGCCCGTCATGCCGTAGATCAGCATCCCGAACGCGACGATGTACGCCGCGTCGATGAAGTTCTTCGACTGCAGGAAGATCGTGCCGATCACGACTCCGGCGTCTCCTCTGCGGCGGTCTCGTCGCTCTTCGGCGGATCCTTGGCCTTGAACATCTCGAGCATCCGGTCGGTGACGAGGAAGCCGCCGATCACATTGATCGTCCCGAACGCGACCGCGATCACCAGCAGGATCTTCTCCAGCACACCGCTCGACTGCGACATCAGCAGCAGGCCACCAAGCACGACGATCCCGTGGATCGCATTCGTGCCCGACATCAGCGGCGTGTGGAGCGTGTTCGGGACCTTCGAGATCACGGTGTAGCCGACGAAGCCCGCAAGCACGAGCACGGCGATGTCGATGACAAGGCTGTCCATGTCAGTCCGCTCCTCCGGCGGCTTTGGCTGCCGCTTCGTTGACGATCTCGCCCCCGCGGGTGATGCAGGCGCCCTTGATGATCTCGTCCTCGAAATCGAGGCTCAGCTGGCCCTCCTCGGAGATCATCAGCCCGAGCAGCGCGTCGATGTTCCGCGCGTACAGCTGCGACGCGTGCTCGGCCATCGTCGATGGGATGTTCAGCGGCCCGAGGATCTTCACGTCATGCTCGATCACGGTCTCGCCGGGCTTCGTCAGCTCGCAGTTGCCGCCGGTCTCGGCGGCCAGGTCGACGATCACCGATCCGGGCTTCATCAGCTGCACCGCCTTCTCGGTGACGAGGATCGGCGCCTTTCGGCCGGGCACGGCGGCGGTCGTGATCACGACGTCGACCTTGCCGATCGCTTCGGCCATCAGCTCCTGTTGCTTTGCCTGCTGCTCTGCCGTCAGCTCGCGCGCGTAGCCGCCCTCGCCCTCGAGATCGCCGCCGAGGTCGAACTCGAGGAACTTCGCGCCCAGCGACTCGACCTGCTCCTTCACGGCCGCGCGGACATCGAAGCCCTGGACGACGGCGCCGAGCCGGCGCGCGGTCGCGATCGCCTGCAGGCCGGCGACGCCCGCGCCGAGAACGAGCACGGTGGCGGGGCGGATCGTTCCAGCGGCGGTCATCAGCATCGGGAAGAAGCGGCCGATCTCGGTCGAGGCGATCAGCACCGCTTTGTAGCCACCGATGTTCGCCTGGCTGCTCAGGGCGTCCATCGACTGCGCCCGGCTGATCCGGGGCACGGACTCGAGCGCGAAGCTGGTCGCGCCCGTTTGCGCGATCGCACGGATGCCGGCGCCATTCGTGAGCGGCTGGAGGAACCCGATCAGGACCGTGTCCGGTTTCAGCCGCGCGGTCTCCTCGTCCGAGGGCGGCGCGACCTTGATGATCACGTCGGCACCCCATGGGTCGTCGACGAGCTTCGCACCGGCCTCCTCGTAGAGCTCGTCGGGGATCAGCGCGCCGGCGCCGGCGCCGCGCTGCACGAGGACGTCGAGCCCGTTGCCCGAGAGCTTGCGGGCTATCTCAGGGACGATCGCGACCCGCCGCTCGCCCTCGGCGGTCTCCTTGGGAACACCTATCTCCATGGACGCGGGGAGCGTACCGATCCAGGTCAGCTTCCGACGGGCGCGATCGGTAGTGGCTTGCCCACCAGTGCCATCAACGCCTCGCCGGTGACCCAGACGGGCGACAGATCGAGTGATCGTGAGTAGCGGATTTGCCCATTTCGCGCGCGGAGCGAGTTCAGGTAGCGCTCGGGCGAGCCATGCGGCATCGAGGACAGACGCACCCCGACCGCGATCAGACCCTGGACCGCGAACGCGGTCGACTGCGCATTCGAGCTAGCGCCGGGCTCCGATGGGAAGCCGCGATCGCGGTTCTGCTGCCGGCGGAGGAACCGCACCGCAGCGGAGATCGTGGTGCGAGCGGCGGCATCACCGGCGAGCGCCTCGAGTGCGGCACCGGTGTCGTCGATGTCGCTCTGACCGCCGGCGGTCGCAAAGTTGAACCCTCCGTCGGAGTCGCGCTGACGGGCGATCCAGCCGAGCGTCTTCGAGCTCGGATTCGCCCCCGCCGCCCGGAGCGCGAGCACCGCAAACGACGTCCAGTTGACCTGGTTCGCGACCGAGCCGTCTGGGCGGATGTCGCGTTCGAGCATCCGGAGCAGGTCACGACCCCCGAAGTCGGTGACGGAAGCGCCGGCCGCGCGGGCCACCAGGATTGTCCGCTCGACCGCGCCCGCATCCGACGGCGCCTGCGAACGGATGTAGTCGAGCACGCTCGGGCCACCGTGGCTGACCGAAGCGGGGTTGTAGCCGGCCGCGGCGAGGCCGAGCGCGGCCCAACCGGCGTACAGCTCCGCCGATGGCTGGCCCGGCGACGGGCCGAAACCCCCGTCACGGTTCTGGGCTCCGAGCAGGTATTGCGCGGGCGAGAGTGAGGCCCCCGCGACGGCGCCGCCCGCCAGCCATATGACGGCCACGAACGTGAGCGCGAGGCACCGGTGGCGCACCATCATCGCAGCGGCTCCACCGGCACCGGCACGTCTGTCGACCCCTGGACCGCGAGCGCAAAGTGATCGTGCAGCGTGCCGGCATTAAGCGCCCGCGCCGCAGCGATCACACCCGCGGGGTCCGTGCCTGTGATCAGCCAGGTCGGGACGGATTGGCTATCGGCGGTAGCCGCCACCAGCCCGGCGCCGGCGCCGAGCGTGCGGGCGACCTGGCCCTTTGGGTTCAGCAACTGCAGCGTCCGGCCGCCGGCGCCGAAGCGCGCGTACACACCGCTGGCGGACGGGCCGTGTTCGATCAGGCCCGCGTCGAGCTGTGCGCTGATCTCCGGCCATGTGCCGACGACGACTCCGAGCGTGTCGGGACCCGAGCCGGTCCCGATGTACTGGCTCGCGACCGGCACGCCCGCCCGGTCGAGATCTCGCTCGACGAGATTGCACGCCGTCGTGAGCCCGGCGCCGCACTCGAGCGTGGTCGGCAGGCGCTGGCCGTTGATGCCGCGCTGGAACGGCTCCGGGAACGACCCCACGACCGCCCGGATGACGGTGGTCGCGCTCGGATCGTGCAGGTCCCACCACACGCGATCCCCTGGATGGAGCGACGTCAGACCGGGGCCCTTGGACGTCTTCACCCCGTTGACCCAGAAGAACCAGCCCGCCAGTGGCGTATCGCCCGCGACGCCGTTGATCGACTGCAGCGTCCGCCCAGTCGGGCTGGCGCGCCCGAGCCCGATGCTCGGAAACTTCCGCTCCAACATCCCCAACACCGTTTGGCCAGCGGGCACGCGGTCCTCGTTCAACAAAGCGACCTGGCGCGAGCCGAACCCGCGCGTGAGCGTCATCGTCACCTTCGAGGTGCCAGGGCCACCGCCGAGCCCGCAGCCGCCGATCGCAATCGCAATCGCGAGTGCGGCTATGGCGAAGCGGACTCGGCGGAGCACCCGGTCGCTACTTCTTGACTTGGACAGTCGCCGGCGCGGAGCGGATGTAGTTCTTCTCGGTCGCACGGAGGATCAGCTTGCCAGCGCTCGGAGCCTTCAGCTTCACCTGACCGCGGCTGTTCGACGTATAGCTGTGTTTGCCGGCGGTGACCGTAGCGTTAGCCAGCGGGGTGGCCTTGCCCTTGGCGTTGTAGTAAACGACCTTCGCGGTCAGCGTCTTGCCGACCTTGGCGCTCGCTGGGAGCTGAACTGCGATCGGATACTCGTCCGGGCCGCTGTCGGGCACCGCGGCGAAGAGCACCTGCTCGCCACGGTGCAGCGATAGGTCGCAGAGGCCGGCGTCCGCGGCGACATTGCCAACGAATATCTCCCAGTAGTCCTTGGATGTGAACGGATGCGCCTCGCCGAGGATCGAGACCAACTCGAGGCCGTACGTGCTGTCGTAGTCGCCGCTCCAATCGTGGTGCGTGGCCACGTCGAGCGCGCCGGCGGCGCTGGTCGCGGGGCAAGCGCCAGCGGGGGTGCCGTCTTTGGTGATCGAGCCTATGTGGGTCGTCACCTTAGTCGTCGCGAGCAGCGTCTTCGTGAGGCCTTCGATACGGACGGTCACCGTCGCGGGCGAGCCGGAGCTCGAGGCGCCGGCGACGCCGGTGAGGGCAATACTGGTGATTGCGAGCGCTCCGCAGAGCGTGCACAGTTTTCTGTAGAACAAGAGAGCCACCCCTTTCGCGAGGGCATGTCGGCTTGGCGGTCGGAGGCTGGTCTCCTGGCTTACGGGCCTACCAGCCGCGCCTTCCCGGTCAACCCGGCGGGTCTCCAGTGGCTGTTTGCACCTGCGGCTGGCGTCCCCGATCACAGTGGCGCGTCCGCGCCGGATTCTCACCGGCTGCCCATCGCCACCGACCTTTGGACCCGAGCATCGTACCCGAGCGCGTATCCTCGAATCGCCAATGACCGTGAACTTGACTCGGATCTACACGCGCCTCGGCGACGGCGGGGAGACCCATCTCGGCGACATGAGCCGCGTGCCCAAGACACACCCGAGGATCGAGGCGTACGGAACCGTTGACGAGCTCAACTCACAGCTCGGTGTGGCGATCACGATCGAGGATCTCGACCCGACGTATGCCGAGTGGCTGCGCCATATACAGAATGACCTGTTCGACGTAGGCGCCGACATCGCGGCGCCGGATGACCCGTCAAAGGACCGGCTGCGGGTGATCCCGCAGCAGACCGAGTGGCTCGAGCAGCGCTGCGACGAGGTCAACTCCACGCTCGCGCCGCTGAAGTCGTTCGTGCTCCCCGGCGGCACCCCCGCCGCCGCGTATCTGCACGTGGCGCGGACTGTGTGCCGGCGTGCCGAGCGGCTCGCGATCGCCTGCGGTGAGGAAGTGAACTCCGAGGTGGTCCGTTACCTGAACAGGCTCTCCGACCTGCTGTTCATCCTGAGCCGTGGGGCGAACCGCGGCGAAGAGCCCCTGTGGGAGCCCGGCCGCTACCGCTGAGATTTCGCAGCGCGAGCATCACCACGGTCGCGAGCGCCAGGCCGAGCGCCGCGATCACGACCGCGCCGACGACAAACCCCTTGTGGAGGCGGGCGTAAGCGACGACCGCGTGCGGCCGCGCCAGCAAAACCACCGCGACCAGGGCAAGCGCCGCGCACACGGCCGCGACCGGCGGTTCCAGTGCTTCCAGGAGTGACCTCCGTGTGCCCTTCGCGGGCACCCGCCCGCGGTCGACGGCGAACAGCGCCGCGATCCCTAGCGCCGTCCAAGCCGTCGCGATCAGGAAGCCGCCGCATACGTCGCTCGGGTAATGCCAGGCGAGCGACAGGAACGAGAAGCTGACGACGACCGCGAACGCGGCACCAAGCGCGGCGACCCATGGTCGCAGTCGGGCCGGCGCAGCGAGCACGCAGCACAGTGCGAGCGACATCGCGGCCGTTGCATGGCCGCTCGGCCACGATCCCTGGGCGACCGTGATCAAGTCATCCGGTGGCGGCGCGGGACGGCTCGCTGCCAGCAGCGGCTTCAGCAGTTCAGTGGTCGCGTTCGCGCCGATCAGGATCGCGAGGATTGCCAGCGCGACGAGCGGGCGGCGCCGGAGCAGCGCGATGAGCACCGGCACGGCGGCCAGATACACGTAGGGGTCGGGGCTGCAGAGGTGTGCGATGCGGTAGGCAAGCCCGCGCGTGCTGCCGTGGCTCAGCCCGGTGAAGCCGTTCAGGATCGAGACATCCGCGCGCGCCGCAAAGCCGACGTGGAACGCCATGAACCAGCACAGCAGGAGCAATCCAGCCGACAACGCGGCGCCTATCAGAGCGAGCTTTACGCGTCGGTCCATAGATGCGAGCGTAGCCAAGGCCCTCACCGGCCGCGCACCTTCGTATGGCGTCCTTATGCAGACCGGAGGCGCTAAGGCTGCTCGTCCCCACCCGTCAGGGCGCCGGCGCCCGTCGGGGTGGTCTGAAGGCGCGTGACCCGGATCTCGCGATCGACCCGCTGCAGGTGCGCGTAGCGGCCGACGTCCTCGATCGAGGCGACCTGCACCTTCAGCCCCGGCTCGAGCTCGAATACGCCCGCCTCGTAGATCAGCTCCTCGTAGCTCGGCAGGCTGGCCGCGCCTCCTTCGATGTCGAGGTCGTGCGACCCGCACCGCAGCTCCCAGCGCTGCGGGCGTGCGAGCTTCTCGGCCGTGATCTTGACCGCCGTGTTCTCGTTGCCGGCCGGTGCGGAGCGCAGGCGCGCATGGGCGGCGGTCAGCGCCTTTGCGAGACGTTCCAGGTTGCGCCCGTACGGCGCTGGCGCGATGGCGACGGGCCCCGTTTCATCGTGCTCGCTGCGAATCGTCCGCGCGAGCTGCCCGACGAGAACGTGCTCGACACGGCTTTCGGAGAGCCAGCGGAGCACCGCAACCGGCTCGGGCTTCAAGTGCTCGAGGCCCGCGATGGGGGTCAGCGGACGGATCTCGATATCTGGTCTTGAGCGTCTAAGCAGCATGAGCGTCCGTTTCGCTCCCGATTCCGAGAGTCCTTCCTCTAAATTCGGTTGCACGATGGACCTTGAGGAAGTCCAGGCACGTCGCCTGCAGCGTGCGCGCGAGCGTCGTATTCGTGCCAGGCGCCGGCGAGCGGCGCTCGCCGGTCTGCTCGTCGTGATCGTGCTGGTCGTCGTCGCCGTCGCGCTGGCCTCCGGTGGAGGCGGCGGCTCGCCCGCACACCGCCGTCTCGCGAGCGCCGGCGCGCGAGGCCATCACCGCCACCACCACGGCACGGCGTTCCACCCGGGCTCGACCGTCACCGGCAAGCCGACAGGCCACCCCGGCTCCACCCCAGTGCCGATCCTGATGTACCACGTGATCAACCCGCCCCCCGCGGGAGCGCCGTTCCCCGGCCTTTACGTACAGCCAGGCGAGTTCGCCTCCCAGATGCAAGCGCTGAAGGCGGCCGGTTGGCATGCGGTCACGCTCGATCAGGTCAGGGCGTACTGGACGAAGGGCGTGCCACTCGGACCGGGCAGGCCGTTCGTGCTGACCTTCGACAACGGCTACGAGTCTCAGTACACGAACGCGCTGCCGGTGCTGCGGCGGCTTCACTGGGTCGCGGACGAGAACATCCAGCTCACCGGCCTGCCGCCTTCGCAGGGCGGTCTGACCAAGCAGCAGGTCGAGGGGCTGATCGACGCCGGCTGGGAGCTCGACACGCAGGGCATCAGCCACGCCGATCTGGTGGCGCTGAGCCCCTCCGAGCTCACCGAGCAGGTCGTCAACGCACGCAAGAAGCTGCAGCGCGAGTACCGCGTGCCGGTGAACTGGTTCTGCTACCCGTCCGGTCACTACAACGCGGCCGTGATCGCCGAGGTCAAGGCAGCCGGCTTCGTCGGCTCGACCACCGTGATCCCCGGCTGGGCCTCGCCGAGCAGCGATCCGTTCCGGCTGCCCCGCCTGCGCGTGCTCGGTGGCACGAGCCCGTCGGAGCTGCTCTCAGAGATCGCCTCGATCCGAAACGACCCGGCCCCGCCCGCGTCATACGGAACCTGAATGCGGTCCCGGACCGGATCGCTGGGCATCACGCGGCCGAACCGCGCCGCCGGTGTTGCGGTCGCGATCCTGCTCGTCGCAATCGCGACCGGCGCGATCTACCCGCTCAAGCAGATCGCGCATCCCGATGCGCTCAGCGTCGTCTACCTGCCCGCGGTGCTGATCGTCTCCGCCTACTGGGGACTCGCCTTCGGCCTCGGCACCTCGTTGCTGAGCGCGGCGGCATTCAACTTCTTCCACCTGCCGCCGGTCGGGCGCTTCACGATCTCCGACAGCCGCAACTGGGTCTCGCTGGCGGCGTTCACGGTCACCGCGGTGGTCGTCTCGACGATCGCGGAGTTCGCGCGCGGCCGCGCGATGGAGGCCGAGCGCAGGCGCGTGGAGGCCGACCTCGCGGCGGCGCTCGCGCGGGAGCTGCTTGCCGGTTCCGCGACCGGCGACGCGCTTGGCGCGACTGCA
>Ga0335074_10007301_pt1 | contig 15309 bp, 23 predicted proteins | sample Lox_Sample_23_FD_206715 | JGI IMG/M metagenome (GOLD analysis project Ga0335074, IMG submission 206715) | Soil microbial communities from Loxahatchee National Wildlife Refuge, Florida, United States - Lox_Sample_2.3 | ecosystem: Environmental > Terrestrial > Soil > Wetlands | place: USA... | reverse complement strand
CGCCCATCTCACCGATGGGGTTGTGCCAGACGACGTCTTGCCGCGGCTGCTCCCGGATGCGGTAAAGCTGGCCGAGTCGCTCGTCACCGCGGGCCTGTGGAAGCGGACGCGGAAGGGTTACCGGTTCAACGACTGGACCATCTACAACCCGACCGCAACAGAGGTGCGGCGACTGCGCGATGTGCGTTCCGCCGCAGGGCAGAAAGGCGGCGTGGCCAGCGGAAAGGCTCGAAGCAAACCCGAAGCAAAAGCTTCAGCACGTGCTTCGCGTTTGCTTGAACCCCCGTCCCGTCCCGTCCCGTCCCAAACCCCCGCAACTACAGGTGATCAATCCAGCCAGGGTTCTACTTCGGCTGGCACGCGCAAGCGCGGGACGCGCTTGCCGGACAACTGGCTGCCCACCCGCGATCTCATCGAATGGGCACGTCAGGAGCATCCCCACGTCGACAGCCGCGCCGAAACCGACAGATTCCGCGACTACTGGCGAGCCAGAGCCGGAAGCGGCGCGACAAAACTCGACTGGGAAGCCACCTGGCGCAACTGGATCCGCAAGGCAGCCGAACAGCAGCAACCGCGCGGCCGGCACAGCCGGCAAGCCGAAACCGACGAGCTGTTCGACAGCGCAATGCAGCTCGCAAGGAACCTCGATGCGCAGGAGGCGGAAAATGACCCGCGAGGAAACGGTATTGCTAACCAGGTACGTCAAAGCGCTCTGCCCCCAGCAGGCGATTGACAGCTATACGCCCATCGCCTGGCACGATCTCCTCGGCGAATTCGGCGCTGGCGAATGCCGCGCAGCTGCGGCCAGGGTTGCCGCACGGCAGCCATTCGTAGCGCCATCGGAAATCATCACCGAAGCGGAATGCGAGCGGCGCGCCGCTGCCGGCCGTGCACGCCGCGCCGCGCTCGACCAGGGCGCCACGCTCGCGGTCACGCCGGCCGACCGCGTCACGGTGCTCGACGCCGAGCCCGGCACCCAGCCGCCGCCAGCGATCAGCCCGGCCATCGCCTCGCAGCAAGACCGCACCAAGCGAGAGCAGCTCAAAGACCCGCGCCCAGTGCGCGAGTCCATCCGCGCGATCCTCACGGCCGGCCAGAACTGACCCCATGAGACTTCCCGGGCGCCGGCGGGGCTTGCCTCCTTTCACCCGCTTACAACAGCCCGCCTCGACCGCAGCTGGGGGCGACGCAAGGCGGGATAGGCGCCCGGGAACCACAACCAGGAGATGACCAATGGCCAGCACTCACGAAATCAAAGTCACCATCGACACCAGCGAGGCCGAATCCAAAATCGCGGGGCTCAGAGCACTGATCCGCGAACTCAAAGCCGAGATGGACCCGCTCATCATCGCCATGCTCGGTGCAGCTGAGGCTGCCGAGGACGGCAACGCCGAGCGGTGCGTCACCTGCGGCGCCTCGTCGCAGCACTGGCAGCCGCAGCACCGCATGGCTGGCGCCCCCGATCGCGGCGCAGCGGAGAACGCGCTGTGACCGCCGTCACCGAAGACGCCATTGACGCCGCCATGCGAGCCGTCATGGCACGCCACGGCCAGCTCGAGGCGCATGACGCCGGGACGGTGATCCCTACGAGATGACCGAGTTCCGTGCCGAAGTCGTGGCCGCGCTCGAAGCCGCCGCGCCGCTGATCGTCAGCCACCGCGAGACCGCCACGGCCGCCGCCATCGCCAGGGCCGAACGGGAGCGGATCCGGCACGAACTCGCCGGTGACCAGCTGGCTGACCACGCGCCCATCGAGTCGATCTACGGCCTGACCTGCCGGACCTGTGTCAGCTGGCAGGACGCGCCACTGGCTGACGGCGGCGAGACCGAGTTCGGCATCGCGATCCCCGAGCAATGGCCGTGCCACGTGGCGCGCGCCCTGGCCGACTCCACGGAAGGATGACCATCATGAGCATCTTCGAGCAGGTAGAGCGCGAGTTCGAGCGCGCCGAGCGTGGCCTCACCGACCACCTGTTCCGCCACGGCTACCATGACCCACAGCAGCCTGCGCAGGCGCAAACCCCGGAGGGCACCATGGGCACCAACATCCTCGACGACGTCCGCAACGGCGTCGAAAACGCCATGCAGTGGCTGAAGCAGGTCGACGAAACCCACCTGCCCGCCGCTGAGGCCGAAGTCGCGAAGGTGCAGAACAGCGCCGTCGCCCAGGCGCTCGAAGGCCTCGTGCTGACGCCGTCCGAGGAGGCGTTCCTCACCGACGTCATCACCAAGCTGCCGTCGCTGCGCGTCTCCGAAGAGGCTGAGAGCGATTCTGCGGCCCCGGAGACGGCTGAGGACCCTGGGACACCGGCTGAGGCGCCGCAGCCCGCCAGCGGCCAGCCTGTCGCTGCGGGCGCGGCAACCTGAGCCGGCAGGCCATGGGTGATCGCAGGCCATGGCGCTCCCTCGCTGCGGTGGCACCAACCGGCAAGGCAGCCCCTGCCAGCTAGCGGCCGGCCAGGGCACTGACCATGCCGGCCACGGCAACTGCCTGCACCATGGGGGCGCAACCCCGAACGGGATCAAGCACGCAGCCAGCCAGCGCGCCGAATCGCTCATGACCACCTACGGCCTGCCGCGTGACATCGCCCCGGCCGCCGCGCTGCTCGAGGAAGTCCGCTACGCGGCAGGCCACGTCGAATGGCTCCGCGGCAAGGTCGCAGCCCTCGAGCCGGATTCGCTCACCTGGGGTGTCGCCGAGGTTGCGCACAAGGCCGCGACCGAGTTCGGCGGCACCGACACCACCGAGCGCGCGGCTCTGAACGTCTGGCTTGAGGCCTACCACCGCGAGCGCCGGTACCTGCTCGACGTGTCCAAGGCCGCGCTCGCCGCCGGTGTCGAAGAGCGCCTGGTGGAGCTCGCCGAGGCGCAGGGCCTCGCGCTGGTGTCCGTGCTCGCCCGCGTGTTCGACCGGCTGCAGCTGACGCCGGCGCAGCGCGAGATCGCGGCGGTGGTCGTGCCCGAGGAACTGCGGGCACAATCAGCAGCGTGACGCTGACCGCCTTCGAGGCCGCAGCCGCGGAGTGGGAGCGCCGCGAGGCGCCCCCGGTCGGCCCGGCCGAATGGGCGCAGCGCAACGGTATCCACTGGTGGTCCGCCCAGCGCCGCATCGCCGAGTCGGTCGACGTCAACAAGCGCACCGTCGTCCGCGCCGGCCACGCCGTCGGCAAGTCGTTCACCGCGGCCGGGCTCGCCGGCTGGTGGGTCGACACCAAGCCCAACAGCATGGTGATCACCACCGCGCCCACCTACGACCAGGTGCACGGCATCCTGTGGGAGGAGATCCGCGCGCTGCACGGCCGGCTGCAGCTGCCCGGTAACGCGCTCGCCACGGACGAGTGGAAGATCGCGGGCCGGCAGGTCGCGATCGGCCGCAAGCCACCCGACTCGGCGAAAGGCTCCGATTTCGACCCGGCGACGTTCCAGGGCTACCACCGGCCCGGCGGCGTCCTGGTCATCCTCGACGAGGCGTCCGGCGTGCCGGAGTGGCTGTGGAACGCCGTGGAGACCGTCACCACCACCGACAACTGCCGGATCCTCGCGATCGGCAACCCCGACAACCCGGGCTCGCATTTCGCGAAGGTGTGCCAGCCGGGGCACCCGGGCTGGGCGCAGCACAAGATCAGCGTGTTCGACTCGCCGAACTTCACCGGCGAGGACGTGCCGGCCGAGGTCGCCGCCGCGCTCGTCACGCCCATGTGGGCGGCGGACCGTGCCGCTGAGTGGGGCGAGGACGACTACAAGTACATCTCGAAGGTGCTGGCCGAGTTCCCGTCCGACCACCCGCGCCAGGTCGTCAGCGTGGCCGACCTGCTCGCCTGCCAGCTGGCCGAGCCGCGCGCCGCGGGCGAGCTGCTGCCCGTCGAGCTCGGCGTGGACGTCGGCGGCGGCGGCGACTGGACGGTTGTGCGTGAGCGCCGCGGCGTGCGGGCGGGCCGGCAGTGGAAGCTGCGGTCCGACAAGCCGGAGGAGATCGCGCCGCTGATCGTGCGCGCCATCCTTGAGACGGGCGCGACGTCGGTGAAGGTCGACAGCGTGGGGATCGGGTTCGGGGTGATCGGCGAGCTGCGGAACATGGGCCGGCGCGGCGAGCACCAGGCCGTGATCCACGGCGTCGGGTTCGGCGAGGCCGCCACCGACCCCACCCGGTTCGTGAACAAGCGGGCGGAGGTGTGGTGGGAGATCGGCCGGGCGGGCTCGCAGCGGCGTGAGTGGGACCTGTCGGCGATGGATGCGCGGGACAGCACGTGTGCGCAGCTGATGTGGCCGCGGTATTTCGAGGACGTGAAGGGCCGGGTGCAGATCGAGCCGAAGGATGACATCCGGGAGCGGGTGGGCGCGTCGCCGGACGAGGCGGAGGCGCTGCTGTACGCGTTCGTGGTGCCGCACGACCCGATGGGGTCGTATTTCGAGGCGATGACGTCTGGGAGGCTGGGCAGGTGACGACGCCGATGGAGGACATCGCCTGGTGGGTCAGGCGGCTGCCCGAAGACAGCATCGTGGTTGCGTGGGGCGAGCTGGCTGGCGTCGTGCGGTCGGTTATCGACGCATCAGGGCGCAGCGACGTCGAGTTGCGAGTCCATCCGTGGATGCCCGCGAACGAGGTGGCTGCGGTGACGTCGTTCGCGAGGCTGCAGGTCGCCGCTCCTCTTTCGGCTGATGACCTCGACGAGATCATGACGCTGTAGGAAACCTCTAACGTCTCCTGGAGCGGATGTGGCTGGAATCGGCCTGCGGGTTGTATGGTTCGCACAAAAGCCGCGGGGAGGATCATGGCCAGCAGCAACGGTGTGTCGCCGCACAAGATCGACCGTGCCCTGCGCGAGCACCAGGCCGGCAACGAAGCCAGCTTCGCGAAGCTTCTCGGCCAGGCCGTCGCCGTCGAGCTGGCGCAGATGCTCGGCCAGCTCCTGCCGCAGATGCCGTGGCAGCCCGAATGCTTCTTCTGCGTCAGCGCCGCCCGCCAGCAGGTCCGCGCCTACCAGGTGCAGGTCGCGAACGCCCAGCAGGCCGGTGAGCCGAACCCCGAGCCCCCGCCGCCGCCCGGCGTGGCGAAGGGGATCACGTGGGTGCCGGTGACGCAGCTGGTGCAGACCCCGGCCGGCCCGGTGCCGGGCACGTCGAGTGTGCCGGCGTGCTGGGAGCATGTGCAGGTGCAGGGTGAGGGGCCGCGGGCGACGGGGCTGGTGGCGCCGGATGGCCGGCCGATCGTCCACACCGGCGGCTGACGTGGACGCCGGCTTCACGGAGGCGATGTTCGCCATCAAGGCGGCTGACCTCGGATGGCTTGGCACCCACCGGCGCGTCCGCATTCCCTGGTCGGCACAGTCTGACCGGTTCGCTGCCGCCATCGCCCAGCGTGCGGCCGAGGTGGGCGTTGACGTCGAGATAGGCAGCTCGACGCTGACGATCGCGACAGGCACAGCGGAGGCGCATCAGGGCGCCGACAAGCTGTGCGCCTACATCGACGGCCTGAGCGACGCGCTGAGCGATTCCTACGGCAATCCGCCCGTCGAGGTCGGCCGCAAGGATCTTGAGCAGGTGATCTGGGCGGCATGCAGCACGTCGGTTCTCATGAGCCCTGCCGTGATGGCGGCGGTTGACCGGCTACGGCGGGTGCTTGATGTCGCGGCGCAGCGCGCGTAACCGCCGTCGCGGAACCGCGCTCGCCGTCAAAGCACGCCGCCCGCCAGCCAATCCCGGCGGCGTCACCCTGTCCGGCGACCAGCTCACCGCCATCATGTCCGCCACCCAGCGCGCCGGCCAGCTCGCAAACCCGCTGCCGCGCCCCGCCTCGTGGTCCGCCGACGCGTTCCCGCCCGGCCAGCCGCTGCGGCCCGCGTTCATCAACCGGCCCCGCACCGACACCGGCCGCGCCGAGCCCCGCCTGTTCGAGCTGCCGATCAGCTCCAACATCAACGTCAACACCGCGCCGTACGTGCCGTGGCGGGTGCTGAACGAAGCCGCCGACATGCCCCTGTTCCGCAAGTGCATCGAGCGGCGCAAAGGCATCTGCGACCTGGACTTCGTCATCACCGTCGACCCGAAGGCGGTCGCGCGGGAGGCGGCGGCGGCCGGCCAGCACGAGAAGGACGTCGAGTCGGCGATGCGGGACAAGTACGCCGCCGACATCGTCCGCGTCTCGGACTGGCTGCAGAACCCCGACGCCCAGAACGACCAGGACTGGACGGCGTGGACGAAAGCGCTGATGGAGAACCGGCTCGTCTACGACGCGACCGTCGTCTACCCGCAGGTCAGCTACGGCGGGGACCTGCTCGCGCTGCGCGTCCTCGACGGGTCGACGATCAAGCCGCTGCTGGACGAGTACGGCGCCCGGCCGGCGCCGCCCTTCCCGTTCGCGCAGCAGATCCTGTACGGCTTCCCTCGCGGCGAGTTCACCGCCACGGTCGTGCCCGGCCCGGACGGCAAGCCCACCGTGCCCGGCTGGCCGTCCGACGAGCTGATGTACGAGCGGACCATCTACCGGCCGAAGACGCCGTACGGCATGTCGGCGACCGAGATCGCGCTGCTGGACGGCATCGTGTGGATGCGGCGCATGGGCTGGATGGTGGCCGAGTACACCGAAGGCGTCATGCCCGCCGCGCACGTCGAGGTCGACGGCGCCACGGACTGGACGGTCGAGCAGTGGGAGTCCTGGCAGGCCGCGCTGAACGACCACCTGGGCGGCAACACGGCGCAGCGGCTGAAGTTCCCGCTGTTCCCGCCCGGCACCAAGCCCGTGCAGAGCGCGACGATCCCTGAGCAGTACAAGCCCGACTACGACATGTTCCTGGTCAAGCTGATCGCTGGGGACTTCGGGATGACGGCGACCGAGCTGGGTTTCCCCGAGGTCGGCAGCCTCGGCGCGTCGTTCCACGAGGGCGAAGAGGACGTGCTGAACCGGGTGACGCGCATCCCGGACGCGCAGTGGCTGGCGCGGATCGCCACCAAGCTGGCCCGCCGGCACCTGGCCATGCCAAACGTGCTGATGGTGAAGATCCTGGGCCTCGAAAGCGAGGACGAGGCGGCGGCGGACACGGTCGCCGCGGCGCAGGTCGCGTCGGGCCGGATGACGATGAACGAGGACCGGGCACGGCGCGGCGAGCCCGCGTACGACTTCCCCGAAGCCGACATGCCGATGCTGACCGGCCAGCGCGGCCTGGTGTTCATCGAGGGCGCGAGCGAGCTGGCGCCGCCGGGCACGCTGATCCAGCCCGCCGCGGTCAAGCCAGGCGACCCGGGGGACTCGGCGACGCAGAACGGCGAGCCGGGCGACGCGGGCAAGCCTGCGCCGGCCGGCGGGAAGACCGCGAAGGCGATCGCGCAGGGCAAAGCCGACCAGGTGTACGCCCAGCTCACCGAGGACTACCCGAAGGCCGCGCTCGGCTGGGTGCATCACGCGGCGTGGGACGGCCCGCAGGTCGTCCCGTTCACCAGCCTGGACATGACCGGCCGCAAGAAGTGGCGGGCCAGCCACGAGCCGGACCGTGTCGCCGACTTCGCCGGCCGGATCCGCAAGCGGCTCGCCGGCGGGAAGACGCAGCTGAAAAAGCCGGCCGTGGTCGTGTTCGAGCCCGGGAAGAAACAGGCCGGCCTGATCGTCGACGGCCACCACCGCACCCTCGGCGCCGAGCAGGCCGGGCAGAGTGGCGTGCTGGCCTGGGTGGGGCACGTGCACGAGAACGCCGGCCCGTGGATGGAGCTGCACGACCTGCAGTTCACCCGCGACTCCGGCAGTGGCCCGGATGCCGGCGACGACGTGGCGGCCGACCAGGTCGGGTCGGCGAAGTCGCTGGGCTGGCAGGCGTACAAGGCCGGTGCGCTGGCCCGCGACATGACCCGCACCGCCGAGGACCTGGCCGCCACCGAGGTGGCCGCGTACCGGCGGTGGGCACGCAAGGGCGGCCCGCGCGGCGTGTTCACCTGCAACGTGGTGACGAAGGCGTCGGCGGGCGGCCTGGCGCCGGAGATGGCGGCCGACGGCCGTGTCGTGTTCAAGGACGGCGACGACCCAAAAGCGCACGCCAGGCGTGGCCTGGCTGGAGCCGGGATCTCGAGCTCGTGAGCATCTACACGGCGGCGATCGCCGCGGCGCTGCGGGAGGCGTTCGACGTGCCGGCGCTCGCCGCGGCGTGGCTGGGGCTGCACCCGGACGGCACCGGCGACGTCTCCCGGCCGGTGCTGGCGCAGTTCCTGGGCCGCGCCCGTGAGGCGATCACCAGCGCGCTGCGGCGCGTTCTGGGGCGTCTGTGGCCGGAAGGGTGGGTGCTGGGCCAGCGGTCCGCTGACGCGATCCTGGCAGGTGTCGACGACGTCGACTGGGGGGCGTGGACGCCGGGCGACTGGGAGGCGGCGCAGGAGATCGCGGGCCCGGGGCTGCGGCAGCTGCTCGCCGAGGCGGGCATCGTGATCAAGTCGATCGCCGAGAGCCGGCTCGAGGAGCTGTCGGACGTGCTCGAGCGGTCCCTGTCCAGCAACGTCACCGAGCGGGAGTTCAACGGGCCGAAGCCGCTGACCCTGTCGGTGCAGTCGCTGGCTGACGAGCTGCGGAGCGTGCTGGACAACCCGGCGCGGGCCGAGCTGGTCGCCCAGGCGGAGATCGCGCGGGCGCAGTCGGCGGCGGCGATGCGCCAGTACGCGGAGTCCGGGGTGCGTGAGGGCGAATGGAGCACGGCGGAGGACGCGAAGGTGTGCCCGCGGTGTGACGAGGCGGAGGCGGCCGGGCCGGTGCCGCTCGGCGCGCTGTTCCCTGGCGTCGAAGTGCCGATGCCGCCTGGTCATCCGCGGTGCCGGTGTGCGCTGATCCCGGTCGTGGTCAGGCGGGCGGCATGATCATGCACTGGGTGGCGCACTGGTTCTGGCTCGTCACCGGCGCCCGCAACGAAGCCACCGCCGCGTACGGCCTGTGGTCCGGCATCGGCGGCGCGCTGCCCGACGTCTGCCTGCTCACCGGCCTGGCGGCCTGGTACTGGCACCGGACGTGTCATGTCTCCCGCTGCTGGCGGCCGGGCAAGCACCACGTCGACGGCACACCCTGGTGCAGCAAGCATCACATCGCCGCGCGGCAGCGCGTGGCCGCGACCGGCAGCGCCCACGACATCGGCAGGCAGATGTGAGACGCGCCCTGATCCTGCTCGCGTCGGCCGCCGGGTGCGTCCTGGCCGGCGGCGCCCTGTTCGCGCTCACCGAGCACCTGTCGCTGCCGCACGGCGTCTACTGCGGGCTGGGCACCGCGACGACGGTCGGCTGCGACGTCACGCCGCACGGCGCGGGCCGGCTGATCGCCAGCTTGCTGATGCTGACCGCGCTGCCGCTGCTCGGTGCCGCGTTCAGCGAGGCGACGGGGCACCTGGGCGCGCGGAAGGTCAAAGCGCACCTGGCCGGGGTCGAGCACAAGCTGACCACCGAAGCCGACCAGCGGCACGTTCTCATGCAGCGGCACGTGGAACGGGTGCTGAGCGGGCACTGCGCGGACCTGAAAGAGCACATCAACGCCGCTACCGGAGGCCAGCAGTGAAGATCCCCGTCACGGTCACCGGCCGACATCTGACCTGCCCGTTCTGCCGGTCCGACGTCGAAGTCGGCGAACAGGGCGTGCTGCCGGACCACACCCGGCCCGACACTGGCCGGCCGTGCACCGGCTCGGGCTGGACGATCAAGGGAGAGCACCAGTGAGCACGAAGACCACCGTCACCCCGGACGGCACCGTCACCGTCGAGACCGGCGCAGCGAAGTCCACCTGGGACGGCGAGACGATCCTCACCCACGTCCTGAAAGCCGACGACGAACGCCGCTACACCCTCGACGTCGCCTACCCGGCCGACAAGGCCGACGTCCACAAGGCGATGGACAAGCACCGCGACTTCGCGTCCAAAGCCGTCGTCGAGGACGCCGCGTGGAACTACATGCGCAACTTCCGCGACGTCGGCCTGTGCCACACCCCCGAGCAGGCCGCGTCGGTCGGCGCCGAGCTGCTGCAGCAGGGCGCGGCCGAGCTCGTCGAGTCCTACATCTACCGGGGCCCGGACTGGCCCGTGGCTGGTGACGTGGTCGTCAAGTCCGGGGACTGGCTGGTCGGCTTCGTGTGGACGCCGCAGGCGTGGGAGCTGATCAAGGCAGGGAAGATCAACGGCGTCTCCGTCGAGGGCGGCGCTAAGCGGCGGAAGCCGACGGCGGAAGCACTAGCGAATCTGAGGGACTGACCATGGACACCGCCACCGAGCAGGACGACCTGACCGAGTTCGAGCTGATCGAGGTCGAGAGCATCAAGGGCGTGCCGATGGGCGCCAACGGCTTCCCGCACCTGATCATGAAGGGGATGGCCGCCGAGCCGGCCGCGAAAGCGAGCAAGGCTGTCGTCGGCGGGAAGGTCGACGAGGCGCCTGATGTCGAGCTCGGCAGCCAGATCCTGGCCTTGCTGGGCAAGGCGATCGGGAACGAGGCGCAGGAGCTGGCGGCCGGGTTCGACTGCGAGGTCGGCGACGTGCAGCTGCTGTCGCAGGCGGCGGAGCTGGTGCGCTGCTGGACGCAGGGTGAGAAGACCGCGCCGATCGACGGAGCGTCGGCCAAGGGCGCCTGGCAGTACGGAGCGGACGACGTGGCCAAGGCGCCGCGCGAGTTCACCGAGGCCGAGCGCAAGAAGCACGCCGCGGAGGGCAACGCGCTGCCGGACGGGTCGTACCCGATCCCGGACAAGGACGCGCTGCGGCGGGCCGCGATCCTGGCCCGCTCAGGCCATGGCAACGTGGCTGCGGCGAAGCGGCTGATCGCGAAGCGGGCCCGCGAGCTCGGCGTGCCCAACCCTCTCGACGACGACGGCAAGGGCGACGCGGGCAAGTCCGCTGTTGCGGAAGGTGAGACAGGCGTGCAAACTGATGGCCAGGGAAACGGCGAGCCTCTCGCGAAGGCAGTCGCCGATGCTGTCACAGAGGCCATGAAGCCCATCAGGGACGAGCTTGAAGCTCTCCGGGTGTTCAAGGCGAAGGTGGAAAAGCTCCCGGTACCAGGCGGACCCGTCCTGTCCAGCAACGCGCGCCCAGCCGGCGCGCAGACCATCGAGGCAGACGACCTGGCCGCCAAAGCAGCACTGATGCGGGCGAAGGCCGAGGCGGCCACCAGCCCGTCAGATGCCGCCGGATACCGCCAGTACGCCCGTGAGCTCGACGAGCAGGCCGCGAAGGTTACGCAGGCCTGACCCCGCCGGCCGGGCGACCGAAACCTTCCATTCTTGGAGCCCGGCCATGCCAACCAAGCAAGACCTGTTCGGCGGATCGCGGCAGGGCGTCTCCTGGGCGCCCGAGTACCGCAGCGGCGAGCTGACCAAGGCGTTCGAGGAGTATCTCGGGGAACTCGACAAGTCGATCGGCCGGCACGAGGAAGGCCGCGACTTCTGGCCCGGCGAGGGCAAGCTCATGAAGGGTGTCCGGCCGCCCAAGGGCTACGACGACACCCGCCAGGCCAACATCGCCACCCTCGAGGCCCTGACCAAGAGCCTCGGCGCCGAGCAGCTCGAGGCGATGTCCGCCCAGCTGGCCACGATGCGCGAGTCGCTGGCCAAGGACTGGGACTCGTCCTTCCCTGAGTCGGGGAACATCACGATCCCCAACCAGCTCGCCCCGATCGACCTCGAGGCCCCGGCGAAGCTGCTGGTGCCGCGGGAGACGCCGATCCTGAACGCGATGCCACGCGAGAACGACGGCATCGGCTCGGCGGTCAACTACAAGCGGATCCTGGGCTGGTCGAACAGCGGCGTCGGGGGCGTCCCGGACCTGCTGCCGTTCATGGCGTCGGAGTACCCGTCTAGCCAGGCGACGAACAACCTGCCCCAGTTCGGCGGGTACAGCAACACGACCGGCGGTGTCGCGTCGGGCGGCCTGGGCCTGCGCCGCGGCCAGAAGATCACCTACGCGGCCGACGCGCACCAGGTGACCTACACCGAGCTGTCGCTGTCCGACGTCGTGTCGACGAAGCAGCACTACATCGGGCAGGGCTACCAGGACGTCCGGCAGCTGTCCGCCACGGCGCTGCTGTGGGCGCACAAGGGCGGCGAGGAACGCGCGATGCTGTACGGCCGCGGCGTGACCTCGCTGGGTTACACAGGGCCGGTCACCGCGCCGGCGTCGGCGGCGATCACCGGGTCGGCCTCCAACGGCGCCCTGCCGGCGAACACGTACTACCTGGCCGTGACCGCGGTGGCGTCCGGCGGCGAGACGTCGGCGACCGCGACGACCGCGGCCAGCTACACCGCGACCGGGTCTACCAGCTCGATCGCGCTGGTGGTGCCCGCGCTGCCTTCGGGTGCGACCGGGTTCAACATCTACATGGGCACGTCGGCCAGCCAGCTGTACTTCCAGCAGTTCGTGCCGGCCGCGTACGCCGGGCAGACGGTCACGCTGACCACCTACACCAGCTCGGGTGTGGGCTACCTGGTGGGCACCGGGTCGACGAACAGCCCGGATACCACGGCCAACCCGAACGGCTACGACGGCATGCTGACGGTGCTGCTGAACCCGTCGCTGTCCGGCTACGTCGGCACCTACGCCCTGGCGGGCACGCTGGCCAACAGCGTGAACTCGGTCGGCGGCGGTGTGACCGGGTCGACCGCGTGCGGTGACACGCCGTGGCAGACAGCGTTCCAGGTGCTGTACGGCGCCAGTACCCAGCCGGGCAACTACGCGATGGCCCAGGGCGGGACGCTGGCCACGCAGTGGCCGTGGAACCAGGGCACCGCGTACGGGCAGAAGCTGCTGAGCCGGCCGCAGGTCGTGTACGTGGACGGCGCGATCCGCGCGGCAATGGGCCGGTTCGTGCGAACCGCGGCTGGCGGCTCGACCGCGTACCGGATCATGCTGCAGGAGGGCGACGCGACGGGCGGCATGAACGTCGGCGCGATCGTCAACGGCATCGCCAACCAGGTCACCGGCGACATGGTGGACTTCGACGTCCACCCGTACATGCCGGTCGGCGCCAGCATCATCTGGACGAAGACGCTGCCGTTCCCTGACAGCGAGATCACGAACACGATCGTGGCCAAGAACGTGCAGGACTACCTGTACCAGATGTGGCCGCAGATCCAGTTCACCTACGACGCGTCGACTTACCAGCTGGGCACGCTGGTGTTCTACGCGCCGGCCTGGTCGGGCGGCCTGGTGGGGCTGGTGCCGTGATGCGGGTGCGCAGGTTCTCGGCGGTCGTGCCGGTGAAGACGACGACCTCAGGCGGCCACGTCGTGGTCATCGAGGCTGGGGTCGCCGTGCAGGGCAACGGGACGGCCAGCGCGCAGACGGTGACCTGACATGGCTGTTCCTGCTGCGCAGTCCTGGGACTACACGTCGCCGTACGCGGCCACGCCAGGCACGGGCGCCGGAGAGGGTGTGGCGGCCACGGCCACGTGGAGCAACGGCGTGCTGACCGACACCGTGGCCAGCGGTGGCGGCTTCCTGGCCAGCTTTGCCGGCCAGGCGTACGAGTACCTGAACACGCCATTGCCGGGGTGGCTGACCGGCAATCCGTCATAGAAAGGACGTGCTGCATGACTGCATTCCAGGCTTCACAGGTCTCGGTCGGTGACACGGTTACCGAGCTGGTGTCGGGCCTTGAAGGCCGCTACCAGATCAAAGTCAAGATCGCTGAGAACGTTGCCGTGTATCTGGGCGATTCGGACGTCAGCGGCTCGAATGGCTACCCGCTCTCCGTTCTGGAGATCGGCGAGAACGGCTACCCGGTCAATGGGACTGAGGTTTCGCTGGACGTCAACCTTGATTCCACGGACGTGCTCTACGCCGTGAGCGCCTCAGGGACCGTTCCTGTCTATGTGATGGTCAGCCCACGTTGACACGGGTGATCTTCGCCGAGGGCTGCCGGGAGATCGACGCCGGCGGCCTCCGCCACTACGCCCAGGGCGGCCAGCGCGGCTACCGGCAGGGCGGCCTGTTCGAGATGTCGGACCGGGCCGCGAAGCTCGCGGTGAAGGCGGGCGGCGCGATCGCGTCCGTCGGCGGTGTGACGCGGGGCCGCGGCTGGGTGTGCACGGCGTGCGGGTTCGTCGCGTTCATCGCGACGTGCGGCCGGTGCGGCGGGAAGTGCGAGCGCGAATGAGGACCGTGGTCGCGTTCCCTGCCGCTGCCCGGCCTTATCCCGGCGAGGAGGCGCTTATGCCGGTCCACGAAGCCGGCACAGCTGTGCCGGATCCCGGCTGGCGGCCCGAGCAGGCCAGCGGCCCGGAAGCCGGCCCGAACGGCTGCACGGGCACCACGAAGGCCGGCGCGGCGTGCAGCGGCCGGGCCGGCGACGACGGCCGGTGCGCTGCTCACAAGGAAACCTGAGAGGGGGTGACCGCTGGTGTCGATCCCCACCCTGGTGCCGCCCACACAGGCCGAGCTGGCGGTCCCCTACCTCACCCCGGCCGGCTTCAAGGCGTACCCGACGTGGCTCGACCTCGACAACCTGGTGCCCGGCGGCGTCGAGGCGCTGCAGACTGACGAGCTGGCCGAGGCGCTGCTCGCCGCGTCGGAGTGGGCGATCGGGGCGTGCGAGAACATGCCGCTGCACGGCCACTGGGTGCAGGGCGAAACCCAGCGGGTCCGCGCATCAGGCGGCGGCCGGGTCACGGTCGTGCCGAAGCACGTCCCGGTGCGGTCGGTGACCGCGCTGTCGTGGGGCGGCGACCCGACCTGCATGTACGCCGACAGCTTGCCGGACTCGACGATGTGGTTCGAGGACGGCCGGCTCATGTCGTTCCGCCCGGGCGGCGGGTTCGTGCAGTACCAGGGGCCGGCGCTGCAGTTCGGGGCGCAGCTGCGCCCGCAGATGCCCGTCTGGATCAACTGGTCGTATGTGGCGGGCTACCCGAACACGGTCCTGTCCGCGTCGTGCGAGGCCGCCGCGTCGTCGGTGACCGTGACCGACCCGACGAGCATCCTGCCGGGTGACGTGCTGCGGATCTACGACGTGGGCGACACCAGCTCGACGACGGGCGCGTCCGAGGCGCTGACCGTGGCCAGCAGCTATGTGCCGGCGCTGCCGACCATCCCGCCCACGGCGACGTCGATCCCGCTCGCCGCGGCCACCCAGTACGCGCACGACGCCGCGATCGGGATCACCGGGTTCCCGCGCAAGATCATCCAGTCGGTGATCTGCTACACCGTCGCCCTGCTGATGCGCGAGGACGTCTCCGCCGAGGAACCGGCGTCCGGGTTCGGGCCCGCCGCCAGGACGACCGCCGGTCACCGCGGCGGCCAGGCCGGGTCGCTGGTCAATGACGCCTACGAGTACCTGCGGCCATACGCGCCGGTGTGGCGGTCATGAGCA
>Ga0335074_10007299_pt1 | contig 15310 bp, 16 predicted proteins | sample Lox_Sample_23_FD_206715 | JGI IMG/M metagenome (GOLD analysis project Ga0335074, IMG submission 206715) | Soil microbial communities from Loxahatchee National Wildlife Refuge, Florida, United States - Lox_Sample_2.3 | ecosystem: Environmental > Terrestrial > Soil > Wetlands | place: USA... | reverse complement strand
AGCGGCTCGGCATCGATCCGGGCACGAAATGCCGCGGTTGCCTGCTGTGCCGCCTTTAGAGGGGCGGAATCGCCCGTACTCGCCAACGCATCGATCGCCGCTTCAACATCGCTCGCCAGTGCGTCGATCGGCGGCACGCGCTCGCCAATTCCGGCGATCGCGGTCAGGGTTTCCGGGTCCGAGCTGCGTTCGTCCTCGACGAAATCCTCGGTCTCGAGCAGGGCTTCCCAGGCCGCCTGAAGATTTTCTATCGCCTCGGCGTAACCAAGCCGCAACTCTTCAAGCTGCGCTTGCAGCCTGGCGGCCGCGATGGTCCGCTGCGCTTCACTGACGCGCTTCGCCCCGGCGTATTGTGCGATCCGGCTCTCAAGCGCATCCACCAACACGGCGGCCCGCGGATCTTTTGCCTGCGTGGCTTCCACGGCCTCGCGCAGTGCAGCGCCGAGTTCCTGCGCGGCACCGTGCAGCATGAGATCTTCCCGCACGATCCGAAGCCTCGCGGCCAGATCTGCCGTATCCGATCCCGCGGCGTCCAAATCGGGCGCCCAACCGAGAACCTTCGCTACCCACGCGCGTTGCGCTTCTGTGACCATCTTTCCCGTACTTTCTTCGAAATCTGGTCGGACGCATAACCATGATAGCGGAATGCGTTTCCGTGTCGAGCGAGTTCGTGCGTGTCATATCGCTGGCGACCGGTTGCGAACAACGGCGTAGCTCGATGCAGTTCTGGGTGGCTCCGGAGGTGCTATATAAAAAATAATGACATAAGGAAGAAATCAGACCCCTCGCTTTTCGTTCGGCCTCCCGCATTGCCTTCCGTCGCACCTGCGTCCACACCGCACGCATGCCCACTCTGCCTCTCCGCATCGGCGTCGCCGGTACCGGCCATTTTGGGCGCTACCACGCGCTGAAGGTGGCTGCCTCGTCGCGGGCGGTGCTGGCCGGCGTGCACGACCGGCACGAAGAGCGGGCCCGCGCCGTCGGCGCCGAGGCCGGTGCGCCGGCTGTCGATCTGCCGGCACTGCTGGAAGTCTGCGACGCCGTGATCATTGCCGTCCCGGCCGCTGCGCACCACGCCATCGCCGCCGCCTCACTGCTCGCCGGCAAGCACGTCCTGGTGGAAAAGCCGATCGCCGCTACCCTGGCCGAGGCGGATGAGCTCGCGGCTCTCGCCGCCGCGCGCCGCCTGGTGCTGCAGGTCGGGCATCTGGAGCGCTTCTCCGCGGCGCACGGCGCGGTGGCCGGCCGTCTGGGCCCTCCGCTTTACATCGAGGCAATGCGGATCGCCCCGTTCAAACCGCGCGGCACCGACGTATCGGTGATTCTGGACCTGATGATCCACGACCTGGACCTGGTGCTGACACTCACCGACAGCCCGATCGATAGCATCGAGGCGGTGGGCGCACCGGTGGCCAGCGCCCATGAAGACATCGCCAATGCCCGCATCCGCTTCGCCTCCGGCGCGGTGGCGACGATCACCGCCAGCCGCGTGGCCGCCCGGACCGAGCGGCGGATGCGCATCTTCGCCCGCGACGGCTACCTGGCGGTGGATTTCGCCAACCGGCGCCTCAGCCTGATCCGCCGCGGGCAGGGGCAGACGCTGCCGGGGCTCGACGGCTTCGGCCTCGAGGAGGTGTCGTGGCAGGACCATGATGCACTGGCGGCCGAGCAGGCGGCTTTCATCGCAGCGGTGCTGGACGGCGCACCGGTCGTGGTGGACGCGGCGGCGGGCCGGCGGGCCCTGGCGGCGGCGTTGGCAGTGAGCGATGCGATGGCCGCCTCGCGGGCGCGCATGGAGGCGTCAGGCCTGATCCAGAAGCTCGAGCACGGCGGCAGCGGCGGCCTCTGAGGGCAAGCCGGCAGCCGGGCGGAGCGATTCCAGGACGGCGTGGAACCCCTGGCGCTGGCCAGCCGCGGCCGCGGGATCGGTGAGCAACCGGTGCAGTGCGTCGGCAAGGCGGTCCGGAGTACAGGCCTCTTGGAGCAACTCGGGTACCAGTTCGCGCTCTGACAGCAGGTTCAGCAGCGAGGCATGTCGCACCTTCAGCAGCCGGCGGGCCAGCACCGCCGAGAGCGGGTTGACCCGATATGTGACCAGCATGGGGACGCCGGCCAGTGCGAGCTCTAACGTCGATGTCCCGGATTTGGTCAGAGCGGCGGGCGAAGCGGCGAAGGCATCGTGCTTGTCCTGCTGCTCGGTGACCAGCACCGGTTCGGATGGCCAGTTTCGCGTGGCGGCGCGCACCGGCTCCGCGACGAGGCCGGCCACCGGGACCACGGGTCGCAGGTTCGGCAGGACGGCCGCCAGGCGGTCCAGCGCGGCGCCGAGGATGGGCAGCAGCCGGGCGGTCTCGGTGCGTCGGCTGCCGGGCATCACGGTGATCAGGCGCGTCTCGGGCGGGATCGCGTGGCGGGCGCGGAACCGCGCGGCGTCACCGCGATCGGCCCCGCTTTCCAGCACCGGATGGCCGACGAATGTGGCAGGCAGGTTGTGGCGGGCGAAGAAGGCAGGCTCGAACGGCAGCAGGCAGAGCAGCCGGTCCCACAGACCGGGGTAGTGCCGCACACGGCCTGGGCGCCAGGCCCAGACCTGTGGGGCGACGTAGTGGGCGCGGGGAATGCCCGTCGGGGCGACGCGGCGGAGCAGGCGAAGGGTGAACCCCGGGCTGTCGATCGTGACCAGCGCGGCCGGGCGGAGCGCAGCAATATCGGCGGCCGTTTCGGTCAGGAGTCGGCGCAGCCGATTGAGCCGCGGCAGGACTTCCAGGAATCCCATCAACGCCAGCTCTTCGAGCGGGAAGCGACTCTCCAGGCCCTGAGCCGCCATCGCGGCGCCGCCGATGCCGGCAAAACGCAGGTCCGGCCGCCGGCGCGCCAGAGCCGCCATCAGTCTCGCCCCGATTTCGTCGCCGCTCTGCTCGCCGGCGACCAGGTAGAGAAAGGTCATCCGGGCGGGTAGAGGACCTCGGGCGGGACCAGCGGCGCGGCGATTTCGGCCAGTTCGCCGTCGCGCGCGGCGCGGTAGAAGCAGCTTCGTCGCCCGGTGTGACATGCGACCCCGGTCTGATCCACTAGCAGCAGCAACGCATCGCCGTCGCAGTCGATGCGCAGCTCGCGCAGGCGTTGGACTTGGCCAGAGGTCTCGCCCTTGCGCCACAGCCGGCTGCGGCTGCGGCTAAAGTAACAGACTTGCCCCGTCGCGAGTGTCTCGGCCACCGCCTCGCGATTCATCCAGGCGAGCATCAGCACCTCGCCAGTGTCGTGCTGCTGGGCAATGGCGGGGACCAGGCCATCGGCATCGAAGGCGATTGCGGTCAGAATATCGGCGGCGCTGGGCAATTGTGTGTTGCACATGGGAGTATCCTGGGGGCGGGGCGCGCGGAAGGCCAGGGCAGCCGGATGCACGGCATTGGTGCGCGCGCGAGATGGACGTGGGGCGGGGCTGGCGAGTAGGGAGCCAGGGTGTGGAAGCGGGGGCCGAAAGGGAATTCTCGACTTCCTGACTGGGGCGCGGTAAGCATATCGATCATCCTATTTCCGGCGCGACACCGATGAAGCCCTTCACCTTATTTATTTCTTACCTACAAGACCCACTCATTTCTTCTTGGAAGAAAATGTCGCCCTTGCCTATACAGGCTCAGACAGAGGAGGAAGCATCTAGGACTGCGATCGCAGTGGCTGACTTTGCTTATCCAGAATTTGCGCGAGAATTGTTGATTCAAATTGTCGGCAATGGCGATGATGGAAGACCAGTTGGTGAAATTCGCCGCCCCCGTTCGACCGAAGACCGGTAGCGCATTGGGTGCGACTATGAGAGGACAGATTTCACTACTCGCCTTGATCATCGCAACCATCAGCACCTCGTACGCCGATGATACGGGACAGGGGTATGGCCTCGGAATGCGCTCGTGTGCCGCGTTTGCAAGCGACTACGCAGCCAATCCAACCGTGGCCGAGGCCACTTACTTCGCTTGGGCAGAAGGCTTTATGAGCGGGTTAAATTTCATGGCTGCAGTCAATAAAATGCCATCTCGTCACATCGCCGGCGGTAACGAGAGTATGCACTCATATCAGATCTATATTAGGTCCTTTTGTGATAACCACCCGCTGGCGAATTATGCAGATGCCGTTGCCAAGCTCTGGAACACCCTTCCCGCCGTTCTGCCAGACTCAAACTGAAAGTAAGCCTAGATCGGTCTGCCGTCCGATCAGTTCGCTGTCAGCCTGGATAGCTCTGTTGCGAGAGCGGGTAGCGCCCGCCAATCGGCATGCTATCTTTCGGCCCGCGGTGCGGTGTGGCCAGATATACTTAGTCGATCGCTGCATGCACCAGATTGCTCACCCGGTCCAGCCGCGCCGAGTGCCACGGATCGGGCTGCACGTAGTTGGTCAGGTAACTGAACGACACCCCGCTGGTCGGATCGGCCCAAGAATAACTCGACCCCACCCCGCCATGCCCGAAAGTCGCCGGAGCGCCGATCGTGCCCAGCCCGCGGATGCGGTCGCTCTCACCCCGGACGTGCGGCCCAAGCCCGCGATGCATCGGAATGCCATTCATCTGCACATCCGGGGTCTCAGCGGTGTGGTTCCGCGAAACATAAGCGACCAGTCGGGGCGACAGCAGCCGCACATGGCCCAGTCGTCCCCCGTGCAGCAGCATCTGGTAAAACGCCGCCATCGCGCGCGCCGTCGCGAACCCGCCGCCGGCCGGCAGACCCGCAGCCCGCATCTCGGCGGAGTTATCGCGTGGCTCTGGCCCATACACGTCAGCACAGCGTACCTGCTGCGCCGCCGGCACGCCCACCATGATCTCGCCCCCCAGCCCCAGCGGTTCGATCACCTTCTGGCGGATCACGTCGCGATAATCCTGGCCGGTGACTGCCTCGATCACCATGGCCTGCACCAGGTGCGCCGCCCGGCCGTGATATTGCAGCCGAGTCCCCGGCGCCCATTCCAACGAGAAGTCGCACACCTCGGCACGCATCCGCGCATGGTCGGTCCAGGTGGCACTCGAGACATTCGCGTTCGGGAATCCGCCCTGGTGCGTCATCACCTGATGCAGCGTGATGTCCCCTTTGCCGCGCTCGGCGAATTCCGGCAGGTGGTCGGCGACGCGGTCCATGAACGACAGCTTGCCCTCTTCCACCAGCGTCCACACCGCGGCACTGGTCAGCACCTTGGTCTGCGAGAACAGCAGGAACAGCGTGTCGTTGGTCGCCGGTACTCGCGTGCCCTCGGTCCGCGCATCGCCATAAGTGCGAAACAGCGCCAGCTTGCCGTGCCGGGCGACGGCGATCTGGGCGCCGGGATACCGGCCTTCCTCGATATGCGCCCGGATCAGCCGGTCGAGCGCGTCGAGCGGCTTGGTCGCCAGGCCCAGTGCTTCGGGGTTGCTTTCGCTCAGCGGGAATTCGCTCGGCATCGATGTGCTCCTGATCGGCTCACCACAGCCTATGACGCAACAAGCTTGCCGCCAACCGGCGGATCGGGTCTGATCCGACCATCGAACCGAACGGGAGGGACGGCGATGGCGGAGATCCGCACCGCGCATCTGTTCACCTTGAAGCTGACGGTTGCCGGGATGCAGCCGATCGGCCAGATACCGGGCGGAAATCGGCGGATCGGTCTGGTTGCCGGCGGCACGTTCGAAGGCGAGCGCCTGCGGGGCAGCGTGCTGCCGGGTGGCGCCGACTGGCTGATGGCACGCTCGGACGGCGCCACGACGCTGGATGTGCGGTTGGTGCTGCAAACGGACGACAGCGCGTCGATCGGGCTGACCTATCGCGGGATCCGCCATGGGCCGCCAGATATTATCGACCGGCTCAACCGCGGCGAGCCGGTGGATCCGGCCAGCTACTATTTCCGCACTGCGCTCGCCTTCGAGACCGCGGCGCCGAGATACGACTGGCTCAATCGGGTGATCGCGGTCGGCACCGGGAACCGCCTGCCCGAGGGGCCGGTGTACGACATATTCGAGGTGCTGTAGCCATGGCGACGATCGGGTTCATCGGCCTCGGCAACATGGGCGCCCCGATGGCCGTCAACCTGGTACAGGCGGGTCATCGTGTGGTTGGGTACGACATCAACCGGGGCGCCGTGCGGGCACTCGTGGCTGCCGGCGGCCATGCGGCTCCCGACGCGGCCGACGCGACGCGCAACGCCGACGCCGTCATCACCATGCTGCCGGCCGGCGAGCACGTGCGCGAAGTCTGGTTGCACCAGGGCGGCCTGATCGAGGCCATCCGCGCCGCCGGTACCTCCCCGCTGCTGATCGACTGCTCAACGATTGACGTCGAAAGCGCCCGCGCCGTGGAGCAGGCCGCACGAGACGCCGGCCTGGAGATGTTGGATGCACCGGTTTCCGGTGGAACGACGGGCGCCGCGGCCGCCACGCTGACCTTCATGGTCGGGGGTTCGGAAAACGCGTTCGCCCGCGGCGAACCGATTCTTCAGGCAATGGGCCGCAATATCGTGCATGCCGGCGGCCCGGGTGCCGGGCAGGCCGCGAAGATCTGCAACAATATGATGCTTGCCATCAATATGATCGGCGTCTGCGAGGGATTCCTGCTGGCGCAGAAGCTCGAGCTCGACTGGGATCGGCTGCACAAGATCGCCGCAGCGTCCTCCGGTCAGTCCTGGGCGCTGACCAGCTATTGCCCCGCCCCCGGGCCGGTGCCCGCGGCGCCCTCGAACAAGGACTACGCACCAGGATTCATGGCAGCTCTGATGTTGAAGGATGTGAAGTTGTCGCAGGCCGCGGCCGAAGCAACCGGTGCGCCGACCCCACTCGCTGCGCACGCCGCCGCGCTGTACGAGAAACTCGTCGCCGCCGGCCAGGGATCCAGCGACTTTTCGGCAATCTTCCGCTGGCTTGCGACGCAGGACCGGTCATCCGTCGTGACCTGAATAGGGGGGGACATGTCGGCTGAGCGCTTCAAGGCGGCTCGCGATACATTGTTCGCGCATCGCGCCGACCACGGTGCTGCGTACCGTGAATTCCGCTGGCCGAACCTGGATCGCTTCAACTGGGCGCTCGATTGGTTCGATACCGAGCTGGCGAATGGTCCTCTCGCCGGCCAGCCGGCGTTGAAAATTGTCGGCGATGGTGCGGCGGAGTTGACCTTTGCCGAGCTGACGGCGCGCTCGAACCGTATTGCCAACGGCCTGCGCGCGCTCGGCGTGGCGCGAGGCGATCGCATCCTGCTGATGCTCGGCAATGTCGTCCCGTTGTGGGAGGTGATGCTCGCGGCGATGAAGCTTGGCGCCGTCGTCATCCCGGCCACCACATTGCTGACACCGACCGACCTGCTTGACCGCTTCGAGCGCGGGCGCGTCCGGCATGTCGTTGCCGGAGCGGCCGAAGCAGCGAAATTCGAGGGCATCGGCAAGGGCCTGACGCTGATCTCGCTGGGTGATGCGCCGCCCGGTTGGCAACGGTACGATTCGCTGCTCGACGCGCCCGCAGTGTTCACGCCCGATGCCCCGACATCTCCCGACGATCCGTTGCTGCTTTACTTCACTTCGGGCACGACGGCGAAGCCGAAGCTGGTGCAGCACAGCCACGCCAGCTACCCAGTCGGGCATTTGACCACGATGTATGTGCTCGGCCTGCAACCAGGCGACATGCACCTGAACATCTCCTCGCCCGGCTGGGCGAAGCACGCCTATAGCTGCTTCTTCGCGCCGTGGAACGCCGGCGCGACAGTATTCGTCGTCAACCAGCCGCGGTTCGCCGCCGGCGGCATGCTGGACACGATCGCCAGCAGCGGCGTTACCACCCTGTGTGCCCCGCCTACCGTCTGGCGGATGTTCGTGCAGGAGGACCTGCGATCCTGGAAGACGCAACTGCGTGAAGTCTGCTCGGCCGGCGAACCGCTGAATCCAGAGGTCATCGAAGCGGTGCGTGCCGCCTGGGGCCTCACGGTTCGCGATTTCTACGGCCAGACCGAGACCACGACGCAAATCGGCAACCCGCCGGGGCTGACGGTGAAGCCCGGCTCGATGGGCAACCCGATGCCGGGTTATCGCATTCGCCTGCTCGATGTCGATGGCAACGATGCACATGAGGGCGAAGTATGCGTCGCGCTTGATCCAAGGCCGACCGGCCTGATGTCAGGTTATCAGCGCGACGACGGCACGCTGCCGCCTATGCAGGGCGATGTGTACCGTACCGGCGACGTGGCGATGCGCGACGCCGATGGCTACTATACGTACGTCGGGCGGGCTGACGACATCTTCAAAGCCTCCGATTACCGGATCAGCCCGTTCGAGTTGGAGAGCCTGTTGATCGAGCATGTCGCGGTAGCCGAAGCCGCGGTCGTGCCTGCACCCGATCCGGTGCGCACCGCGGTTCCGAAGGCTTACGTGGTGCTGGCCGCCGGCTGGACCCCGGACCGTGCCACTGCGCTGGCGATCTTCCGCCACATCCGCGAACGCGCGGCACCGTACAAGCGAGTGCGGCGCATCCAGTTCGGCGAGTTGCCGAAGACGATCTCGGGCAAGATCCGCCGCGTCGAGCTGCGCCTGATGGAGGTGCAGCGCGCACAGGACGGCACGTGTGGGGCCGAGTTTCGCGAGGAAGACATGCCGGAGCTGAGGGGTGGATGATACGAGTGGCGTGTCGCGTCGCCGGTCCGTGATGGCTGAGACGCCACTCGACATCCGGCGGGGAAGTGAAGTCGGATCGCAGAGGAATTATGTCTGTATCCAGCAACAACGTCCGACGGCAGTGGCTCGGCGGCTGACAAGGACTGCCGTAGCGGCCGTGGTGCGAGCCCGGCGCTGCCTGACTGTTATGCTCTCTTATCTTCTGCCGATCGGTCCGGTGCAGCTTCGGCTCCGGCTGCCGCGCCCACGTCTTATGGGCGCGCCGGCGGGCCGGACAGAGCGGCTCGATCCCGTAATGCTTCGTATCGAGCCGAACGCCGTTTGTCGGCAGGGTTGAGCTCCGCCGCCTCCCTGGCAGCACGGAGCGCGCCTGCAAGGTCGGATGCCTGCTCCAGTATAATACTCAGGATCTCATGGTGTGCGGGATTCTCAGGCTCGATCTCGAGCGCCCGTTTCACGCAATCGATCGCTTGCTCAAGATTCCCGGTGTTGTTGAACAGGTGCAGGGCGTATGACGTCCACACGTTGGGCAGATCGGCCTGTTCGACCAGGTCGTATTTGGCCATCACCTCGGTACGATTCGTTGGCCGCCGCTTCCGGATCACCGCGGCGCCATAGAAGAACTCCATCGAGTCGATCGACTGCGCCAGCGCCCGTTCGCTGTCTCCTTCGGTTCCCGGGCAGGACGCCAGCCGCGCCAGTCGCAGCATCAAGTCCTGCGGCACGGCGTCGGTGGCTCCGCGCCAGTGCGTTGCGCCCGGGCCAGCATGGAAGTGCAAGTCCTCAACAATGTAGATCCCGCCGGGGCGGAGGTGAGGGAACAACGTCCTGAAGGTCAGGATGACGTGATCTGCCATATGCGAGCCGTCATCGATAATCACGTGCGGGCTTCGCCTTCGCCCGAGCTCGTTGAGAAAATTGCGGTCGGCCTGCGACCCGATCTCGATCTCCCGCCGGCCACCGGCATACTGAATGCATTCGGGCACGATATCGACACCGACGATCCGGGCGGCGGTCATGTAGTCTTCCCACATGCGAAGCGAGCCGCCGCGAAAGACGCCGATCTCCAACAAGGTGATCGGTTCGTGGCGCAGGTGCCCGAGGATGCGCTCATAATGGCGCAGATAATCGTGGTTCAGGCTGGATTTGTCCGTGCCGCGAAGGATTCCAAACTCGTCCAGGCGGGCGCGCGGCGTGTTCATTGCAGAGACCTCGCAAATCGCTCGCATCCTTCCCGACGCCAGCGTGGCGTGCAACGTGCCCCGGTGCAGCCGTGGCGCTCGTCCACCTCTCCAGCCCTGCGCGAGAGGTCGCCGCGCCCTTGCGCGGCGGGTCAGGGTGGCGAACGCGCGAGAACCTCACCCGGATCGCTGCCCGATCCGACCTCTCCCGCGGAGCACGCACAGCGGGAGAGGTGAATACTCACCCCTGTCACACGTTTTGCCGCCGTCGCCCGGCGCGTGGTAATCCCCGCTCATGAGTTACTGGGGCAAGATCATCGGCGGACTCGCCGGTTTCGCGATGGGCGGCCCGGTGGGCGCGGTATTCGGCGCGGCCATGGGGCATGCGGCGGACACCGGCGGCGTGTCGAACATGCGCATGCCATTCGGCGCGGCCGATCCCCTGTTGCACCCGGCCCGCATCGCTGCGCTGCTCGGCCGCAAGGATCAGCTCTTCGCCATCGCCGTGGTGGTGCTCGCCGCCAAGCTGGCGAAATGCGACGGACCGGTGAAGCGGGAGGAGATTGCCGCCTTCCGCCGCCAGTTCCGCATCCCCGCCGATGCGACCCGCGACGTCGGGCGGCTGTTTGATCAGGCACGCGACCGACCGGAGGGCTACGTGGCGTATGCGGGCCAGCTTGCCGAGGCCTTCGCCGACAATCGCGGCATGCTGGAGGACGTGCTGGCCGCGTTATTCCGAATCGCTGAGGTCGATGGCCCAGTGAACCGGGCGGAGTACGAGTATCTCTCCAACGTCCATCGTGTCTTCCGTCTCGATCAGCCGGCCTGGGACCGGGCCCGCGGCGCGATCCCGCGCCAGCAGACGATCGTGGACGAGCCCGATGCATACGCTGTGCTGGGGATCACGCGGTCGGCCAGCGATATCGAGGTGCGCGCGATGTGGAGACAACTGATGCGCGAGAACCACCCCGACAGCCTGGCGGCGCGCGGCGTACCGGCGGAGTTCATCGCCCGGGCAAGCGACAAGGTGGCGCGCATCAACGCCGCGTGGGATCGGATCAAGCGCGAACGCGGTCTCTGACCTTGTGGATCCGGGAGCTGCCGAGCCCGAACCACGACGAGCGGCCGGCGGGGATGCCGGTCGACATCCTGATACTCCATTACACCGGGACGCAGACTGCGCAGGCGGCGATCGATCGGCTGCGAGATCCTGCCGCACTGGCTTCATGCCATTACGTGGTGGACGAGGACGGATCGGTGCTGCGCATGGTTCCAGAAGAGCGGCGCGCGTGGCACGCCGGGAGCTCGTATTGGCGGGGTCACACCGGGCTGAACGACCGCTCGATCGGCATCGAGGTTGTCAACCCAGGGCATGAATGGGGCTACCGCGACTTCCCAGTGCTGCAGCTTGCGGCAGTCTGCGATTTGTGCCTGTCGGTCCTGTCCCGCCATCCGATCCCGGCGCGCAACATCGTCGGGCACAGCGACGTCGCACCCGATCGCACACAGGACCCCGGCGAAAGATTCGAATGGCAGGCACTGGCGCAGAACGGCGTCGGGCTGTGGCCGGGCGGCGTGCCTGATCTCGGCAACGGTGGCACGGTGCGTGACGCCGCGAGCTTGCGGGACGTGCGTGCCGCGCTGGCCGAGATCGGTTACCGCGTGGTCCGCGAGGGCCCGCTCGACCCGGCGCTCGCCGCGGTGCTGCGGGCGTTCCAGCGTCACTGGCGGCCCGAGGCGGTGACCGGCCAGGCCGACGCGGGCACGCTGGCGCGGCTGCTGGCGGTGCGGCAGCTCGTCGGCGCGCCGGGCTCGGCTGGCAATTGACGGGCTTGATGCCCACAATCTTTGAGGATCGCCTGGCATATTGCGGCATCAGCCGGGGCGAGGGAGATCGATGGCACTCCAGCTTGGCGCACTTCGGGACGCTTTACTCGATGCGGGGGCGAGCGAAACAAAGGCTGCCTTGGCGGCCGAGGAACTGGCCGGATACGAGAACCGCTTTGACCGGGTCGAGCGCCGCTTGGATCAGGTCGAACGCAAGGTCGACGGCCTGCGCGGCGAGATGAACGAGCGATTCGCCAGCCTTCGCGGCGAGATGAACGCGCGATTTGCCGAGCAGGGGGGGCGACTTGTTCGCATGGAATGGATGATGGGAACGCTGATCGTGCTCGTGCTCGGCGTGCTCGGGCGGCTGCTGTTCATCCACTGACGCAGACGGCTTGACGTCGCTCGTCCAAGACGCGATCTCCCGGCAGCCAGACGGCCGGACGGCCGCCGCCGCGGCAACGCGGCGGAGGAAAGTCCGGGCTCCACGGGAATGCGGTGCCGGCTAACGGCCGGCGGGGGCGACCCCAGGGAAAGTGCCACAGAAAACAAACCGCCCGCGCGCCAAAAAGGTCCGCAGGCAAGGGTGAAACGGTGCGGCAAGAGCGCACCGCGCCCCCGGCAACGGGGGTGGCACGGTAAACCCCACCGGGAGCAAGACCGAATAGGGGCGGCAGGCGACAGCCCGATGGGCCGAGCCAGGAACATTCCCGTCCCGCCGCCCGGGTTGGTCGCGCGAGGTGCGCCGCGAGGCGCATCCCAGAGGAATGGTCGTCCCGCACCTTTTCGGGTGCGGACAGAACCCGGCTTACAGGCCGTCTGGCCCCCTTCACTTAAGAACGAAACAAGAATCCGGCGGAGTGTCCTTGACCCGGTCACGACTCCGCAACCTAAAAACACGTTTGCGCGCCCAGCAAAAAATCTGCCGAAACGGCTACGGGTTACGGTCGAATCCCTTTGACGCCCATGATGACCCATGATATCCCATGCCATCCCATCACCGGGGCCGTCAAAGCGGAGAAGGTCCGGCGAAGAGGCTGCTTTCGGAAGATCGCAAAGGGCGAGCCGGTCGGATGACCCAATTCCTGGGCACCCACCAGAACAAGCTGGACGCCAAGGGCCGCGTGTCGGTCCCGGCAGCATTCCGCGCCGCCCTGCGCCAAAACGGCGAAAGCAACGGAAACGGCTCAAGAAACGAACTGAACGGCAACGGCTCGAACGGGAATTGCCATGGGACGCCGCTCGTGCTGCGCCCCTCGCACAAGCATACCTGCATCGAGGCATGGCCGTTGGCCGAGTTCCAGGCGCTGTCGGAGCCTCTCGATCGCTACGATCTGTTCAGCGAAGAGCACGACGATCTCGCCAATACGCTGTTTGCCAACGCATACCCCGTCGAAGCCGACAGAGAGGGTCGCATCGTCCTGCCCGACGTCCTGATAGCGCATGCCGGCCTCGGCGAGTCTGTGGTGTTCATGGGGCTTGGCCGGATCTTTCAGATCTGGGAGCCGCAGGCCGCCGAGCGCCGGCTGCAGGAGGCGCGCGAACGCGCCCGCTCCCGTGGCCTGACGCTGCGCGGCCCAGGTGCGCAATGAGCGGGCACGTCCCCGTCATGCTGCCCGAGATGCTGGCGACGCTGGCGCCGCGCGACGGTGGCATCTACCTCGACGGCACCTTCGGTGGCGGCGGATACGCTGGCGCGATCCTCGAGTCCTGCCGCTGCACGCTATGGGCGATCGACCGCGATCCCGACGCCATCGCCCGCGGGGCGGCGCTCGTTGCCGGTTATCCCGGGCGGTTGCACCTGGTGCACGGCCGGTTCGCCAACATGCTGGCGCTGCTCGGTGAGCGCGGCGTTACGATGCTGGACGGAGTCGTCCTCGATCTCGGCGTGTCGTCGTTCCAGCTTGATGATCCCGCCCGCGGCTTCTCGTTCCGCACCGACGGGCCGCTCGACATGCGTATGGCGCGCGATGGGCCGACCGCCGCCGATCTCGTCAACCGCATGTCGGAACGCGAGTTGGCCGGCGTGCTCCACGAACTGGGGGAAGAGCATGCGGCGCGCCGCATCGCCCGCGCCATCGTCGCTGCCCGCAACACAGATCCGATCACTACCACCTCGCGGCTCGCCGGCATCATCCGCGGCGTGCTGCCGCCCGATCGGTCGGGGATCGATCCGGCCACGCGCAGCTTCCAGGCGCTGCGCATCCGTGTGAACGATGAGCTTGCCGAGGTCGAGCGTGCACTCGATCAGGCATCGCGCTTGCTTGCGCCGGGCGGACGGCTGGTGGTCGTCGCCTTCCACTCGCTCGAGGACCGGATCGTGAAGCGCTTCATGGTAGCGGCGGCGGGCCGCTCGCCGGTACCGTCGCGCCACGACCCGCGCAGCCTGGCAGCGCGGCCCGACGCAAGCTTCCGACTGCTCACGGCGAGACCGCTGCGCCCCGGCGCGCACGAGACGGAAGCCAATCCCCGTGCCCGGAGCGCCCGGTTGCGCGCCCTCGAACGGCTAGTCGATGGGGGGGCGGCGTCGTGATCCGACCGGTCACCTGCATTTGCTTCGTGCTGGCATGCGGATCCGGCCTGTACCTCTACCAGGCCAAGCACCGCGTCAGCCTGATCGACGAGCAGATCAGGCAGACGGTGCGCACTACAGATGCGACGAGCGAGCAGATCCGGCTGCTGCACGCCGAATGGACACGGCTGAGTCAGCCCGACCGGCTACAGGCGCTGGCTAACCAGTTCCTCAACCTGAAGACCACGAACCCGAGCCAGTTCACCTCGATGGCGGAGCTGGACAACCGGTTGCCGCCGGTGCCCCCGCCGCAGCCTGCGCCTGCGCCCGCGGCGGCACCGCCGACGAATGTGCCGGTGGCATCGGCTTCACCGCTGCCAATGTCGCCGCCTCCAGCCGCCGTCCCGGCACCCCCGCCGAAGCCCGTTGCAGTTGAGACGCCGCACGCACCGGTCGAGCACGCGCATGTCGCGCCGGCTGCCAGCGCTGTCGCGTCGGCGCCGCGCCCGGTGCCCTCGATTGCCCGCGTGCACCCGGTGATCGAAGCTGCGGATCGTCCGTCCTGGCCGCCGCGCAAGCTCTCCCCCATCCCGGCGGTGGCGCGGCCGGCACCGGTGGCGACATCTGGCTCGTTGCTGGGGATGGCGCACACAGTGGCCGCACCGGCTCCCCAGCCTGTGCCGTACGACTTCCACTGGGGACCGAACGGCAACTGATGCATGCGAAACGAATTTTTGTCGCGATGACGGCCGTCCGGTTTGGGGAGTGGCGTATCGGCGGCTGGCTGGACAAGCAAGTGGACACGGAGTGCACCGAGTTGCCACGGAGTTTCACAGAGAAGATAACTATACGCTTGGCGCAGGCGGCGCGGATCGTCCGCCGCTTACGCCAGGCGCCCAGGCGGAACACGCCTCTCTCGTGGGTACCCGCTTTCGCAGGCACGACGACCCGGAGTCTCCTCAGTGAAACTCCGTGGCAACTCAGTGCATTCCGTGTCCACTCGATTATTCCCGACCGCTGGCAAGCCGCCCGGCGCCGGCTGAATGCGGCGCGATGCCAGGAGCGCGCCGGATGACCGACGCGCCGGATGGACCGGTTGGTGCGCCTTCCCCCAATTCACCGCCACTGAACGCGGCGCAACGCACCGCGCCGGCGCGCCGGCGCGGTGCCGCGCGTGCGGATG
>Ga0335074_10007298_pt1 | contig 15310 bp, 11 predicted proteins | sample Lox_Sample_23_FD_206715 | JGI IMG/M metagenome (GOLD analysis project Ga0335074, IMG submission 206715) | Soil microbial communities from Loxahatchee National Wildlife Refuge, Florida, United States - Lox_Sample_2.3 | ecosystem: Environmental > Terrestrial > Soil > Wetlands | place: USA... | reverse complement strand
GCCGCCGCGTTCTGAGTCTTCTCCAGCGCCACCGTCGGCACCCGAGCCCACCCGGACCAGGTAGCCTCCGCCGGGGCCCGGCTCCACGGCCACCGCCTTCGCGCCCAGCCGTACCCGCGCCCCGAGACGGTCGAGCAGGCGGGCGCCGGCGCGTCCGTGCAGCTCGCCGAGCGGCACCGCGGGCACCCCGATGTCCGCGGCGCTGTTGCCGGACAGCAGGGCGGTCTTCAGCACGGTCGCGGCGAGCGGCACGCTGGCCTCGTCGCCGTCGATGTTCAGCGAGGAGACGATGAACAGGTCCCACAGCTTGCGGCGGGCGCGCTCGTTCTGGCCCCGGGCGGCGAGCCAGTCGCCGAGCCGGTGCGCGTCAAGACCCGGCTGAGCCGGGTCGGTCCAGCGCAGGGCGAGGGCGGCCCGGGCCACCCGGAGCCGTTCCGGCAGCGACAGGAAGGGGTACCTGGCCAGCGACGCGCCCAGGTGCAGCGGGGCGGGCAGCCCATTGCGGCGCAGCCTGGCCCGGCCGTGGGGCGACAGCACGGTGATGTCGAACCGGTCCTGCATGGTCACCGAGTCGGCCACGCCGAGCTGGGCCAGCAGTTCGGCGTAGCTGGTGCAGCAGCGCAGGAACACGTGCTGCCCGGTGTCGATGGTCAGGTCGCCGCGGGAGAACGACGTGGTCGCGCCGCCCAGCCGCGGCCTGGCCTCGAGCAGGGTGACGCCGATGCCGGCCTCGCGGAGGGTGATCGCCGCGGTGATGCCGGCCAGGCCGCCGCCGATCACCACCGCGCTGCGGGCGGTCACGCCCGGCCCCCAGCCGCAGGGCCGGGCTTCCCGGTGGCGGGGTTCCCGGGGGCGGGCACCCGCTCGGGGATCCCGGCCAGGGCCCGCACGGCGACCATGGCCTTCGCCTTGCCGGGCAGCGACTGCCGCTGCCGCAGGGCGGCCGCGGGATCGGCCACGATCTGCTGCTCGAGCAGCCGGAGGTAGATGCCGGCCATCGCTCCGGCCGACGCCGCGCTGCGCCGGTCGAGCAGCGGCAGCAACTGCAGTCCCTTGGCGTACCAGGTGAAGGCGCGCTCCGCCTCGAACCGTATGACGTCGTGCAGCGCACGGTCGCCGGGCAGCGAATCGAGGGCGCGGCCGGGCTGCAGGTCGGCGCCAAAGCGCTGCAGATCCTCGGCTGGCAGGTACACCCGGCCATTGCCGAGGTCCTCGCGGATATCGCGCAGGATGTTGGTGAGCTGCAGGGCGACCCCCAGCGCGTCGGCGAGCGACGCGCCGGCCTTCGGGTCGCTGCAGCCGAACACCCCGAGCGACAGCCGGCCGATCGACCCGGCCACGCACCGGCAGTAGTGCTCAAGCTCGCCGAAGGTCGAGTACCGGGTGCCGCGCACGTCGGCCTCGCAGCCCTCGATCAGCTCGCCGAACGCGGCCAGCGGTATCGGGCGCTGCCGAGCGGCGTCGGCCAGCGCGACGAGCACCAGGTCGTCGCCGGCCGCCTCGCCGCCGCCCTCCAGGGCGGCAATGGCGGACCGGGCGTCGCTCAGCGCGGCCAGCTTCTCATCGGCCGGGAGCGTGCCGTCGCCGATGTCGTCGACCCGCCGGGCGAACGCGTACACCGCCGACAGCGCCCGGCGCTTGGCCGGGGGCAGCAGCCGGATCCCGTAGGAGAAGTTCCGCGCCTGGGTCCGGGTCACCTGCTCGCAGTGCCGGTACGCGGCGCGGACGTCGGGGGCCTCTGTCTCGGTGGCTGTCATCGCCTCACCGTCCCCTCGCGTAGGCGAGGATCAGCTCGGTGGCCAGGCGTCGCTTGCCCGGCAGCGGCGTGGCGCGTAGCACGTCGTGGTCGGCCGCGGCGATCGCGGCCAGCGCGGCGCGGCCACCCGCGACATAGCCGGCCACCGCCAGGCGGGCCGCGCCGTGCAGCGTGCCGATCAGCGCGGCGCCCGATTCGAGCATCACTGTGGCCCGCTGGGTCTCGGCCGCGATCAGCGCTCGCACCTGCGGCGGAGCCGAGGCCTGGGACAGATCCTGCTCGGTGCAGCCGAACTCGTCCATGTCCTGCGCGGGCAGGTAGATCCGGCCAGCACTCAGATCCTCGGCCACGTCCTGCCAGTGCTCAGCCAGTTGCAGCGCGGTGCAGATGGAGTCGGACAGCTCGGCTTGCCGCTCGGAGAAGGAGCCGAAAACGTACAGCACGATGCGGCCCACCGGGTTGGCCGACAGACGGCAATATTCCAGCAGTTCGGCGAAGGTCTGATAGCGGCTGACCACCTGGTCCTGCCGGTTGGCCTGGATCAGGTCAAGGAACGGCTGGATCGGGATCCCGCAGTCGGTCACGGCCGGCCCCAGAGCCCGCACGACCCTGGTCCTGGCCCCCGCCCCGTCACCGCCCTGGCCCGCGTAGAGGCGGCGCAGGTCGGCCTCAAGCTCGTCGAGCAGGCCACTTCGCTGCTCACGCGGGGCGCGATCCCCGATGTCGTCGGTCGTCCGGGCGAAGCCGTACACCGCCATCAGGTACGTGCGGCGGTGGGTGGGCAGCAGCCGCAGCGCGACCGGGAAGTTCTCGCCGGACGCCCGTCCCGCCCCCGGATCCATGGCATCGATGGCAGCCGCCAGCGACGCGTCGGCCCGCGCCTCTAGGCGCGGCGCCCCATCCACCCCGGTCCCGTCGCGGCTCACGATCTCTATTTGGGCACAGGACTCATTTGAAAAGCAAAAATGACGTGAGCGTCAGCTGACATGCGTGTCGCCTTGCTCCCCTGGTTTGCGCTGGAGGGCGGAAGATGTTAAGCGGCGCGGCCGGCCGCGTTGGGCTGCGGCAAGACCGCGGCGCAAACTCGGGGGCGGTCGCTTAACATTAGCTGACGCCCATGTCATATCCCGGAAAACTGACGCCCGTGTCATCTGCCCAGGCCAAGCCGGCCCCGTCGGCCGGGGCGACGGCCCCGGTCAGGTGGGCCGAGCCCGGGGCCGGAGCCGATGCCCGGCGCCCGGGGAAAGAGTGTTATTACCCGGCAATCTGGACTTATCCTCGTTGGCGGGAAGTCCCTGGGCCAGATCTCGCTCATAACCCATAAAAAGCTAGCCGGTTACGGCGCAAGCCATTGCCAGCGGCCGGGGATGGCTGAATTTAGTCCCGCATCAGCGAACACCAAGGCCGGAATGTTTCACCCGTGTTACGGTGAGCGGCTGCACTGCGGCGGCGCTTGAATGCGGTTTGATTGGCCAGAACCCCGCAGGCCGACGGGTTTACCTCGTCATGCTCTGGCCGTCCCCGCGGCCAGACGATGTTGCCGCCTGCAGCGCCCGGACCGGGTCCTCGGTACTGGCCCCTCGGCACGCGCCGGGGAGCGTATCGTTATGGGTTTCGCCAGCCGGGAATGGCAGGAGGTTCCGGTACCAATGGACAGAAACGGTTAGCCGCGGTGGACAGCCGGTTGCAGGCCACGGGCCCACCAGGGTCCCGGGGCCAGGGGGTGGTGTGGCCGGTCCGCTCGGGCTCGGTGCCTGCGCTGGCCGATGGCTTCAGTGCCAGGCCGGAGACGGCTTCTGGCCTCGCGCCGGCGCTGGTCCCCGGGGCCACGGTGGCGCTGGTCCCCGGCCGGGAGGCCGAGAATTCGGGGCTGCCTGACCAGACTGGGCGGGAGGTACCGGATTGGCCAGGCTCGTGCGGTAAAACCCAGCTTGCGGCCTATTCCGCTGAATCACTGTGGCGGTCCGGCCGGGTGGACCTGCTGGCCTGGGTGACCGCCAGTTCCCGGGCCTCGGTGCTGTCCGGCTTTGCCGAGGTGGCGGCGGCGACCGGATCTGATCATGTCGGCGATGCCTTGTCGGTGGCTACCTCCTTCGTTGGCTGGCTCCGTGAGACCAGCCGACCGTGGCTGGTGGTGCTTGACGATCTGCGCGATTCCACGGACCTGGACGAACTCTGGCCAGCGGGACCGACGGGCCGGGTCCTGATCACGACCCCGGATCCGGCGATCATCTCCACGGAGCGCCAGGTGCTGGCTCTCCCGGTACCGGCCTTCAGCACTCGCGAGGCGCTGAGCTATCTGATGGGCCGCCTCACCGCCGACCCAGACCAGCGGATCGGAGCGATAGACCTGGTCGGGGACCTGGGCTGCGAGCCGTTAGCCCTCGTCCAGGCCAGCGCGGTCATCGCCACCTCGGGCTTGTCCTGCCGCGATTACCGGGGTCACTTCGCGCAGCGGCGAGCCCAGCTGACCGAGGCGCGCAGCGGTATACGGTCGGCAGCCGCGGTCACCTGGACGCTGTCGGTCGAGCAGGCCGAGCGGCTAGCGCCGGCCAGGGGGGCCCAGTACCTGCTGGCCCTGGCCGCGCTGCTTGACGGCCACGGGATCCCTGGCGCCGTCTTCACCACGTCGTCCGTATGCGGTTACCTCGCGGCCGGGGGTACCTCGGGTACCGGGCAGGAGGTGGCACCGAACGTCGCCTGGGGCGCGCTGCTCAGCCTGGAACGCGTGGGCCTGCTGGCCATAGACCCGGCGACCACGCCCCCGACCGTCAGAATGAGCCCGGTCGTTCAGGAGGCGGTCCGCGCGGCCACGCCCAAGCGGGTGGCCGACCGAGCGTGCCGGGCGGCAGCCGACGCGTTGCTGGAAGTGTGGCCGGCCGAGGAGCCTCAGGCCGGGCTGGCCGACAGCCTGCGGCGGTGCACCGCCAGCCTCCGGCGGGCCGCCGGAGACTCACTCTGGTCCGCCGACGGTGTGCATCCGCTGGTGCTGCGGGCCGGCCAGAGCATGGACAGCGCGCGGCTTACCGGCCCGGCCGTCGACTACTGGCGAGAGCTGGCCGCGGCCGACGACCGGATCCTCGGGTCAAGCAGCGCGGACACCCTGATGGCCGGCAGCCGGCTGGCCATGGCGCTCCGGGCGGCCGGGCAGACGGCCGAGGCGGTGGCCTGGGGTCAGTGGGTTCTGGCCGGCCGGGCCCGCCTGCTCGGGCGGGATCATCCCGACACCATCGGGGCCAGGATCGATCTCGGCCGGGCCTTCGTGGCCGCGGGCCAGCCCCACGAAGCGCTGCCCATCCTGGAAGAGGCGGCCGGAGCATGGGAACGCGTTCGCGGGGCTGATCACCCCGAAACTCTCGCCGCGCGCGACCAGCTCGCGATCGCGTACCTGAGCACGGGAAAGACCGACGAGGCGATCCGGCTGTCCAAGCGCACGCTCGCCGACCGGGAGCGGGTTCAGGGACAGCGCCATCTCGACACGATGAGCACCCGTCAGCGGCTGGCCGAGACCTACCTGACTGACGGTAAGTTCAAGGACGCTATTTCCCAGCTCAAGAAGCTGCTTGTTGATCGGGAACGGGTTCAGGGGCCCGACCATCTGGACACGATCGTCGCCCGCGCCAGCCTCGCCTCCGCGCACCATTCATCCGGCCGGATGGCCTCCGCGGTGCAGCTATACGAGCAAGCCTGCCAAGGCTACGAGCGGGTTCTCGGCGCCGACCACCCGGACACCCTGACCGGCCGGGCCAACCTGGCGCACGCCTACTACACCGTGGGCCGGCTGACCGACGCGACGACGACGCTCCGCGACACCCTCGATCGCTGCGAGCGGACCCTGCCGCCGGACGACCCGATGACGCAGGCCGTGCGGGAGAGCCTGACCAACATCGCCGGGGAATGACGACGTGGGCTACCCGCTGACCCGGGGCGGACTTGCTGGCTAGCAGTGCGAGGACGGGTTCGGCGGCACGTCAAGTCTGGGATTGTGATCCAAGAACCCGGACGGCTTCAGCGCGAATCCAGCCCGCTCGACCGGTGGAAGTGCGCAGACCTGATGGCACCCGCCGCGGCCGGCCCGGACGGGCGCTGAAAGCGGGAAAGAGTCAGGCACACCTGACAGCACCAGATCCACTTCATCGGCGTGCCGGGGGGCCGACCGAGCGTGCCGGACGGCGGCCACACTTCCAGAAATGCTCGGTCGCCGCCCGGCCGTCAGCCCGCCTGGTGCGTCAGTGGCGCCGCCTTTGCACGCCGTCTGCCTCCCGCTGGATTGCGAAGAACGGTGACCGGAGCAGGAAGCGCGCGGCGAACATCAGGACCACGCCGACCACCACCACCGCGATCAGGGACATGTTCTGCGACGTGGGCGCGGACAGGCACGACTTGTAGATGATCCAGCCCAGGAACACCGAGGCGGCCAGCGGGAGGATGCCCAGGATCAACGTGTCCCAGAGATTGGTGAAGATGCGGCGCCGGTAGTAGGCCATGGTGGCCAGCGCGGTGAGGATGTAGAAGGCCCCGAACAGCAGGCCGCTGGTGTCGATGACGGCGGTGAACGCGTTCTGCACGGAGCTGGCCAGCAGGTACACCCAGGTGAGCCCGATGAGCAGCACGCCGACGACGATGCTGGCGGCGACTGGAGTGGCGAACCGCCGGGACACCGTGGCCAGGAACTCCGGCAGCGACCGGTAACTCGCCATCCCGTAGATGATCCGGGAGGTGAGCACGATGTTGGTCAGAGTGGCGGCGATGACCGACAACGCGAGGGACAGCGCCATCACCTTGGCCCAGCCTGAGCCCCCTATCGCCTGGGCTACGTAAACGAGCGCCGACGTGGAGTGGGCCTGAAGCGCCTTCGGCGACACCACGCCTTGCAGGCCCAGCTGCGCCACCGCGTAGATGATGGTCAGCAAGATGACAGCCATGATGGCGGCGCGGCCCGGGTTGATGCGCCGGTGCTTGGTCTCCTCGTTGACGTAGAGGGTGCCTTCCCAGCCGCTGAAGATGAAGACCGACAGGAGCAGCCCCGCGGCCAGGCTTCCGCTCCCGTTGTCTCCGGACAGGCTGAACCAGCCTCTGGTGACCGGGTAGGTGCCCGGGTGGTGGCGCAGCACCAGGATCAGGCCCACAATCGCGAAGGCGATGAGTATCGAGTACTCCACCGCCGCCATGCCGACCTGCGCGCGGGCGGTGATGCGGATGCCGACGATCGCGACCACCAGCATGGCCAGGGAGACGGCGGTGGCGATGCCGACATTCGTCCACGTGCTGCCGGTGCTGCTGGTGAAAACGGCGAGGACCGATGGCCCGATGACTTCGACGCCGGCGACCGCCCCGATGATGTAACCGGCGATCATCAGCCAGCCGGTCAGGAACCCGAGGTAGGGGTTGATCGAGCGGCCGACCCATTCGAACGACGCGCCGCAGTTGGCGTTCCACATGTTCAGCCGGCGGTAGGCATTGGCGATGATGAGCATAGGAACACCGGTGAGCACGATGCTCGGCACGCCGCCGTAGGCCGTTGCCGCGGCGAGGGGGGCCAGCGTCAGCGCGACGCATACCGCCGGAGCGGCCGAGGCCATGCCGATGACGGTGTCTTGAGCCACCCCGATCGCGTCGGGTTGGAGCCGCGTCGGCGGGGCCGGCGCAATCTTGATCGCGCCGGCCGTATGGTCCGTCATCTGTTCGTCTCCTGTCGTGTTCGGCAGTCCGTGGGGTAACCGCATGGAAACACACACGTAATCGGCATCGTCGGCGGTCAGAGATTGGCTACGAAGTGGGCTCGCCGCCGGCGCCATCAGTCGGCCGAACCCTGCGGGGGATCATAGCGGTAACTTTCGGATAGTGAAGTCATGTAACTTCGATTTGACCATTTAGTCGCGCTCAGCAGGCTCGAACGCCAGCCAGTAGTATTCATAAATCCGGACAACCCGCAGCATGGATTACGAAATGCCTCGCTCAAAGCAAGTCAAGGGCCGATTTCTGGATCTTCGGTATCCGGCCGGCCCAGTGTCCGAAATCCGGGGTCCGACCAAGGGATTCCGCCCGGAAGGGGTACACCTTCCGATCATGCCGGGCTCTGCCGGATGCCGGTGCCACGGGAACCGGGTCATGCCGGTGAGAACTTCTGCCCGGGGCCGAGCCCGGCGTTCTGCTTGGTGAGCTTCTGCCGAGAACTGATCAAAAATGCGCAGACGGTCATGTACTGTACCGACGGGAAACCATTCATCCCGCCGGCGGGGAGTCACGGTGACGCAGCGGTCAGATCCGCGGTGCGGCGCGCGCTGGTACAGACGCGGTCGTGACTGGCTGACTGGTCGCGGACACGCGAGTGGCCGCGAGCCGGCCGTCACCGGTTCGGAGTTGGCTGAGTGCCCCCTGGTCCGCAGCTTTGAGCGGGGTGATGGAACCGCCACCCGGAAGCGCGCGATCCGGACCAGGGAGTTACCACATGGGCACGCATATGATGCCGGGCCGTGAGCAATGGCGTGCGCTGCGCCGCTCGATCCGGTTCACCACGGCGGTCATCCTGGCCATCCCAATCCTGGCCGCCGCCGTCATGTGGATATTCGCGGGCGTCACGCTGACCAGCGCGCTGGCCAACCACAGCTCGGCAGGTGTGCACGGCACGGTGCTGACCAGGGTCGCGGTGGCCGAGGCCATCGGCCTCGTCGCGATCCTCGTCGCGACCGCGGGCATGGCCTGGTTCGCCCGGCGGCTCTCCCGTGATGCCGCCGCCCTGGAGGCATCAGCCCGCAGGTTCGCCGACCAGCAGCTGCCCCAGATGGTGGAACGGCTGCGCCGCGGTGACGCGGTCGAGCCGGACGGCGAGCTTCCTGGTACGGCCAGCATGAAAGTCACCGAGCTCTCCCGGGCCGCCACCGCGCTGGCCAGTATGCAGCGCACCGCGCTGGCCGCCGCCACCACCGAGAGCAGCCTGCGCAGCGGCATCAGCCAGGTCTTCGTGAGCCTGGCGCGGCGGAGCCAGTCGCTGCTGCAGCGACAGCTGCGGCTGCTCGACGATCTGGAGCGCAAGGCCGCCGACCCGAGGGCGCTGGCCGACCTGTTCCCGCTGGACCACCTCACCACCCGGATGCGCCGCCACGCCGAGGGCCTGATCATTCTGTCCGGTGCCATGCCCGGGCGAGCGTGGAGCAACCCGGTTCCGGTCATCGACGTGATCCGCGGAGCCATCGCCGAGGTTGAGGACTACAAGCGCGTCGCCGTGGTCACCACCTCCGAGGACATGGTGGCGGGCTCGGCCGTTGCGGACATGATCCACCTGCTGGCCGAGCTGATAGAAAACGCGGCGCTGTTCTCGCCATCGGGTACCCGGGTGGAGGTCAAGGCCGAACGGGTGGGCAACGGCTTCGCCTTCGAGATCGAAGACCGGGGTCTGGGCATCAAGCCCGACGAGCTGGACGCCATCAACCTGCGGCTGGGCAGCCCGGCGGATTTCGACCTGGCCAACGCCGATCAGCTCGGCCTGTTCGTGGTGGGCAAGCTGGCCGCCCGGCACGCGGTACGCGTGTTCCTGCGCCCCTCTCCCTACGGCGGGATCACCGCCATCGTGCTCATGCCGATCAGCATGATCACGCGGGCGGGCGAGAGCGCGGCGGACACCCCGCCGGCGGACGCCCTGGCGGCCGCCGGTCACGACGAGGATCTGCACCTGGCCTTGACCGGCCTCCCACGACGGCAGCCGCCGTCGGCGCAGAGCGACGCTCCCGGCCTGCCTGACGCCGTTCCCGCCCAGCCAAGCATCTTCGCCGGCCCGCAAAACACCGACGCGTTTCCCGGCCTGCCCAGCATCGAACGTGCTGCGCCGGATTGGTTCCACGCCGGGCCGGATACCGGCCCGGGCCAAACCGGCACCGGTCCTTTCCAGCGGGACACCGGCCCCAGCGAGATGGAGGGCCGACCCAGCGAGTCGGTCTTCTTCCCGGGCCAGCCGACCCTGCTCGGCGAGCCGGCGTCCCCCGGCCTCACGGGTTCCGGCCGCGGCCAGCAGGCCTCCGCCGACCTCGCGGGCTCCGGCCGCAACCGGCCTGGCGCCGAGCCCGAGCCTCCAGCGCGGCCCGGTCCGCCCGGCCCCGGCATGAGCGCCGGGACGCACCGCGGCCTGCCGCGCCGCGTCCGCCAGGCGAACCTCTCACCGCATCTGCGCAACAGCCCATCGGCCGGGACAGCCGCTTCGCTGCACGAACCGGAGGCGCGCTCGCCGGAACAGGCGCAGAGCCTGCTCGCCTCGCTGCAACGCGGATGGGAGCGCGGGCGTGAGTCAGAGGCGCCGGATTCGGACACCACGGCCAACGGGCCGGACGCGAGGGACAGTGCGCGCGGGGCAGCGCAGGAGGAGACGTGATGGATCCATTTGGAGCAACCTCAGCCGGCCAGGAGCTTAGCTGGCTGCTTGACGACCTCGCCTCCCGCGTGGATGACATACAGCAAGCCGTGATCCTGTCCCGGGACGGCCTGACCGTGGCCGCCTCCGAGAGCCTGAGCCGCGAGGACGCCGAGCACCTGGCCGCGCTCGCCGCCGGGGTACAGAGCCTGGCCCGGGGTGCGGGCGAGCACTTCAGCCTGGGTGACGTGCGGCAGACCATCATCGAGCTCGAGCAGGCGTTCCTGTTCGTGACCGCGGCCGGGCACGGCAGCTGCCTGGCGGTGGTGTGCCCGGCAAACGCGGACGCGGGCCTCGTCGCCTATGAGATGGCGATGCTCGTCAAGCGCGCCGGGCCGCACCTCACCGCGCAACCCAGGCTCACCGAGCGCCGGGTCCCCGGCGAGTGAGCCCGCCATGCCGCGGTACGACAGGTGGACCGACCAGGAAGCCGGCCCGGTCGTCCGGCCCTACGCGCTGACCGGAGGCCGCACCGAACCGGCGGGCGACATGGTCCTCGACCTGATGGCCGTCATCGCCACGGCCGGCCCCGTCCCGGGACCGGCCGAACTGGCCAAGCTGAGCCCCGAGCAGCGCAAGCTTCTCGGCCTGTGCCGGACCCCGGTCACGGTGGCCGACTCGGCCGCCGACATGGACCTGCCGCTCGGCGTGGTCCGCGTCCTGCTAGCCGACCTGATCCAGCAGGGCATGATCACCGTGCTGCCGCGGCAATCCACACGCCGGCAGGCCCGCACCGACCTGCTCAAGGAGGTGCTCGATGGGCTCCGCTCGCTCTAAGGGCCAGTCCGGCAGCCAGCTCGTCCCAATCAAGATCGTTGTGGCGGGCGGGTTCGGTGTAGGCAAGACGACGCTGGTCAGCTCGATCAGCGAGATAAGGCCGCTGCGTACCGAGGAGTCACTGACCCAGGTGGGCGTCGGCGTGGACGACCTGACCGGTGTGGCCGAGAAGACGACGACGACGGTCGCGATGGACTTCGGCCGGATCTCGATGGGCGCCCGGCTGGTCCTGTACCTCTTCGGCACCCCGGGCCAGGACCGATTCTGGTTCATGTGGGACGACCTGTCCTATGGCGCGCTCGGTGCGGTGATCCTGGCCGACACCCGCCGCCTGAGCGACTGCTTCCCCTCGGTCGACTACTTCGAGCGGCGCCAGTTGCCGTTCATCGTGGCCGTCAACGTATTCGACGACGCTCCTGATTACGACGTCGAGGATGTCAGGATCGCGCTGGACCTCGACCCGGCGGTCCCCGCTTTGCTGTGCGACGCACGGCAGCGCAGCTCGGTCAAGGAGGTCCTGGTCACGCTCGTTCAGCACGTGCTCGCGGCGGACCCCGGCGACGGCAGGCCCGTACCGTCCGGTCAGGGCGGGCTCGGCCAGCCCGGCCCGGTCGGCCGCGCCACTTTATCCGGCCCGTGGCGAGCACCGCCGGCTCATGAGGTGGCACCGCCGGCGGTGGCCGGGTCGTAGGCCTCGATGGGCTGGTTGAAGTACGCGGATCGCCCGATGAACCGCGCGATCAGCAGGAAGACGACGCCGATGCCCAGCATGATGTACACGTAATGCAGGTCATTGCCGTTCCAGCCACCCAGGCCCGGCACCGATTTGAACGCCACCCAGAGCAGGAACCCGGCCGAGACCAGCGGGACCGCGATCAGCTCGAGGAATGCGCCGATGCCGCGGACGGCCAGCTTCCGGTAATACACGGCCATGGCTATTCCGGTGGCGGCGTAGAAGAGCGCGAACATCAGGCCCACCGAGCTGACCACATTGGTGAATGCACCCTCCACGGTGGACGAGCTCAGCGTGTACACCCAGGTGACCGCGAGCGTCAGCACGGCGAAGACGACCGTGGCCGCGGCGGGCGTGCGGTGCCGGGGGTGTGACCGGCCCAGCGCGGACGGCAGCACCCGGTCCTGGCCCATGGCGAACGCGATCCTGGCCCCGGCGACCAGGGCGGTCTGGGTCGCGCCCACGATCGACAGCAAGACCGCCACGATCATCACCTTGTCCCAGGGGGATCCGGCGACCGAATGGACGATATAGGCCAGCGCGTCGGCCCCGTTGGCGGCCAGGGCCTTCTGGGTGACGCCGCCCTGGAAGGCGAACGTGTAGAACGCGTACATGATCCCGAGCGTGACCACGCCCACCACAACAGCCCGGCCGGGGTTTACCCGGGACTTCCGGGTCTCCTCGTTCACGTACACCGAGGTGTCCCACCCGCTGAACATGTAGACCGCGATGAGGATCCCGCTGACCAGCCCCGAGGTCCCGCCCATGGTGTGCCAGGAGAACCAGCTCCAGTGGAACGGCGCGGTGCCGTGGCGGTGGCTCAACACCGCGACCAGGATCACCACGGAGAACACGGTGATGATCACGTACTCGACGACGGCCAGCAGCCACTGGAACCGGGCGGTGAGCTGGATTCCGATGTAGGCCACCACGGTCACGATCACCAGCCAGATCGATGCGGATATCGCCGTGGCCAGGCTGGAGTTCACCGCACCCGGGTCGACCACCTGCAGCACGTACGGGCCGACCGGCAGGATGTCGGAGATCGTCCCGAGGAAGTACCCGAGCAGCATGATCCAGCCGACCACGAAGCCGAGGTAGGGCGTGATCGCCCGGCCGACCCAGACGTACGACGCGCCGCAGTCGACGCGCCAGCGGTTCAGCCGCCGGTAGGCCAGCGCGATGCCGAGCATGGGCAGGAAGCAGATCAAGATCGTGACCGGGCCGGCGTAGGAGGAGGCTGCGACGATCGCCGCCAGCGTTACCGCCAGCGACGCGGTCGGGCCGGACGAGGCCATCCCGACGATGATCGCGTCCGCCAGCCCGATCGCGTTCTCCCGCAGCCCAGGATGGCCCGGGGCGCCGGACTCGCTGGTTCCCGTGGCAGCCGAGTCGAGGTCAGCCATTGTGCCCTGCTTCCTGATCGAGGTGACCGATCGTGCACTTTCACTGCCGGTATCCGCCGTTGGCGGGCGGCACGCTGGCCGGTGGCCGCTCACTCAGCTCGAGCGTGACCCCGTCGGGATCGAGAAAATAGATGCACGTGAAGTCCTTGTAATCGCCGCGGGGAATGGTGACCAGCTCCCGCGAGCGGGCCTGGTAGCCCGCGGCCGCCAGCCGTTCGACGACCTGCTCGATGTGGTCGACCTCCAGGCAGATGTGGGTCATGCCCGGCCGGTTCATTCCGCCCGGCGGCAGCGGCGCACCGGCTGGCTGCCGGTACGCGAAGAGCTCGAGGATCACCCCGCCGGGGAGCTCGAGCTCGGCCCACTCGATCTGGGTGCCGTCCAGTCCGATGATCCGGTCCAGGTGCTCCCACTCGACCAGGCCGCGGCCCAGTTCGCGCAGGCACAGGTGGTCGCGCCAGAACGCAAGTGATGCGTCGAGGTCACGGACGGTCAGCCCGACGTGGCCGAGCCGCAGCACGGGCCCCATCTAAGTCGCGCGCCGGCCGGCTCACCGAGCCGGACGACTTAGCAGCCACGACGCGCACTCGAACTCCCGAAGAAGCAACTCACGACCGCACGGGCGGCAACGGCAGTCAAAACGGAAGAAGGGAGCAACATTGGCCTCCCGTTGTGGGGTTCGCGGGGCGCTTTGTTCCCTGAGTGCTTCAAGTTGTCCTAATGCGAACCTAAAATTGAGCATCAATGCTGTCAAGGGATCCGACGGCTGCCGGGGAACATTCGCTCTGAGCTTGACCGGCACAGGAAGGCGCCACATGAACCAGCTGCCGGCCTGCGCCGGAGCCGCACCGGCGGGTGGACACCCGGGGTGAGCGCCCCGGCCTTCGACTTCGCCGGCCGCACCGCGGTGGTGACTGGCGCGGCCGGCGCGATCGGCGCTGCGGTCGCACGCCGCTTCGCCCAGGCCGGGGCGCTGGTGGTCGGGCTCGATGTCCAGCCCGGTGACGGCATCATCGGATGCGACATCACCGATGAGGCATCCGTCGGCCGGGTCCTGGCCGACGTGGCCGGCCGGCACAAGCCGACCGATCTGGTGCACTGCGCGGGTGTGCTGTCGGTCGGCGGCGTGCTCGACGTGCCGGCTGACGAGATCCGCCAGGTGCTGAATGTCAATCTGATGAGCGCGTTCATCGTCGCGCAGGCAGCCGGGCGACTGCTCGGCCCCGGCGCGGCGATGACCTTCCTGGGCTCGCAGGCCGCGGTGCACGGTGCGCCGGGCTGGGCTGCGTACTGCGCCGCCAAGGCCGGAGTGGTCCGCCTGGTGGAGGCGCTGGCCAAGGAACTCGGGCCGGCCGGCATCCGCGTCAACGCGGTCTGCCCGGGGACGGTGGACAGCCCCATGACCGGGCACGCGATCGACCTGCTCGCCCGGGGAGAAAACGCCGACCCGGCGGCGATCAGGCGCCGGTACGAGCGGGGGAACCCGCTCGGGCGGATGGCCAGCACCGACGAGATCGCCGGGATCTGCCTATTCCTGTCCTCGCCGCTGGCGAGCTTCATCAACGGAGCGTCGATCATGGTGGACGGAGGCGAACGGCCGGGATGACCGATTCCACGATTCCAGCGGACCTCGAGTCGGTCAGCGTCTGCATCCCCGACCACTACGGCCGGCTGGCCGGCAAGCGGATCGCCGCCCGGCGGCTGGACGCGGTCCTGGCCAGCGGGATGGACATGCCGGACTTCCACCTGGCTACGGGCCCGGACATCCAGCCCGCGGCCGGCGTCGCCGCCACCGGGGTGCACACCGGCTTCCCCAACGACCTGCTCTGGCCGGACATGCTGACCTTCCGGCGCCTGCCCTGGCAGCCGGACTGCGGCATCGTACTCGCGGAGGCACGGCGCCAGGACGGCAGCGTCGTGGCCGAGGCGCCACGGGAGATCCTGCGGCGGCAGGCCGAACGGCTGGCCGGCCGGCGACTGTCCGCATGGGTGGCCACGGAACTGGAGTTCTACGTGTACGAAGGCTCCTACGCGCAGGCCTTCCGCCAGGGCTACCGGGACCTCGCCCCGCTATACCACCGCACCGGCGACAACGACGTGCTGATCACCGAGTTCCTCGACCAGTACCTGCGGCCGCTGCGGCTGGCCATGGCCGGACTTGGCCGCCCTGCCGAGGCGACCCAGGGCGAGGGCGGCGTGGGCCAGGCCGAGATGAACTTCCCGGCCTGCGCTCC
>Ga0335074_10007297_pt1 | contig 15310 bp, 7 predicted proteins | sample Lox_Sample_23_FD_206715 | JGI IMG/M metagenome (GOLD analysis project Ga0335074, IMG submission 206715) | Soil microbial communities from Loxahatchee National Wildlife Refuge, Florida, United States - Lox_Sample_2.3 | ecosystem: Environmental > Terrestrial > Soil > Wetlands | place: USA: Florida... | reverse complement strand
GGGACGATTCACGGCTGGTGCGTGGCGGACATGCCGCTGCAGAACGGCAAACCGATCTACAACAAGCCCGATGCGGAGCGTGCCTGGCACAAGCTCGTTGCGCTCTACGCCGGCGCACTCGTCTGAGGGCGCTGGCGGCTCTGACCCGCGGCAGCTATTGTGGGTGCGCGCGCTGGCAGCTCCCGCGCTGGAAGATGTACTGCTTTGATGGATCGGGAGTATAGGCACGCAGGTTCTGTTCAAAATGGCTCGAGTCGATGGAGCCGCCATATTCGTAGACATTTCCGGAGCATTCGAGCTCGCCGTCCAGGTTGAACAACGCGAATGTCCCTACGGATCCGCCGCTGTAGCGTGTGCTCGAGCTGAAAAAGCCACCGGTTGATGCGACGGTGCCCCCGGATTCCAGAGCCTTGACGAGCAGTACGTGCGGCGAGGAGTTGTCGATGGCGAGCAGTCCAGTTGCGGGATCGACACCCAGCTCCTGTGCGAAACCGTCACCCGCGAGGACCGCGAGCAGCAGTGCCGGTGGGGTCGCCGAGGCCACGGACAACGTCGTCGCGGCCGGAGCCGTGGGCTCTCTCTGTCGGCCGGGCGCCGAGGATCCCGCCGATGTCGTGGCTTCGGAGCTGCGTACGGCTGGCGCGGCGAATCCCTGCAGCGCGGCCGTGTAGCTATCGATCTCAGCGATGAGCCGTTCGACATTCGCCGCGCCGGCATCTTGCTGACCCGCGCCGGTCTGCGTGCGGACCAGACAGGCTCTGAGATCCACAAGACTGTCGAGCGCGGAGAGGAACGGTGACTCCTTGGCCGCCGGCGCCGCGATCGTGAACGGTGAGTAGGCCGAAGGCATGAGCACCGTCACATTGAGTTGACGCAGCTCACGAGCGACTCCGTCCATGAATGCTTGGTCCTCGATGGTGCCCACGACCGGAGTCTCCCCGCCGCCGGGCCTGACCATGCCGAGCAGTCCTTGAGCGATCGATAGCGCCGATCCACCGCCAGGAATCACACCGGATACGACCGCTTTTGCCGCTTTATTCACGATCCCCCGCTCAGCCTCTGGGCACAGCGACGCGGCGCGGTCGTGGAGCTCGCGCATGAGCGCCATCTCGGCGCGCCAGAGGCGAAAGTCCTCGAATGCGCTGCTGTTGAAGGGGGCGACGATGACGCTCTGCCGGCCCCCGGCGCCCGAGCTCGTCTCGCATCGCGAGCCCGGCTGCCGCGTGCCGAAATCAACCGGAACCCCGCTCAAGTAGGCAGCCACGTCGCATCCGACGGCCTCGCTGTTCGATTCGAGAGCACGATAGGTGAGCATCTCCGATTCGATGGAAAACCCCAGGGCGCCGTGCCGCTGCGAGCTGTCCGCAGAACTCAGGTCGGTGGAGGATGTCTCGCTCGATCTGCCTTGCGCGCATCCGGAGCGGTACGGTATGCAAGCGAGGACGCAGATGGCAGCCATCGCGACGCTGATCGAAACAGGCGTGAACTTTCTCTCAAGCGAAACGTTCTCCATGCGAGAGTCCTCTGGATTTCAGGAGTGATGAGTTCGGGGTCGCTGCGCGCCGCTCATGGGGAGCTCGTGAGCGCCGAGCAATCGGCCCGCGCCGCGGTGACTGTCTCCACGTCGCGGGCAACACGAAAGCCGATGTTGTAGTCGCGTACGCCCGGGGCAAGTATTCCGGCGGGTAACGACGCCAGTGCGCCGAAACGTGTGGTGAAAGCCCCGCCGCGTACCTCGGCCCTGCGTCCGCAGGGTCCGCTCGCCGCGGTTTCGGCACAATCTCCGACCCACTGCCATACGTTGCCGAGCAGATCGAACAGCCCGAAGTCCCCTGCGGAGAATGACGCGACGGGAGCCGCTTCGCGCCCGTCCCAAGGGCTTCCGCAACCGCGACAATCAGCGGCCGCGGCGTGCGCATTGAACCGGCTCGAGGAGAACCGTCGCGCCTCGGGCGCCGCGACACGCTCCCACTCGGCGTTCGTGGGCAGGCGATAGGACCTGCCGGTGACGCACGAGAGCCACCGCACGTACGCGAGCGCGTCCTCCCGGCTCACATCCGTGACAGGCCGGAGACCCGGACCGTCGAGCGGCATGCGGGGCCAGTGCGCGCAACCGCCTGAGCGAAAGCAGGCGTCGTATTGCTCGACCGTCACGTCCGTGACGCCGAGGGCCAGGTATGCGACGCCGTTGCCGGTGGTTGCCGGCGGGCTCGGCACGATGCGGAGGTCCGGGCACTGATCGCAGTCACGGAATGCTCGCAGCCGCCCGGGGGCGCCGCGCATCGGCTGCACCGCCGCTCTGAGAGCGAGTTGCTGCGGCGAGGCGAAGCGGTTCTCGCCGAGCGCGGTGTAGGGGATTTCCGACCCGACATAGGTCTCGAAGAGGGGTGTCTGCTGGACCCGGCCCGCCCTGATCGACTCCTCGGTCATGCGCACCCGAAGATACTCACCGAGCTCGGTGCCCGTGATCACCCCATCGAAGTTGAGGTCGGCGGCGCCGCTCAACCCGGCAGCCACCAGATCGGAGAAGAGGTTGTCGTCGGGAACCGTTTTGTCCGCCTGCCCCGCCGTGATGATCTGGAAGATGCGCTGTGGCTCGTCGGGCCGAAGCGGAAGCCGCTCGGCCGTGTCGCTCTGCAGCGTCTTCAGTCCGAGTCCGGAGAAGCAGGCATCGAGAATGACGAGCGTCGTACCGGCATTGAGACTCGCCACGGTCTTGAGGAAATCCGACTGCGGCACCAGCGCGCCGCGCAGCTCGATGCTGCTCAAGCGGGTCGGGTCCCTCGCGTTCGGTGGCACGAGGTACCCGATTCCGCCGCGCGAGTAGCCATGACCTGCGAAATAGACGATCACCCGCACGCCGTGGCGCAAGCCGTCCGCGGGGTTCTCCGGAGGGAGCGTCTTCGCAAATCCGCTGACCGCCGCTAAGAGGGCACTCCGGTCCGAGGGCGGCTGCAGTCCGACCGCCTCGATATCCGACCGCGCTACACCTCGCGTCAGGAAGAGGTCTCGGATCCGCTTCATGTCCCGGTCCGTATTGAGCACCGGCCACACGTCCGGGTCGCCATAGTGCGAGACCCACACGATCAGCACTCGCGTTCCACGCGGATAGAATTGCCGCTCGAGTTCGGACGCGTTGCGCTGCCGCGTAAAGGTCTGTGCATCCGCGACCGTCGCGAAGAGGGTCGCGGAGAGACAGAGCCATGCGGTCAGGATACGCATTCGAGTGAGCTCCTAAACGCTCCAGCCCCGCGCTACGTGCACTCAAGCTCCGGCCAGCGCGCTGCAATCGCCTCGAGCTCGCCTTCGGGGCCTTGCCAGAGCTCCCAGGCGCGCTCCGCGAGGCGCTGCGCGATCAGCGTGGCATCTCCCGTGCCGCGCGCGAATCCCCCGAGCGGACGGGGGAGGAGCAGCGAGACCGTGAGCTGCGGGTGCGCCGTAAGTGCCTGCGCCTGCTCGAAAGTGGCCGCATCCCCGATGAGGATCGCGACATTGGCAACGGCTGACGGCGCTCGCGCCTGCGCCCGCTCGACTGCGGCGGCCGCGACCCTGTCGGCCGTGCCGTCGCTGGGATGGACCCGTCCGCCATCCGGCCAGCGGAATCGCACGACGGGTCGCAGGTATTGGCCGGCGGCCTCGAGCGCGCGCGCAGTCTCGAGCACGACCGCGCGGTCTTTCTCCCGCTCCTTCTCCGCGAGCACGTCCCACGCCTGCATTCCCGGATGGCGCTTTGCGTTATCGTCCCGCTCGGTGCCGAACCGCCAACCGGCAATCGCGCGGCTCGCGACCCAGCGACGGTGTTCGGCGCGCGCGAGTGGCTCCATGAGCTCGGTCGGGATCGTGAGTCCGTACTGGCAAGGCTCGGGTCCGATCGCGAGATCGAGCTCCCGTGCCTTCATCCAGAAGTGATCGGCCGCGGAACGGTTATCCTCCTGGTAATCGAAGGGCAGCGCTTGCCAGCTCACCGCCGCCGCGCCCGCCGGAGCATCCAAAGACCGCGACCATCCCAGGTAGCCATCGTGGATGCGGCGCGGAACGGTATCGAGCGCTTCGTCTTCCTCGAGCAGCGAGAACTCCTCCCGACCGACGAGCGGAAAGCGCACCGGGAGGATCAATGGACAGCCGCTGCCCGTCATCCGATAGGCGAGATCGAGCTCGCGGTGCCAGCTCTCGACCAGCGCCGCCTCATCCGCGGCCAGATATACGCAGGTCGCGCAGAGCTCGCGCTCGGCGAGCGCCGTGATCAGGTGCGGTGCGGACTCGGGCAGGCGTGCCTCGAGTCCGACCGGAACGAGGGTCACGACGAGATCGAGCGCCGGGGACAGCATCTTGAGCGCGCGACACACCGCCGTCGCGGCCGCGTCCACCAAGACGATGATGAGCGGATCCAGTCGCGGCGATTGCGCGTGGGCGATCAGCTTGCAGACGAGCTCGAATCCCGTGTCCGCGAGACCGATGACCACCAGCGCGGGGCGTGTTGCGGATGCGACCGAGCGCACTTTGATCGGGAGCTGCTCGCGCAGCAGTCTGCGGCACCGCGCGCTTGGCACGGAAGTCAGACGCAGCTCCGCGGCGCGACCTGCGAACCCGCCGAAGGCGTCCCGACCGAGGGCGCTGCGCGCCTGACGCTGATCAATCCGGATAAAGATGCGGCTCAGAGGCTCCGGCGCAGAGCGATCCGCCACGAGCTCGCGCGCAAGCCGCAGGTTCTCCGCGGTACTCGAACCGAGAGCGATCAGCTCCCGGACAGCATCGGCGCAGCGGGGAAGCGTCCGCGCAAAGAAGTGCTCATCGAGCGGGACGCTCACGTCCGCGGCGCGACCCGGGCGGCCGCTTGCGCCCAGCCGTACCGCGGTCGCCCTCGTCGTGGTGAATCGCGCGACCGTGGACCCGGCATCGCGGTCGGCATACAGAAGCGACAGTTCGCGTGCGCGTGATATCAGGAACCGATCCAGATGCAGACGCAGCGGCCGCAAAAGCAGACCGGCAATCGCGAGGGCGATCATCGCGAGCACCGTTGCGATTCCCCATGGCACGGCCCAGTGAGCAGGAGGCGCATCGATCGGCAGTGTGCCGAAGGTCAGCGTGCGCGCCGTAAGCCCAAGCACGCGCTCGAGCGCCGAGAACCCGTCGCCCGGCAGCACGACCGGGAGCGAGCACGCCCAGCCGACGGCGACTGCGGCGCAACCGAGAGCGAGCAAGGATGCGAGCCATTTGAAGGACCGCGGCACCGTGAGTCCATCCAAGCATCGCCAGATCCAGCGAAGTGTCCTCGGAGCAAGACCCACCGCTCGATCCCGGACCGTGACTGCCCTCGCGCCGCTCGGCGAGGCGTCCTGTGCGGCCCGCGCCGCTCGGATCTCACTGCGCGCTTCCAACTGTGTTCCACCGGTACGTGGTGAGAGCCGCGGGGTCGAAGGTCCGTAGCGTCCGCGTGCCGGCCTGTCCGCCGAACGCCGCCTCCCAGAGCAGACTCGATACGCGTCCTTGCGTGAGTTTGCGGCCGGAGCGCATTCCCCGATCGGTGACGAGCGGCGGCTGGGCCAAGTCGGAGAAGTCTTGCCTTTCCTCTCCGGGCTCCGCGAGCGTCGCGATGATGAGCATGGTCTCGCGGCCTGCATCGCCGGATTGGACCTGGAGGCTGCCGGAGACGCTCACCGACGCCCCAGGCGTGAGCCGATTGGATTCTCCGTTGAGCGGATAGACCGGCTCGATGCCGAAGCGTGCCCCGATGTCGAGCATGGTCACATCGAATGAATCCCTGGAGCGATTGGTGAGGACGAACGTCAGGAGATCGCCGTCCTTGAACGTGGGAACGGATCCCGGCGACACGAGGTGCGACGTCCCAATGCCCGTGGAGCCTGCGGCTGCGGCGCTCAAGGTCACATCGAGACCGACCGCATCGTTAGCGCTCGGATCGTTCGCCACGCGTGCGAGGTTGATCGCCCGCGCCTCGCGCGCGAGCGCATCGAAGAGCGTCCTCCGGAAGGACTGCAACGTCAGGTTGCTCGCCGCGGAGTCGCCTGTGGGCACCGGAATCGAATAGGTCTCTACGGCGCCGCCGGTGACGAGCTCGCCACCGGGCGGCGCGAGCCACAGGCGATCGCGATAAACGAGCGGGCGAATGTCAGCCTCGCTCGAGGGGTCCACGACCGTCACGTTCGGAGGAAAATCCTTGGCGCCCGTATCAAGCGCCTCGAGCGCCAGCGTGAAGCTTCGAGGATCGTCCCCCTTCTCCCCGGCGACGCAGACCGGCGCCAAACCGACCGCTGGAGGCTCGCGACAGGCAAGAGGGCGCGCGATGCGGACGTTAAACGTCAATCCCGGATCGACGAGGCGCGCGAACGCACCCGCTGGCAGCCGCACAGAGGGAAGCGTTGCGGTGCGAGAAGTCCATCCGGCACGCTTGAGCAGCTCGCGATCTCGCACCCAGTCGACGCGGCTCGTCGTGTCGAGCGCCTCCGCAACGCGGATCACGCCGAGCGCTTGATCGTCGCCGGCGGTTGGCGAGGGCAGCACGAGCAGCAATGCGCCCGGCCCGACCTGGTTCAGAACGCCCGCAGCCAGGACGATGCCGTCGCTCGAGGGCTGTAACTGCCACTGGCGCACGGGGTGCGCCGATCCCGCCGCTCCAAACGCCGGTCGGTCCAGATCGCCTTCGAACAGCGGCGTCGGTGAGGCGCGATTCATCGCGGCATAGGACTGCAGAATCTGCTGTGCAAGCTGCCGATAGGACGCCGCAGGCGCCGAAAGAACCGCTTGAGCGAGTGAGAACGAGAACAATCCATAGACCGTCTGATGCGTCGCATCCTCGGGCAGGGGCAGTTCGGGTGTGGTTTCAGTCGTCTGCGCGGCATAGAACGCGACGCCGCCGCCGGCGCCAGCCTGAAGCGGTATGGGCGCAATGAAACTCGACTGGATCGCGGGGTTTTGGCCCGAGTGATTCGCGTGAGCCGCATGTCCGGACAGCGGGACGCCCAGCTCCTGCGGCAGGACACGGCGGTCACGCTCGCCGTGGACGCGCGCGGCTCGGGTCATGGTCGCCGAATGGCAGCTGTCGAACACCGACCAGACGAACGCCCCTCTGTTTCGAATTGCGTTGATCAGACTACCGACTTCATGATCGAGCAAGGCGCCGCCGACAGAGTCCGTATCGCCTTGCCAGCGACCCACATCGGCGGGCAGAAACGTCTCGTCCATACCATCCGGTTTGCGCGGATATCCGCCGACGGCGCCCTCAGGCTGCTGTGATCCGTGGCCCGAGAACAGGAGGAACACAAAGTCGCCCGGGCTCGCAGCGCTCGCGAGTCGCCGCATCGCGGCAATGATCGCGGCCCGAGTCGGGTTCGTGCGTGCGTGGGCCCCCCCGAGAACTGTCACCTGGAAGCCGCGAGAGGCGAGGAGGCCACGCCATAGCGCAACATCGTTCTCCGGACCCTGGAGCTGATCCTCGGGTGGAAGGCGCGGGTAGCGGGAGACGCCGATGAGCAGCGCCAGGTCCCGCGCCGGTTGCGTTCCTGGCTGCGCCGCCACAGCTCGTCCGGGCCCGAGGAGCAGTGTGAGAGCAAGCGACATCGCACCCAGCGCCTCGGCTCCGGGCCGCCGGAAGACTCGGCCGATTCGGCCTACGATCGGACGGACCATTGCCGCGCAGCGTGCATGTCGGCTCAACATCGAAAAGCGCAGATCGCTCTCTGCGGGTTAATTGTTCTCTACATCCGCGCGCCCGACAGTGTACTGGGTTTGCGCGGGTGCGGGCGAGCGGGACGTGCGGCCTGGCGGACCGCGAGTCGCGGCCGGCTCGTTTCGGTGCAAGGTCGCGCCTGCTATTGCAGACTGCTGCGATCGATCGGTCGATCGCGATGCAGGAATAGCCACTCGGCATGCTCGGCGAGCGCCGCGCGCCCGAGCAAACTCAGAATCGTACGGCGCTCGGAATCGGAGCTCGCTCGCAGCAGTCGGTCGCGGGCGCTGCGAAAGACCTCGTACATGTACTCGTACTGGCGGCGCAGCTCTCGCCCTGCGGTCTTCTGGACCGAGTTCTCCAGCACGCCCGCAAGCAGCGGCAAGAAGCCCATGGCGAAGAGCAGCGGCAATCTGTAGGCATCGACCCATCCTCGGCGTCCGCCGACGAGCACGAGGGTGACGAGCAGCCCGATTGCGATGCTGGTCGACACGGCAGCCTCTGCGATCAAGGTGTGCCTCTCACGCTTGCGAGCCGCGCGCCAGAAATAATGCAGCTGCTCGGAGCGCGAGTCGGAAGCCGCATCGGACCCAATCCAGCGGTGAATTGCGAAATCGATACCGCCCGGAATCCCCGTGTGGCGAACCTCGAGCAGCATCAGGCTCGCCCCTCGCAGGGCGTTCGGGATCCATTCGAGGCCCGGGTCTGCCTGCTTTAGGATGCTGCGATGCGCAGAGGGTGTCGCCCCCGGGCCGTGGACCCCGGCGATGGCCCAGAAAACCTCGACGCGCAAACCCTCCGCAAGGGCGCGCGCCTCCAGATGCCGGCGCTGCAGATGCTTGGACCGAACAACGAGGTCGCCTCCGATCAGGAGCAGGAAAGCCCCAAGAAACACGAAGATCGCGAGCTCCCAGCGACTTGCCGGGTCGGAGTGGCTGTACATCAGAAATGCCGCGCCCATGAGCGCGGTGAGTATCGCCGTAACCTTGACCTTGAACAGCACGGCCCGATGCATGCGGGTCGCCACCGAGTCGATAGCCTCGAATAGGCTCGCAACGGAAGCGACGCTGGGGGGCGGATCGGCGAGCTCACCGATGATTCCCTCGTCGACTCGGCGCTTCGGGGTGCGGGCGGCATGACGCCTCAGGTCACGATTGAGCTCGGCTGTGCGTTCCGCGATGAGCGAAGCGACGGGCGGCAACTCCGCCTCGAATGGTCCGTCTGGCCTCGAGCGATATCCGGCCTGCAACGGCACGAGTCCTGGAGCGGGTCCCGAAGAGCGACGGGACGCGACGATGTGATAAACGAAGTCCGGCGGCAGATTTGCGAGAAGCTCCTGCTGAGCCGGCTTCGATCCATCGTCGAGCCACGTCCGCAGGCGCAGCCGGAACTCCACCGTCCGTGCCGTTCCGGCCGGATGGTGCGGCGGCCGCCCGTCCCACAGTGCCAGAACGATGAATGCCGAGGAGGCGATCGCTTCGCCCGCTGCGGCGTACTGCGCCGTTCGCCCTGCCCCCGGCGCGGCGATATCCGCAGGCGTGAGGTGCTTCCTGAGCGGACAGACGATCCGTTCCCGGCAGCGGCCGAGCACCAACTCGAATCGTTCGACGTCCGCCGGATCCTCGAAGTCCGCTCGACATAACTCGACAGGGAATGGCAACACCGCGATGCATTCCAGGCCGATCGCGAGCGCTTCCTCGGCGACGAGTAGGTCTGCACCGGGACTGAGCGACGAGAGGACCCTAAGGGGTGCAGCCGGAAAGCGATCACGAACGTGCGCGAGCCAGCGCCGCACCGCATCGCGCAGTAGCTCCGTCTCCTGCGACACGAGATCGCGATGACCGGTGACACCGATGAGCAGAGGGACGTGCGCAGACTCGTGAGTAAGGACCTGAACAACACTCATCATTGGAAATTCACACGCAAATCAGAAAACGGGCCGGGACACAAGGTCGTGTCGGGAAACTTAACACACGGTCCCGCTCTGGCGCGCACCTCAATTTTTTAACGGTGACTGTCCGAGACCCCATTGCTGTCTGGATATCCGCGCGTATTCGCGATATGCAGAGTACGCGTCAGCCGACGCATGTGATGATGGTCGCGAACCGGCCGGCCGCGCACCAACTTATTTGGGGAACCGCCGGTTAGTGGCGAGTTCGAAGTCTAGAGCGTCTTTGATCGTCGGCACAATCGGCGACGCTGGAGACTCTCCGGAAGGGGAACTGTTAGTGTCGACTGTACTTACACTATGATTCGCCGCGATGACCTCAGCAGCTAAACTGCGTACTCAAGCGTTTGAAACAAGTAGACGCGAGATCCACGTGGCACCGATCTTGCTTGTGAATGGGTCTGCGCTCAACCGAAAACGGCTCCGCCAGGCTGCAACTCTCTCACGAATCGAGCATAACTTGGGGTGCTCGGCGCAGTTGAAGGACAGCGATGTTCCCTTGGTGCGCGTCCAGCGAGGATCAGGAGGCAAGAGTGAAGCTCAATTCAACGATGCTTTGGGTGCTCAGCGCGGTATGCGTTGCTATGCTGTCCCCAAATAGTGCGCATGCAACAAGAGGCATCCGCATTGACAATCCTGGTGGGGGAGGTTGTCAACTGCAGACGAGCGGCTGGTCGCCGAGCGCGTCGGATCCGAACGCTCCTCATGACGCGTTTAGCCCTGCAGAGATCACCGTAGGATCGGGTGACACAGACGACTCACTCGTTTTCTGTACGCCGACTTCAGCGGCAGATATTTCCTCTACGGATCCGACCGCCTCCATTTTCGGGTGGGCGGGCTCAATTGTGTACAACGCGGCAGGACTGGTGAATTCCAGCCTGATAGCGAATGGCGGCACCGTCTACGATTGGGTGCCGAACAACTATTCCGACACGCAGCGTGGCAGTGAATATTTGCAGGCGCAGGTCATTGCCTGGACGCTGGGTAACGGTGATTCGGAGTTGGAACTCAATGATTGGTGCGTAACGGGAAGTTCAGAGTCCGCGTCGCTAACGTGGTTTCAGACGAGCCTACGCGACGACTGCTCGAGTGGGGCCGCCGACGACTTGCTCTTCAGTAATACGGGGTCGCTGATCGGATACGTGACCGGTCAATATTCGAATGATGGTGTCTTTTCGGCTGACTTAATCGACCTGAGCGGGAATGCGCTCCCGCCGGGCTGGTCTGAGCCGGCAGGTTCGTCCGGGTCAACGTCGGTTCCCGAGCCCGGGACGCTTCCCCTGCTCGGCTCCGGCCTTCCGCTTATTGCCTTGATCTTCCTGCGGAGGCGGTACCGAGACAGATTGCCAGATCGACTGGCAGTCGCTCGCTGACGTCGGGCTGCCGGACGGCTCCGGGGGCGGGGGAATTCCGTCCGGCAGTTCTAGCACTCCTCCTGGAAGCGCGGCGGCTCGTGCATTGATGCCACGAGCACCTTGTGGCTCGAACCGCGGTGCGATGGCGCTGACCACAACGCTGGCCACCGGCGCCTGGGTCAAGTCTCGATCGCGTACGCATTCATTCAAGGCAAGGCGCCAGAGCCGGGCATAGGACCCCGACGGTTTCTATGCGGTGTCGGTCGATCCTGGCGTTGCGTTGCCGTGGCAAACTGCCATCATCGGTGCCCTGGCGCAGTCGCATCCGCCATGGGGACGGCGACGCAGGTTCACTACAGTGGCGCTCGAGCGACTGGGAATGTATTTTGCCCTTCTCTGATTGACGCGCCTGCGCGAGCACGGACAACCCACCGGGCGGTGCAGGAAGAACGACATCAATCCGGTCGGGCTCCGCGGCATGAATCGGCAGCGCTTGAGAATCTTCGTTTCCTCCCCTGGCGACGTATTCGCCGCCCGCGAGGTTGCCGCGCAGATCATCGAGAGGGTCGCGCACGACTACACGCGCTTCTTCTCGATTGAGCCCTACCTCTGGGAGTACGAGCCGATGCTCGCATCGGGCCACTTCCAGGACTCGATCGAGCCGCCGAGCCGCTTCGATGCGGTGATTCTCATCCTGGAGTCGCGGCTCGGAACGCTGCTTCCCGAGCGCACCACGGTCCGCGAGTACCGGGGTATCGACGGGCGATCGCCCGTCACCGGCACCGAATGGGAGTTCGAGGATGCGCTCGCCGCCGCGCGTGCGAGCGGTGGAATCCCCGACCTGCTCGTTTATCGCAGCCGCAGGAAGGCGCAAATCGATACGTGGGATCCGCAGAGCCGCCAGGCTGTTCTCGCACAGATCGAGGCGCTCGATGTCTTCTGGTCGCGCCACTTCAACGACCGGGTTCAGTTCATCGGCGGCTATTCGGAATTCAAGGACCTTGCACAGTTCGCCGAGCGACTCGAGAGCGACTTGCGCCGCTGTGTAGAGCGGCGAATCGCCACACTCACCCCGGAGCAGCGGACCCGCACCGAGCGGTTGTGGCCGAAGCCCCCGTTTCGCGGCCTCGAGCCGTACGAATTCGAGCATGCTCCCATCTTCTTTGGCCGCGAGGCAGCGATCGGCACAGCGCTCCTGCGGCTGATCACGAACGCGGAGATGCAGCGCCCGTTCCTCCTGGTCCTTGGCGCAAGCGGCTCGGGGAAGTCGTCGCTCGTCCGCGCGGGAGTCCTGCCGCGGCTGCTGGTGCCGAAGCGTGTCACCGGAGCCGCATTTCTCCGGCGTGTCGTGTTTCGCGCGACCGAGAAGCGCCCGGATGAGGATCTGTTCGATGCCCTGGCGCGCCGGCTCACCGAGGGGGACAGAGACAGCGTCGGACTCGCGGAGCTCACGGAGGATTCTGGCGGTGCGCAGGGGCTCGCGAGCCACCTGCGCGAGAGTGCTGGGCATCCGGAGCTGCCCTTCGCCATGGTGCTCGACCGTCTCGGAGCGTCCGCGCGCGCTCACGGCCGTATGCTCGAGTACGAGCAGGCGAAGCTGGTACTTGTCGTGGACCAGATGGAGGAGCTGTTTACGCTCGATCACGTGCAGCCCGCGGAGCGCGCGCGCTTCATTCAGCTGCTCGCCGGTTTCGTACGCTCGAACCGCATCTGGGTCATCGGCACGATGCGGGCCGATTTTTGGCATCGAGCAAGCGAGATTCCGGAGCTTTTGGCGCTTGCTGACGGCGCGGGCCGAATGGATCTTGCCGCGCCCTCGCCGGCGGAAATCAGCCAGATGATGCGCGGCCCGGCGGAGGCGGCATCGATCGAATTCGAGACCGCGCCGGCTACGCGCATTCCCTTGAACGACCTCATTGCCGAGGCAGCCGCGGCCGAGCCGGGGGTGCTGCCGCTACTTTCCTACCTGCTCGATCAACTCTATCTGCGGGACGTGGAGCAGACGGGCGGCAGCGTGCTCACGTACGCAAGCTACGAGGGTCTCGGCGGGCTCAAAGGGGCGATCGCCACACGCGCCGATGCCGTCGTCGCGGCGCAACCCGAGGAGGTACGGGGGACTCTGCGCCAGATTCTCTTCGCGCTGGTGCAGACGAGCACTTCCGCGGATGGCGCCGAGCGCTTCGTGGCCCGCCGTGCACTGCTTGCGGATTTTCCCGAAGGCACCGCGAAGCGACGCCTCGTCGATGCGCTGCTCGATCCCGCGGCGCGTCTACTCGTTGCGGATTCATCGAGCAGCGCTGCAGCCATGGTCGGTCTCGCGCACGAGGCGCTCATCAGTGAATGGCGCACCGCCCGGGAGTACGTCTCGCAGAACGCAGGTGCGCTCAGAATTCGGCACACGCTCGAGGATCGCTGCGCGCGCTGGAAGGCGCTCGCGAGCGAGCCTTACGCATCGAGGTCCTCACCAGCCTCGGGCCGAGGTATCGCGTCAACTGTTCGCCGCTGGGTGGGGACCGAGCACGGCCTGCTGAGCGACGTGGACCTCAACGACGCGCGTCGCGTATTGCGTGAGTATCGCGCGGAGCTCGGCGCTCCGCTCGTCGCGTACATCGAGGCGTCGATTGCGGCGGACCGTCGCCGGCGCAACACGGTCGTGCGCGCCGCAGTCGCGATCGCCGCAATCATGACGGTGCTGGCCGCCGGCGCTGCCTATGAAGCGACGGTGGCCACCCGGCAGCGCGAGGTCGCGCGCCGCGAGACCACTACCGCGACCAGCACGGCTCAATTTCTTGTCTCCGTGTTCAAGAATGCCGATCCGATCGAGAATCAGGGGAACACGATCACGGCGAAGACGCTGCTCGACCGTGCATCGCGACAGATCAACAACGGCCTCGAGCACGAGCCAGCTACGCGCGCCGAGCTTCTGACAGTCATGGGCGAGACCTATTCCGGTCTAGGTCTTTTCCCACAGGCCGACGACCTTCTCACCGAGGCGATCACGTTGCAGCGTACGGACGCGGTCTCCACCGATGCCAAAGTGCGTACGCTCAATGCGTACGGCACCACCCTTTACCTTGCCTCCGATTACGACAAAGCCTTCGCCGCCCTGACCGAGTCCGTCGATCTTGCGCGTCGGAGCCTGCCGCCATCGAGCGTGACTCGGTCCGAGGCGCTCACGGCATTGGCCGACGTCCAGGCGCAACGTGGTGAGCTCGCTGCGGCCGAGAAGCTGTGCTTCGAGGCGCTCGCAGCGGATCGCAAGCGGGGTCCGAGCGACGCGCCGGTGCTCGCGAATACGCTAAGCTCGCTTGGCAGGGCCTATTACTATGGCGACAAGCTCGATGCGGCCGCGGCGACCTTCCGTCAGGCGCTTTCGGTGCTTCAACGGAGCGTCGGTACCCGCGATGCTCGCACGGCCCAGGCGATGGAGGATCTCGGTGGAGCGCTCTACCAGGCCGGCCGGTACTCAGAAGCGGCCGCGCTTTACCAGCAGGCACTGCCAGTCTTTCGCGAGGTATATGGCGAGGAGCATACCGAGACGGCAACGCTTCTCAATAATATCGCTCGTTCTGCGCTGATGGCCGGACAGGTCGATCGGGCCGACGCTCCTTTCCGCAAGGCGCTCGCGATCGATGAGAAGCTCGAGGGACCCACTCACGATGATCTCGTCTCGACGCTCAACAGCCTCGGGATGATCGATGCCTATCGCGGTAATCTCGCCACCGCGCGCGCCGAGCTCGCGCGCGCCGAGTCGATCGGGCGACTTCCGGATCACGGTGAGCTGCTCGATCAAGTCTTGCTCAACGAAGCCGATCTGGAATTGAGGACGGACAGCCGCTCGCGTGCGGCTGCGCTCCTCGCCGAGTCACGGCGGCTGCTCGAGCGCGGACACGCCGAAGACAAGCTCAACGCGTGGCGCTATGCGGTCTGGAGCAGTGTGGACGCCGAGCTCATCGCGGCAAACGGTGACGTAGCCTCCGGATTGAAGATGCTGCAAACCGCGGAGGTCGTGATTCGTCAGCGATTCGGGGCAGGTGGCTTCTACGCACTGCTCGCGGAGCGCCACGCCGATTTCATTCGCCATGGCGCCCGCGGGCAGCACGAGAACTGATACCGGGTCTCCGGTTCCCGGGGAGATCGCGAATATGCGGGTGAGACTGCGACGCGGCGAGCGAAAGGGGTTCGAGCCAGCGCCGTTGGTGGACGTACAATCAGCCCGAATGAGACTCCCGACTCAGTCCCCGCAGCGCAATCTCCTCTCGGCGTGTGCCGCAGCCGCGGCTGTGATGTCCGCATTCATTCTCGGCCAGTCGGCGAGTTTCC
>Ga0335074_10007295_pt1 | contig 15312 bp, 16 predicted proteins | sample Lox_Sample_23_FD_206715 | JGI IMG/M metagenome (GOLD analysis project Ga0335074, IMG submission 206715) | Soil microbial communities from Loxahatchee National Wildlife Refuge, Florida, United States - Lox_Sample_2.3 | ecosystem: Environmental > Terrestrial > Soil > Wetlands | place: USA... | reverse complement strand
CCGCCGCTCTCGGCCGCGCATCGGCTGCACGAAGCCGTCAAGCGCGCCACGCAACTCAACTGCTCCATCGGCATCGCGACCGCCCGCATGGTGGCCAAGGTCGCATCCGATCAGGCCAAGCCCAACGGTGTACTCTGGATCGTCCCCGGCCAGGAGGCCCGCTTCCTCGCGCCCCTCGACGTTCGCAAGATCCCCGGCGTCGGCAAGGTAACCGAAAAGAATCTGCAAGCCTGGGGCGTGCGCAAAGTGGGCGACCTCGCGGCGCTCGATGAAGATTTCCTGCGCCAACATCTCGGACAGTGGGGGCTCGCGCTGGCGGGCAAGTCGCGCGGTCTCGATGCCGGCGGCTGGTTCGACGGTGAAGTGGGCGACGATTCGACGCCCAAGTCCATCAGCCACGAGTTCACTTTCAACGAGGACACCGCCGATGCCGACGCGCTCGAAGCTACCCTCGCGCGGCTATCCGAAATGGTCGCGCGCCGCCTGCGCGAGCACGATCTGCACGCCCGCACCGTCCAGCTAAAACTGCGCTACACCGATTTCACCACCATCACCCGCGCGCATTCCTTCGATCACGGCACGCAGCTCGATACCGAAATTTTCCCAGCGGTCCGCGCGCTCTTCCGCGCCAATCGCAAGCCCGGCGCCACCATACGGCTGCTTGGCGTCCAGACTTCCGGACTCAAGCGCGCCGAAGGCCAGCTCAACATGCTCGACGAGCCAAATACCGAACGCTGGCGCAAGGCCATGACCGCCGTCGATCGCATGCGCGACAAATTCGGCGAGGATAGCGTGTCGCTCGCCTTCGGACTCAAGGGCCGCTTCCGAGAGCGCGTGCACGAGAACCCCGCGGGGCTTCCGGGGAAGGCTCCCGGCAAAACTGCTGGCGAAGACAAGGCGACTTAACATCATTCCTCTTGGCGCTACACTACAGACAGGCACGGAAATGAAACAACTCATCGAAGATATCGCGAAGGCGCTTGTGGATTTGCCCGACGAAGTCACTGTCAGCGAAGTGCAGGGCGAGCAGGTCACCGTGCTGGAATTAAAGGTCGCCGCCAGCGACTTGGGCAAAGTCATCGGCAAGCAAGGGCGCACCGCGCGATCCATCCGGACCCTCCTCGGCGCCGCCGGTATGAAACTGAACCGCCGGTTCACGCTCGAAATTCTGGAATAAATCTGAAGCTCGTCACCATCGCCCGCCTGGTTCGCGCTCGTGGAAATAAGGGAGAGCTGTCTGCCATCCCGCTCTCAAATCAGCCCGATCGCCTGGGCAGCGTTTTTGTGAATGAAGTCCCCATGGAAGTGGAGCACGCCTGGATGCATGGCGATCAGCTCATCCTGAAGTTCAAAGGCGTCGACACGATTTCGGGCGCCGAAAAGCTGGCTGGCTTTGAGGTATCCATTCCCTTCGAGCAGCGCGCCGCATTGGGCGAGGAAGAATTTTATGAGTCCGATCTCGTCGGGTGCGAAGTAATCGACGCCACTGGCCGCTCGCTCGGCCTGGTCACGGAATTCGAAGAGACCGGCGGCACGGCGCTCCTACATGTTGGTGATCTGATGATCCCGTTCGCTAAATCGATCTGTACCAAGATCGATCCGGCCAACAAGCAGATCATCGTGAACCCGCCCGCCGGCCTGCTCGATCTAAACTAGCCACAGATGGACACAGATAAACACCGATCGGAAAGAATGTTTTATCTGTGTTGATCCGTGTTCATTCGTGGCTGAATCTCCTATGATCTTCCGCATCCTCACTATCTTCCCCGACTTCTTCCGCGGCCCTCTCCAATACGGCGTGGTCGCTAAAGCCGCTGAATCCGGCCTCATCCAGATCCGTCTCCACGACCTCCGCGACTGGACGCATGACCGCCATCGCACCGTGGACGATCGCCCCTTCGGCGGCGGCGAAGGCATGCTGCTCAAGCCCGCGCCGATCTTCGAAGCCGTTGAATCGATTTGGCCGGAGCGAAGCCACACGCGGCGCATCGTGTTGCTCTCCGCGCAAGGCCGCCCGTTCACTCAAGAAACCGCACGTCGCCTCACTCAATACGATGAGCTGCTCCTCATCTGCGGCCGATACGAGGGCGTGGACGAGCGCGTAGCCGAGCACCTGGCTGACGAAGAGCTGTCCATCGGCGATTTCGTCTTGAGCGGCGGCGAGCTCGGCGCCGCCCTGATCGTCGATTGCGTCGCCCGGCTCCTCCCCGGCGTTCTCGGCAACGAAGATTCCGCTGTCCAGGAATCGTTCACCGCGCCGGAACTCTTGGATTGCCCCCAATACACGCGCCCGGCCGATTTCCGGGGCTGGAAGGTTCCAGAAGTACTATTAAGCGGCAACCACGAGGAGATCCGCAACTGGCGCCGCCAGGCCGCGCAGGCCAAGACTGCGAAGAACCGCCCCGATCTACTACAATAAAGTTTCAAGGATCTGTCACATGCCGAACCCGTTATTGACCAAAATCGTCGCCAAACACCACCGCCAGGTGCCGGAATTCCGCCCTGGCGATACCATCCGCGTCCACGTCAAGATCAAGGAAGGCGACAAAGAGCGTCTCCAGGCTTTTGAAGGAACCGTCATCGCTCGCAAGAACGAAGGGATCGGCGAAACCGTCACCGTCAGAAAGATCAGCTTTGGACAAGGCGTGGAGCGCATTTTCCCTATTCACGCGCCTGTAATCGATCACATCGACGTGGTGCGTACCGGCCGCGTCCGCCGCGCCAAGCTGTATTATCTGCGTGGGCTTAAGGGCAAAGCGGCACGCCTCCGCGAACGCGAGTAAGACGCGTCCCGGCGCGCTGCCCCACCGATGAAATGCCAGGGAAAGTACGAGCGTGAGGCCCGGGCGCAGGGTTTCCAATACGTCGCAGGTGTCGATGAAGTCGGACGCGGCGCTCTGTTCGGCCCCGTGTTCGCTGCTGCGGTAATTTTGTCGCCGGACCGCCCTATTCGCGGGCTGCGCGACAGCAAGCTGCTCGACCCCGAACGCCGCGAAACTCTAGCCCCGCGCATTCGCGAGCGAGCCATCGCCTGGTCCGTCGCCGCCGTGGACGCCTTCGAGATCGATCGCATCAACATCCTGCAGGCTTCGCGTCTCGCGATGCGCCACGCCGTCGAGAAGCTCGCGCCCGCCCCGGATTATCTGCTGATCGACGCCGTCACCGTCGATCTTCCCACCACCCAGCGCTCGCTCATTCACGGCGACGCTCTATCGCAATGCATTGCGGCAGCGTCTATCCTTGCGAAAGTGGAACGCGACGCGTGCATGCGCGAATGGGACCAGGTGTTCCCGCAATACGGTTTGAAGAATCACAAGGGCTATTCCACCGATGAACATTGGAAGGCGCTCGAAGCCCACGGACCCACGCCGCTGCATCGCTTCAGTTTCTGGCCCGTGCGCGAGCACGCGCCGCACGCGCTGTGGACCGGCTATCCGCGCCAGGCCGGATTGTTTCGTGAGGAACCCGAGTCCCGGAACTGTGAGGAGGGCATCGAGATCGAGGAAGTATGCGCCCCGTAGAACCACAGGTCCCCGGGGTAGAGGAATCGCGGGAGGCGCCCGAGCGTTCCCGGCACTGGGGACACACCCTGGGCGTGATCCTGTTTGTGATCGTCTGCTTCGAGGTCGGAATCTTTTTGCTCGCTTTTCCTTGGACCGACCAGTGGAACGGCAACTCGGTCGCCAATATGTTCCCCTGGCTGCGCAATTACTGGTCCAGTTCTTATTTTCGCGGCGCTTTGAGCGGATTGGGCGTGCTGAACATCTATATATCGATGGGTGAGCTGATGCGTCTGCGCCGTCCTGGCCCGCCGCCCGCGGATCCACTGCCGCCTGCTGATAAACTGAAAGCATCGACGCTATGAAACCCACTGTGGATCGTGAAAAAACGCCAACGGCGCCCACGCAGGGCGCGTCCACGGCGGTTGCCAAGCACGATCCGCCGCGCGGAACCATCGCCGAATGGACCATCACCATTCTGCTGTTGCTGTTCGGCACCACCACGCTGGTGCAAGCGTTCGTGATCCCCACCGGCTCTATGGAAGATACGCTGCTGATCGGCGATCACCTGCTGGTCGACAAACTGGCCTACGCACCCGCCGGCAGCATCAGCAAGTATATTCTGCCCTATGAAAATCCGAAGGACGGCGACATCATCGTATTCCGTTATCCGGTGGACATCAGCCAGACGTTCGTGAAACGCGTGATCGGGCAGCCTGGCGATCATATCAAGATCATCAACCAGCAGGTGTATCGCAACGGAAAGAAGCTGTATGAACCGTATGCGATTCACAAGAGTCCTTATCCGGATTCTTTCCGCGACAATTTCCCCAACAGCGAAGTGAATTTTTCGCTGCTCGACCGCGGCCGCGAAATGTTGGCCAACAACGTGGTCAACGGCGAAGTTGTGGTGCCGCCGGAATCCTATTTCGCCATGGGCGACAATCGCGACAACTCGCTGGACAGCCGCTATTGGGGCTTCGTGCCGCGCATCAACATCATGGGTAAGCCGCTGATCATCTATTGGTCGTACGATGCCACCACCGAGAGTTTGGCCAGCTCGTCTGTCAACAATCTCGCCAGCCATTTCCTCGATCTCGCCGAGCATTTCTTCACCAAAACCCGCTGGAATCGCACGTTCCGGTTGATCCATGGCTACTACAACTACAACTAAGCCGTCGCAGCCTGCTACCCCGCCCGTCGAGCCGCCGCAACGAAATTCGATCGCCGAGTGGGCCATCACAATTCTGATTCTGCTGTTTGGGACCTCCACTATTGCGCAGCCATTCGTCATTCCCACGGCGTCCATGCATAACACCTTGCTCACCGGCGATCATCTGATCGTCGACAAGCTGGCCTATTCGCCGTCGGACCCGGTGACCAAACACCTGCTGCCCTATGAGGACGTCAAGCGCGGCGACATCATCGTGTTCCGCCATCCGACGCTTCTCAACGAGGACTACGTCAAGCGCTGCATCGGCGTACCCGGCGATCATCTCAAGCTGATCAACAAGGTGGTTTACATCAACGGCAAACCGCTCAACGAGCCTTACGTCATTCATCGCGACGATTCGCTCTTCTATCGCGACAACTTCCCGCAAGGCGAGCCCGAGTACATACAAGATCCGAAAATGGCGGAGCGCGCCCACCAAATGCTGCACAATGACGTGGTGAACGGCGAACTGGTGATCCCTCCGGGCGAATATTTCGCCATGGGTGATAATCGCGACGACTCTCTCGATAGCCGCTATTGGGGTTTAGTGCCGCGCGACAATATCCTCGGTAAGCCGCTGATCATCTTTTGGTCCTACGACGCGCCCACCGACGATTTGAAAGATTACAACATGCATCATATGTTCGATCTCGCCGAGCACTTCTTCAGCAAAACCCGCTGGAACCGCACCTTCCGATTGATTCACGGCTATCACGATTACGCGCTGAACTGATGCCGCGCTCCGACCACCACTACGGCCTGATTCTGGCCGGCGGCCGAGGTACGCGCTTCTGGCCGCGCAGCCGCCGCTCGCATTCCAAGCAAGTCCTGCGCTTCATCGGCGATCGCTCTCTGATCCAGCAAACCGTGGATCGCTTGCGCCCGGTGATCCCGCCCGAACGGCTTTGGATTCTCACCAACGATCATCTGCGCGCCGAAATCATCCGCCAGTTGCCCGAGGTGCCGAAGGCGCAGATCCTCGCCGAACCCGCGCAGCGCAACACCGCGCCGGCAATCGGGCTCGCGGCCCACATCCTGCAATCCATCGATCCCGGCGCTGTGATGGGCGTGTTTCCATCCGACCATGTGATTTCGAAGCCCGCGCGTTATCTGCAATTCGTGCGCCCGGCATTGAGCGCGGCCGCGGCCGGAAAAATTGTGGTGTTGGGCGTTCAGGCGCGCTGGCCCGAGACCGGCTACGGCTACGTCGAATTTCCAAAGAACGTGAAGTCCGGATCGCGCGAGCCCGTTGGCGTTCGGAGTTTCCGTGAAAAGCCGGATCTGAAAACCGCGCGCCGCTACGTGAAGTCCGGCAATTTTTATTGGAACGCCGGCATGTTCTTTTGGAAGGCGTCCGTGCTGCTCCATGCGCTACGCGAGTATCTGCCCAAGACCGCAACCGTGCTTGCGAGCCTGCCCGCGTTCGCCAATCGCCGCTTCCACTCGGATTTGAAAGAAGCCTTCCCTCGCTGTGAGAACATTTCGATCGATTACGCCGTGCTCGAAAAATCGCCGCATGTGGCTGGTTTCGCCACGGACGATTTCGGCTGGAACGATGTTGGAAGCTGGAACGCCGTTTACGAATTGCTGGGGCGCGATGAAAACGGCAATGTGCTACAGGCGGAGACTCTGGCGCGATCGAGCACTGGCAACTACATTCACGCCGAAGGCAAACTAGTCGCGTTGCTTGGCGTCAAGGATCTCGTAGTGGTCGATACGCCCGATGCGCTGCTCATCGCGGACCGCTCACGCGCGCAGGAAGTCGGCGACATCGTAAAAGAGCTAGAGAAAAAGCATCATCACTTGCTGTAGTTCTACTGTTTCGCCGGCATGTTCTGGTTGAACCAAGTCACCATTCGTGCGAACCGGTCGCGATCATCCTCGGGATTATGGAACCCGTGCCCCTCGCCCGGATAAACCACCAGCTCCGTCTTCACACCGAAGGTCTTCAGCGCGTGCCAGAATTCATACGATTGTGGCGGCGGGCATTCGGCATCGCGCTCGCCCACCATGACCAGCGTCGGTGTCTTGACGTTCTTGATGAAGGTGATCGGCGAGCTCTTCGCGTACACCGCCGGATCGTCGTACACCGACGCGCCGAAATACGGAATCATCCACTGATCGATGCCGTTCTCGCCGTAGTAGCTTTGCCAATTTGCAATCCCCGCGCCCGCAAAAGCCGCGCGAAAACGATCGGTCTGCGTCACGGTCCACATCGTCATGTACCCGCCGTAGCTCCAACCGCCAATGCCCACGCGATCGTCATCCACGGGATAATTCTTCACCACCGTGTCCACTCCCGCGAGAATGTCCTTCAGATCGCCATACCCGAAATCCTTCGCATTGGCGCGCGTAAACGCTTCGCCTTCGCCATAGCTGCCTCGCGGATTCGCCTCAAAGACAAAATAGCCCTGCGCGGAAAGAAGCTGAAACGGCAATCCCGGACGCGGCCAGCTCGCCTTCACGCCCGATGCCGGGCCGCCATGAACTACCACCACCATCGGATAATGTTTCGACGGATCGTAAGGCTGCGGGAAGGTCAACCAGCCCTGAACATCGAAGCCGCCGTTTTTCCAGTTAATGCTTTTCACGTCGCCCCACGTTCGCTGCTGGCCGTTGTTGGCGTGCGTGAGCTGCTGCCATTTGCCCGTCGGCCCGGCCCAAACTTCGGGCGGTTCCGTCCACGAATTTCGTACCACCGCGCTGGTCGCCGCATCTCCCGAAAAGCTGATGCTTTCTGCGCCTTTCCACACCGTCTCGACGCTACCCGACGCGATATCGAGCGTCGATACCGCCGAATCGCCCGCAATGTCCTCGGTCATGATGATCTGCTTCGATGACCGCGACCAGCGAAACCAGTTGGGCGATGCCTTGCGATCCGGCGTCAAGTCGCGCGCTGAGCCGCCCTCGGACGGCACGGCATAAATATCCCCGCCGGTCACGCCTTCATCGCTCATCAGGCCGCCAATGAACGCGATCGTTTTCCCGTCGGGCGACCAACGCACGTTCGCCACCTGCATGCTCTGTCCGTCGATCGTCGGCTTCAAAATGTGCCGCACCATGCCCGATTCGGCATCGATGGCGTACAACTGCGCGACGAACCAATTATCATCGCCATCGCCGGGCGAGGCCAGATACGCGAGACTCTTCCCATCGGGCGACCAGTCGCATTCATATACATACATGTCGGCCGGCGAAATCGCACGCGCTGTTCCCGTCGCCACGTTCACGATCGTCAGGCGCTTTTCCGCGACTTTTGAATCGATTACACCCGTGGCCTGCGCGGTAGCTTCAGTGGGACCCGGCACCCGAGCGTTGCCTTCGATCCATAGCAGCGCGATGCTCTTGCCATCCGGCGACCAGTGCGGCAGCTCGACATAGCCACTAAATTCGCCGATCTTGCGAGGCTTGCTGTGTCCCGGTTTTTCGGTCACGTACAACTGCATTTGCCCGTGCGAGTCAGCATCGGAGAGAAACGCCAGCTTGCCGTCTTGGGACCACGCCAATCCGTGCGCCATCTGGGCAGCATCGCCGACGCGCTTCGCGGCCGCGGACGGTTCGCGCAAATCCTTGACGTAAATGGAAACGGTGGCAAGCTCGCCTTCCGTTTTGCCGGGAGCCGATTCGATCCACGCCACCTTACCGCCGTCAGGAGACAGCGCCACTTCCCGAAATCCGTGCAACGTCGAAAGCGCGTCAAGCGCTGCATCGGAACCGGCGGGTGCGGTCCACGCCAGGGGAAGGCATGTGAGAGTCAGAAGGAGAGCAAAAAATTTGAAGCGCAAGCTACCCGTAGTATAGCTTGCGCAGGCCGAAAAGCGAGCTATTGTGCCACGGGCGCAGGCCCGCGATGCATCCCACGTCCTTCTTTCACCGTATAGTCGGAAGGAACCACGAACAGCGTTGGATCAGGCTCCGCGCGGTTGACGCCGGTCAGCTGATACACCGAATCGCCATAGCGCGGATCGCTGGTCTTGCTCATCACGATGGTCTGCAGATCGGGCGAATACCAGGTTTCGGTAACGATGTCGATCTCTTTCTCATTCCCTTCAGCGCCCGCGGGAATTGTGCGCGTCACGCGCTTGCCCTGGGCCGTGAGACCCTGAATCACCTGCGTTCCTAAATCCTCGGTTTTCACATTTGCGAGGTTTCTCGCCGGACGAGTGCGGGGGGTTGCCGATGATCCGGCAGCCAGGCGCGATGCTCGAATCGGCATCGACCGCGCCGTATGGCTGGTTGCATCGAGCACGTAGCTCTTCGCCGCTACCGGATCGAAAATCATCACCGTGCTGCGCGCAGTCTGACCCGCCGATAGCGCCCCGATGGCCCCGAACGGCCGCTCCGTGCGGGTGCGCCCCTGGCTGTCCCGCGCGATCGAAGCCGTGGTCGTCCGGGAAATGTGATCGCCATTGGCGAGCGTCTGCGTGAACTGCGTCACCGCTTGTGCCGAATACGGAGCGCCCTGCACCACCTTATTCGTCATCCCGAACTCGGCGCGCACCATTGCAAAATCACCCGGCCCGCCCATATGGCGCCCCGGCCCCTGAGCCAGAAGACTCCCGGCCATCAATCCCACACTAACCAAACTAAGCGAAAGACTCCGAACCATAACTCCCCCTTCTCTCAATTTGAATTTACCGATTATTGCGCCAGCCGCACGCCGCGCGCCAAGCCATCCTGGCCCAGCAGCAATTCGGCTTGCACCGCGCCCTCGCGTTCCTCATCCACCGGGACTCCCATCAGACGCAGGGACGATACCGGCAACTGAACCTGAACCACTACAGCGGTCTCCATGGCAGGTAACGCTTCGGCTTCGGGCAGCGGATAAAAACTTGTATCTGAATCGTCGCCGGCATCGAAAGACGCCGCGGCCAGCGTGGTAACGGCGGGTGTTGCCGCGGGCCTGGGAGCCTCGCGAGACCACACAAACACAGCGATTCCAGCGGCCAACGCCGCAGCACCCACCAACGACGTCCACACCCGCACGCGATTCCGCGTTTTCCGCCTTCGGAACTCAGCCAGTAGCCGCAACTCCACTCGATCCGGCGCGGTCTGCGGCCCATCCGCCGCTAACGCCCGCAGACTATCTAAAAGCTCCCTGTCGTTTTCCATACTGCATCCTTTTCAAGCGAACGTTCTCCCGCCCGCATCTTCTCCATCAGCAGCGCCCGCGCCCGATGCAATCGTGACCGCACGGTTCCAATCGCGCATCCGAGCGCGCACGCCGCTTCGGCGTAATCCCGTTCATGTAAATCGCACAAAACCACCACCTCGCGATATGCGGGCGGCAGAGCGAGCACCGCTTTTCGCAAAATCTCAACGCGCTCGTTGCGCGCCAGCTCGCCCAGCGTGTCCGCGCCGGCAGCCAGCGGCATGAGGGACGCGGCGCCGTCCTCGATCAGCTTTATATAAGGTCTCTCCCGCTCCAGAGCCTTGAGCACCAGATTCCGTGCGATCCCATACAAAAACGCGGCCACCGTCCCGCGCTCGCGGTCGTAGCGGCTCGCTGACGCCATCAGGGCCATAAAAACGTCCTGCGTCACTTCCTCGGCGATTTCGGGTTGGCCGCTCATCTGCAGGGCAAACCGGTACACCGTGCCTTGGTTCCGGCGATAAAACTCGATAAATGCGGCTTCGTCGCCTCGGGACAGCAGCCGAAGCAGATCGCTATCACTATGGGACGGGGATTCCAGCATTAGTTGATTGGCGCGACCTGCATCGGCCTTTGATATACATTCCGCCCGGCGCGCGAAAAGGTTCCGTTTTCTATCATGATTCTTCAACGCCGGGCCGCGCCTCTAAAGTGACCACCGTCGCGCCCCACCCGCCGGCCTCAGCCGGAGCGTCCGAAAAGCCGGCAACAAAAGGCGTTTTGGCCAAAATCGAGCGAACCATCTCGCGCTGCACGCCGATCCCCCGGCCATGGATGATGCGCAGGGCCCGGAACCCCATCCGATGCGCCTCCTCCAGATAGTTTTCAACCACCGGCTTCACTTCGCGCGCCGGAACCGTGTGCAGATCAAAGACATCGGTGACGGGTATGCGAATCGGTTCTTCGTCATCCATAACGGCAACTGCTGTTAGCCTAACATTGTGAGTCCTTTGGAGGAGTACCGGGCGCGCCTGGATGCCCGCCGCAGGGTATCGGAGTTGGAACAAAAGCAGTTCCGCCTCATCGGAAACGCGCGTCTGGCGGCCGGATTCGCCGGCGTGGTAGTGGCGTTCTTCGTCTTCGGCGAGGTGTGGATTTCGCCCTGGTGGCTGGTGCTTCCCTGCGCCCTTTTCGCTGCTTTAGTGATCGTGCACGCGCGAGTGGTGGAGCGTCTGGAGCGCTCGCTTCGCGCGATTCAGTTCTATGAACGCGGCATTGCCCGGCTCGAGAACCGCTGGATGGGCGCAGGCGAGCACGGCGACCGCTTTCGCGATCCTGCGCATGTTTACGCCGAGGATCTCGATTTGTTCGGCAAAGGCTCGTTGTTTGAGCTGGTTTCGACGGCACGCACGCGGGCGGGCGAGGATAGGCTGGCCCAATGGCTGCTCGCGCCCGCATCGCCGGACGATGTTGCTGCGCGTCAACAGGCCGTTCAAGAGCTTCGCCCGTTGCTCGATTTGCGTGAAGATCTGGCCGTGCTCGGCAGCGCCGTTCGATCCACCCTCGATCCCGATGCCGCCGCCCAGTGGGGGGAAGCGCCGGAAGTCCGGTTTCCAGCTGCCGCACGTTATATCGCGCCCGCGCTTGGCGCCTCCGTCGTAATTTCGTTCGCGCTCTACATGGCGGGGGTTCTCACGCGCACGCCCTTCATCGCTGCTTTGCTCGTGACGCTGGCATATGGATTTTTTCTCGGCGCCAGGACCTTGCAGGTCGCAAAAGGAGTGAATTCTCCCTCGCTCGAATTGGCGCTGCTGGCCAAATTGCTGGAGCGCCTGGACCGACAGTCTTTCCAGGCGCCGTTGCTGCATAATCTGCAGGGCCGTTTGACGGCCGGCCATCAGCTCAAAGCGTTCGCGGAAATTGCGCGTCTCGGCCGGCTGGTCGCGCGCATGGACTGGCAGCGAAACCTGGTCTTCGCGCCGATCGCCATGATCCTGCTGTGGAGTGCGCAAGTCGCGATCGCAATCGAACGCTGGCGGAAAATTTCTGGAGGCCACGTTCGCGAGTGGATCGAAATTACGGGCGAATTCGAAGCCCTGTGTTCGTTTGCAGGATACAGCTACGAGCACCCGGGCGATATCTTTCCAGAGCTCGTATCGGAACCACGCGGATGCTTCGATGCCGAAGACATCGCTCATCCGCTGATGCCCGAGACCAGCGCAGTTCCAAATGACGTCAAGCTCGGCGGCGAGACCCGGCTGTGGATCGTCAGCGGGTCGAATATGTCGGGTAAAAGCACGTTGCTGCGCACGGTTGGGATTAATGCCGTGCTCGCCTGGGCCGGAGCGCCGGTGCGTGCGCGGCGCCTCCGGATCTCACCATTGACCTTGGGCGCGTCGATCCGGGTCCAAGACTCGCTGCAAGACGGCCGCTCGCGATTTTATGCCGAAATCACGCGCCTCAGAGCCGTGGTTGGCTTAACGGGTTCCGATCGGACCGTGTTGTTCCTTTTAGACGAACTGCTGAGCGGCACCAATTCGCATGACCGCGAGATCGGCGCGAGCGCCATCGTGCGCGCTTTGATCGGCCGCGGCGCAATGGGCATGCTCACCACGCATGACCTCGCGCTGGCCCATATCGCCGAAGCTCTGCCCGGCCGCGCCGTCAACGTCCACTTCGCCGATACGCTCGAAAACGGCACATTGCATTTCGACTACCGGCTCCAGCCCGGAGTGGTAGAACGAAGCAACGCTCTGGATTTGATGCGCTCGGTGGGACTCGAAGTATGAGCTACTTTGGCACTGCTTCCGCCACGCTCGGGATCCACCGCACCAGCGCGTCGCGCAGCTTCTCCAGGCCGACCGGCTTGCTGATGTAATCGTCCATGCCCGCGGCGAGACACCGTTCCCGATCGCCCGCCATGGCGTTGGCCGTAAGAGCGCAGATGGTTTGATGGCGGCTCTTCCCTTCGCGGCTGCGGATCACCGCGGTGGCCTCGAAGCCGTCCATGTCCGGCATCTGGCAATCCATGAGGACCAGATCGTAATTCTGTTTTTCGAGCGCCTCCACCGCCTCGCGCCCGTTCACCACCGCGTCGGCGGAAAGCCCGAGCTTCTGCAGCAGGCGCAGCGTGATCCGTTGGTTGATCTCGTTATCTTCGGCGAGCAGAATCCGCATGGCGCTTTGGGAATTGGCCTGCGATGTTGCGGATGCTGGGGCGGACGCTGCGGCGGATACAGCCGCTGCCGTAGCGGTTTGCGATTGCCCACCCACCGGACGCGGCGTCGTTATCGGCCTCACGTGAACGGCGGAGGGCGCGGGTGAAGCGGCTTCCGACTTGGCGACGTTTCCAAAGCTGGCCGTAAACCAAAACCGGCTTCCTCCGGCCGGCTCGCTCTCCATACCGATTTCTCCGCCCAGCAATTCCACCAATTGCTTTGCGATCGCCAGACCCAATCCCGTTCCGCCGTATTTCCGCGTGTTCGATTCATCGGCCTGCGTGAAAGTCTGAAACAGCCGGTCCCGATCGCTCTCCGCGACCCCGATCCCGCTATCCCGCACGGTGAACCGCAGGCGCAGCTCGTCGCGTGTTTGGCTCACCAGTTCCGCCGCAATACTAACCCGTCCTCGCTCGGTGAACTTCACCGCGTTGCCCACCAGATTCGCCAGCACCTGCCGCAGCCGCGCCGGATCGCCCATGGCCCGCTCCGGAACGCTGGGCGCAATCGACGAAACAAATTCCAGCCCTTTGGCGCCGGCCTGCTGCGCAAATTCCGCGGCGGCTTGCTCGATCGCACCGCGCAGCGAGAACACCACCCGATCTAAACGCAGATTGCCCGCCTCGATGCACGAGAAATCCAGAATGTCGTTGATCAGCGACATCAGCGAAGCGGCCGACCGCTGAATCGACTGCGCATACTCCCGCTGCTCCTGATCGAGTTCGGTGCCCAGCAGAAAATCGGCCATTCCGAGCACTCCGTTCATGGGAGTTCGGATCTCGTGGCTCATATTGGCCAAGAAACGGCTCTTGGTGCGGGTGGCTTCGCGCGCCGCCGCCAGCGCCGCTTCCAATTGCTGATTCTTTTGCTCCAACTCCTGCGCGGCGTCCTTCAGCCGCTGTTCGTTGGATTTGTGCGGCGTGATGTTGCGGACGATCGCGATCCATTGGTCCCAGTTGAGCGGCAGCAGACGCATCTCGTAGGTCTGCCGGCCCACCCGGTCCTCAATTGGAAATTCCATGATCTCCACGCCGCCCGTCTTCCGCACCTTCTCTTGCCCGCCGCGCACTTGCTCGAGCACACCCGTCGGCAGAATGTCCTGCAGATTCGCACCGGAGAATTTTTCCGCGCTCAGAAATGAATCGGAACTTCGTCCGGCCTGCGCATCCAGGATTTGTCCCTCCCGGCCGACGCGCAGAAACAGATCCGGAAAGGCCTGAAACAGTGCTCGAAGCTCGGTGGCATTTTGATAGGCCGCGTCTTCGCTGTGCTTCCGCTCGGTGACATCGATGGACGCCATGCGCATCCCGGCCACGCGCCCGGCGCTATCGCGCAGCAGATGCTCATGCACTTCCACCGTCACGCGCGATCCGTCCCGACGCTCCAGTTCGCGCTGGTACGGCATCAGCACCATCTTGCCGGCCATCTTTTGCTGGATCTGTTCGCGGAAGCGGTCGCGCTCCGGCTCTGCAATCAGGTCCGCGCAATGCACTCCCGTAAGTTCGCTCTGCGCGCGACCGAGCAGCGTGCACTCGCTGTGGTTCGCACGCCGCACCACACCTTGCCGATCGACTTCGAGATAGCCAATCGGCGCGGTCTCGAACAAATCGGCCGCGGTCTCCGGCTCAAACGTGTCGGCGGACGGGTTCCCCGGGTCCGTGGAGCGCTTTCGCCAGCGGCTCCATAGCCAGGCCAGGACAACGAGACACACCAGGGCCGGCAGAAAAGCCATACGCTCTCCATCGGCCGGAGCGCCTAAATCCTTTAGTTCTCAGACGTTCGCCGATTTCAATTGGCAATCAGGCGAATCTCCCCGATGCCGCCGTGAACGTCCACCCGTACCCTGGTTTTCGCGTGCCCCAACGCGGCATTGACCCATCTGCCGTCGCGCTTTTCCAATCCACTGACGTGAATCCCGCCGATCCCGCCCTCCGCTTCCGCTTCAATTCCAACGTTCGAGGGAAGATAGATTGTAGCCCGCCCAACACCTCCGTTTACCGAAACGTCGTAATCGCTCTTTGGCTCGCCCCGCAGATCCATGCGGAGCTGGCCCACTCCCATGTCGACATTCACGCGCCGCAGAGTCAGATCCCCAAGGTTCAGATGGGTTTCCCCGGCCCCGCAGCTCACCTCCAGATCCAGCGGCTTTTGGTCGTTGAACGTAAGGTCCCAGCGATAAGAGTTGGCTCCGGAATGGATACTACCGGGCTCCTCCACGGTCAGCTCTCCACGCGAGTCGTTGCTATGATAAGTCACCTCCGGCCGCAGACGCAGACGATGGTAGACAAA
>Ga0335074_10007293_pt1 | contig 15312 bp, 16 predicted proteins | sample Lox_Sample_23_FD_206715 | JGI IMG/M metagenome (GOLD analysis project Ga0335074, IMG submission 206715) | Soil microbial communities from Loxahatchee National Wildlife Refuge, Florida, United States - Lox_Sample_2.3 | ecosystem: Environmental > Terrestrial > Soil > Wetlands | place: USA... | reverse complement strand
GGGCTGGCCCGGATGGCGCGGACAGCGGCTGACGGCGAACGGCTCGAGGACCCGCACGACGAGGCGCAGCTCGCCGCCTTCGAGGACGCCACCCGGGTGTGGCTCGGGGACGAACAGATGCACCGCCGCAACCCGATCCTGCACATGGGCGGCCTCGAGCTGGCGTGCTACGACCGCGAGTACGCGCCGCAGGCCGAGCGTGACGCGGCCCGCGCCACCCACCTCGCCAAGTGGCCGGAGGCGATCGACGCCGCGATCGAGAGCCTCGACCGGGTCAGCGCGCCGGTCGCGGACTCGCTGACCGCCGCCATCGGCGGCCTGGCGGCCGGGATCCCGGCCGACGCCGACGAGATCGTGCGCGAAGCCGCGCTCGCCGCCCACGGCCGGCTGATGGCACACATCGAGCGGGCCGCCAAGCACGGTGACCCCGACGCCGCGCTCGGCTCTGCCGCGCTCACCAAGATCATGAGCAGCGACGACGGCATGCCGGTCGACCTGGGGCGCCTCGCGGAGCGCGCGGATGCCGAACGCGATCGCCTCACCGCGCTGCTGACGGAGAGCTGCGCCAAGGTAGACCCGGACCGGCCGCCGCTCGAGGTGGCCAGGGAACTTGTCCGCGATCACCCGGACACCGACGGGGTGATCGAGGCGGCCCGGCACTGGACCGAGCTGGCCATCACGTTCACCAAGGACCGCGACCTGGTCCCGTACCAGGACGGCGAGTGCCGCGTGGGGCTGGCGCCCGAGTCGCGGCGCTGGGCGATGGCGATGATGTCGCCAGCGGCCCCCGGCGAGCCCGAGGGCCCGTCCTGGTACCACATCACGCCGCCGGATCCGTCCTGGCCCGAAAACGAGGCCGAGGAATGGCTCGAGGTGTTCAGCGACACCACCCTGCCGGGCATCACCGTGCATGAGGTCGCGCCGGGCCACTTCTCGCACGGCCGCGCCATCCGCCGCGCACCCACCCAGCTGCGCCGCACGCTGCACTCGGCGGCGTTCATCGAGGGCTGGGCGCACTACGCCGAGGAGCTGTGCGTCGAGGAGGGGTTCTGCGCCGACGATCCCCGGTTCGCCATCGGCATCTGGCTCGAGGCGCTGGTCCGGGTCACGCGGCTGGCCTGCTCGATCGGCGTGCACACGGCCGGGATGACGGTGGCCGAGGGCGCCCGCCGGTTCGAGGCGGACACGCATCTGTCCGGATCGGCCGCGCTGTCCGAGGCCCGCCGCGCCACGTTCGACCCGACCTACGGCCGCTACACCTGGGGCAAGCTGGAGATCATGGCTTTGCGCGAGCGGGCCAGGAAGGAGTGGGGCGCCGGCTTCTCGCTGCGCCGGTTCCACGCCGCGCTGCTCGAGCTCGGCTCCCCGGTGCTCGGCCTCCTCGGCACCGCCGTAGACCGCGGCTGACCCGCCGCTCCCCCACCCGCCCGGCCCTGGCCAGGCCACGGCCGAGGGCGCGCGACCGGAGGGCGAGCCGGCCGTCGGCCCCTGGCACGGCCGGCATAGCATGGCACCGCCAGAACGGACGCGAGGACGGGGTTGATGCGGGAAGAACAGCGCGGGCCGGCCGCCATCGGACGGCGGACGTCGGCACGCGGGCGGTGGACACCGGCACGCGGGCGGTGGACACCGGCACGCGGGCGGTGGGCGGCGGTCAAGGCGATCGCGGCCGCATGCGTGCTGGTCATCGGCGGCGGCGCCCTGGCCGGCTGCGCCCAGAAGGCAGCCGCCGCGGCCACCATTGAGCTCGGCACGGCATACGTGGAGGTGCCGAGTTCTGGCGCCACGACAACCGCCTACCTCGTGATCCGCAACAACGGGCCCGCCGACCGCCTGGTATCGGCGCGGACGAGCGACGGCGGCCGGGTGACGTTCCGGGAGCCGGTCCACGCGGGCGGCGCCGCGATGAAGACGGTGCCCGACATCGGCATCCCGGCAGACTCGCTGCTTCGGCTGTCTCCGGACGGCTCGCACCTGCTGATCACCGACGCCGGCCCGCTGAAGGGCGGCACCCAGATCACGCTCACGCTGGTGTTCGCGAGGGGCGGCACCGTGTCGGTCGCGGCGGCGGTCACCAACCCCGAAAGCGGCGGTTCCAGCTACTTCACCGACTGACCGGCGGCGCCCGGCTCGCCCCGCCCGTCCTGCGAAGCAACCGCCGCCGCAACTGACCGGGCCCGGCCCCCGGTGCAGCTTCCGCATCCGGCCGACCCCGACACCCCAACGTGACTTGCCGTCGGCGGCTTCGAGATATATCGTCTTCCTAACGCAGACGGAGGATCAGATGGCGACTGGACCAGACCTTCGCATCGGGGACGCTGAGCGCGAGGCCGTTTCGGCAGAACTGCGCGAGCACTATGCCCAGGGCAGGCTGACCCTGGAGGAGTTTAATCAGCGCCTCGAGGCTGTGTTCAAGGCGTCCACGCGTCGCGATCTGAACTCGGTCACCAGCGACCTTCCGCATGCGACCGCGCCGTCGACGCCGCTTCCGGTGGCCAACGCGTCCGGTTATGACCGCTCGGGCCAGGACGGTGCGTGGCGGTCGCAGCGCCGGGCCCGGCTGGGTCTGTTCCCGGTCATCATCGCGGCCTTGGCCACGTGGCTGGTGGTGTTCGAATTGCACCTGCGCATGTTCCCGTGGCCCGGCAAGCTGGCGATCTTCCTGGCCGCCCTCGGTGTGATCCGCGGGCTGATGCGGCGGGTCTTCGGCATGGGCCGTGGCGGGGCCCGCGGGCCGCGCCGGGTCCGTGTCCGTCGGCGCTTCTAAGCTGGCCGGCGCAATCGGCGCCGACCGCTTCTTACCCCGCGCCCGCACCGCGCCTCCTCAGCGTGCCCGGAGCCCGAGGCAGTCCCGCAGCGCGTTCTCCAGCGCGTCGGCCCGGTCGTGGTCTCCGGCGCTCCCGGTCACGAATCCCACCGCGTAACCTCCGGCCGTGCTCGATCCCCCGTAGCTCCCGCCCAGTCCGCCCATGCCGTAACCGTCATCGTCGATCCCGAAGCCGAGACCCCACGAGTTCGGCTGCCCGAAGACCAGGTCCACGCCGGTAGTCTGCGCCGTGACCGCCTCGGCGAGCATCCCCGGGCCCAGCACGTCGCCCGACATGAGGGCCTGATAGAACGCCGCCACCGCCCGAGCGGTTCCGTGGCCGTTGACGGCCGGGATCTCGGCCGCGCGCCAGGCGGGGCCGTTGACCACGTCGGCGTCTTGCGCGCCGGGCGGGTTGCCGATGGCCCGCTCGTACAGCGGAGGGCGGCCGGCCGAGTTCGCGGCCCGGAACGCCGCGTCGAGCCCGGCGATATCGACGGCCCGGGTCTGCTCCGACGGGGTCAGCCCGAAGAAAAACTCCAGTCCGAGCGGCCCGCAGACCTCCTCGCGCAGGAACCTGCCGATGCTGCGCCCGTCGACCCGGCGCACGATCTCGCCGACCAGGTGCCCGTAGAACAGCGCGGATTCGCCGTGCGCGGTTCCCGGCTCCCAGCACGGCTCCTGGGCCGCCAGCAGCGCGCAGAGCCGGCCCCAGTCGTAGAAGACCTCGGTTGGCGCAGGCCGGTCCAGCAGCACCACCCCGGCCTGATGGGACAGCACATGCCGCACCGTGGCCGGGGCGCGGAATTCGGGCCAGTACCGCTGCACCGGCGCATCCGGGTCGAGTTGCCCGGTCTCGGCCAGGCGCAGGGCGCAAACCGCTGCGAACGGCTTGCTCACCGAGTACGGCTGGACCAGGCTCCCCGCCTGCCACTGCCTCCCCGGCGCCCGGCCGGCCCGGCCGCCCCACAGGTCCACCACGAGCCGGCCGTCGCACGACGCCGCGAACGCGGCTCCGGCGCCACGCTGCAGGTCCAGCACCTCCGCGAAGCACTCACGCACCGCGGCGAACCGCGCGTCCGCATACCCTTGGACGTCCACAGCTCGGCTGGTCACGCCCTGGCCGGCACCCTGAGCGGCACAACCAGGTACCGGAACGCCGGGGCGGGGTGCGCCGGGTCCGGCCCGTCGTCGCCGGCCCAGGTGATCAGCGCCGGCTTTGCGGGGGTGGTGAACTCCAGCCTGATCTGCCCGGGGTCGGCCGGCCGCGCGTCCTCGTCATCGTGCTCGCGGGGCGCGAACACCGGGTCGGCCGCGGCCGCCGTGGCCGCCGCCAGGCCGTCCAGCAGGTAGTGCGGGCTGAACGAGATGACCTGCTCGTCCCCCTCGAACTCGGCGGGCACGGTTTCGCTCGCGCGGGCCCGCCCGTCGGTGTGGGCCTCGATGACGACCTTCCCGGAGTCGAAGGCCAGCCGGACCGGCGTGGCTCGCTCCGCGACCAGCGACACCCGCCGGACCGCCTCGGTGAACGGGCCGGCCGGCAGCAGCGCGTGAGAGCCGAACTCGGCGGGGAACCTCGACTGGTACTTGATGAACTCGCCGCCGATCAGCCGGGCGGTCAGCCTGCGGTCCCCGCCCTCGAAGCTGATCACCCCGTCGGCTGGCCGCGGATCCCGTGATGATTCCCCGGCGCCTTGAGTGCCGACCTGGACATCGCTCGTGCCGAACGCCACCGTGACCGGTACCCCGGCTGCCATCGTGCGCGCCACGTCAGCCAGGGTCTTCGCCGGAACCATGGCGGCGGCCCGCAGTCCCGGGTTCGCCGGGTCCCATCGCACGTCCCTGACTGCCATCCGGTACCGGTCCGTGGCCGCGAGCGTCATCGTCTCGCCGTCGATGTCCAGGCAGACGGCGGTCAGCATGGGGAGGGTGTCATCCTTGCTGGCCGACGGGACCACCTGGGCGGCCGCGACGGCGAGTACCCCGCCGTCCACGGTGCCTGCGATCGGCGGCAGGTCCGGCAGCACCGGGTACTCCTCCACCGGCAGCGAGACCAGCCCGAATTCGGCGCTACCGCAGGTCAGGCCGACCAGATCGGCGTCGGTGGCCACCTCCACGTCAAGCGCCGGGAGGCTCCGGGTGATGTCCGCGAGCAGACGGCCGGGGACCAGGACGGTCCCCGGCTCCTTGACGTCCGCCTCGATCCGCACCCGGGCCGATATCTCGTAGTCGAAGCAGGACAGCGTCAGCCCGTCGTCGTCCGCCTGCAGTAGCAGCCCGGTCAGCACCGGCACCACCGGCCGCGACGACAGGGCGCGCGCCACCCAGGCCACCGCTTCGCCCAGTACCTCGCGCCCGACCCGGAACCTCATGGCCACCACCTCCGCCGCCTGCTTGGACCGATCCTGGCACGCGCTGCCGACAATTCGCCAAGCGTGCCGGCACGGGTCCGGATTCAGACCAGGCCAGGCGGCGCCGACTCCAGGGTCACTTCGATCGCCCGGATCAGCGCCCTGGCCGACTCCGCCGTCAACTCCACCGCCACCCGGGCCGAGGGCCCGTTCGCCGGGTTGATGAAGTCGATGTTCAGCGTGTGCTCGGCCGGAGCGTGCACCGGGTGATCGAGGTACACGGTCGCGTCGGTGACCGTGAACCAGCCCGCCGCGCCCTTGCCGCTGCCCGCCACCGCGATCTTCTCGGTCAGGTACGTGCACATGTCAGCTCAGTCTCCTCAACCGGCCAGCAGGCGGCCGTAAAAGTCAAAGATCTTCTGCCAGCCGTCGTTGGCCGCCTCCACCCGGTACGCGGGGCGGTCCACAGAGAAGAACGCGTGGCCGGCGCCGTCATAGCTGTGGAACTCGTGCTCCTTCCCCGCCTCGGTGAGGATCTTGTCCAGCTCATCGACTTGCTCCGGCGACGGGTACTGGTCCTCCGCGCCGAACAGGCCCAGCAGCGGACAGGACAGGCTCGGGGCGAGGTGCGCGATCGGGCCGACCTTCAGCGGCATGCCTTCCGGCGGATTCCCTACCACGAAGGCCCCGTAGCAATCGACGGCCGCGTCGAGCTTGATGCTGCACGCGGCGAGGAACGACTGACGACCACCGGAGCAGTAGCCGATGACACCTACCTTGCCGTTACTGCCCTCCATCGCCCGCAGGTGAGCGGCGGCCCCGGCGACGTCGCCAACGAGGCGCTCGTCCGGCACGCCGCCCTTGGCCCGCGCGGCGGCGGCCGCGTCGTCAGGGTCGGCACCCGGCGCGTCCCGGTGATAGAGGTTCGGCATCAGGGCGGCGTAGCCGTGCGCGGCGAACCTCCTGGCGATCTCCTTGGTCCCGCCGTCGTAGCCGGGCATGTGGTGGATCACCACAACCCCTCCGAACGAGTCTTGGCCAAGCGGCTGCGCCAGGTAGGCCTCGATCTCATGGCCCTCGTGCCCGGTGATCGTGATGGTCTCAGCGATCAGCGCGTCATTCATGAGGCTGTCTCCTTGGGGGTTGCGGTTGCGGGTCGGTTTGACGACCGGATCAATCCTGCCAGCCCGCTGGTGGACGCCTAGCCCGCCCCCGCAGCAATGGTTTCGGCCCGGCCTACTCGGCTGTGACCGGACGGCCGGAACGGCGTTTCTGCTGGTACAGCCATCCGCATTGGGGCATCATCAGGGAGGCGGGCGGCCGGGGAGGGGCGCGGTCAATGGGATCAGCAGCCTTGGGGATTGCTGTAATCGTGCTGGTGGTGGGTTGCATCCTGGGCTGGCACGCCAATCGCGCCCATACCGCTCACAGCGACATCAAGACCACGCACGGCCGGATCGCCGGCTATCGGAAGATACGGCTGCGCAGCGGGCTGATCGCGATCGGCTTCATCCTGGCGGCGCTGCTCATAGTCAGCACGATCATCCGCACTTAGCTCCCGCGATACGAATCGAAGCTATGACCTACCGGTCAACAGCAGGTCCGTCGTCGCCAGGCCACCGGGCTGTTGACGGCGCCACGGTGAACATCGGGTGGCCGCTGGCCGTCGGGCTGACCTCCTCCCTTTGCACGTCCCGGTGCTCGGCGATGCGGCCGGCCTCGATCCGGTAGATGTCGACCCCGGCCATGGGCTTGGGCCCCAGCCCCTCGTAGCGCCGGTGCACCATCACGATGTCCCCGTCAGGGAGCAGTTTCCTCCTTGAGTTCGGATGGTGTGGTCGCCCAGCTGGTCCGCTTCCTCGGTGGCCAGGTGACGCCGGGCGAGCACGGGATCAGTTACCCGGCGGCAGAAAGGCGCAGATCCAGCCCGCCGAGGGGGCCGCCCGCTTGCTGGAGGCGCGAACCGGTTGCTAGGTTCCCGAGGTCGATGACGGCGAAGTTGTTCGCTTCGAGTACTGAGCGAAGGCCGGCCTTGGCCGCGGCGTCGTCCCCGCTGACGAACAGGACGTGCTGCTCACCGTCGGGCAGGGGCGACAGCAGCCACATGAACGGGACGTGGTTGAAGGCCTTGACCACGCTGGCGCCGGGGGCAAGCGAGGCGACGACTTCGCTGGAAGTGCGGTCTCCGAAGTCGAACAGTTCGACCGTCGGCGGGTCGAACACCTTGTACGCGTTCGCCGCGTCGACGAGCGTTTTCCCTGACCAGGAAGGCAGCGCCGGGAGAGCGTTCTCGACCGAGGTCCACGGTGTCGCCAGCACGACGAGCGGCGCCTGAGCCGCCTGCGCGGTTGTGCCCGCTTCGGCGCCGGATCCGAGTTCGGCGATCACCTCACCGAGGCTGTCAGGACCGCGGCTGTTGCTGATGACTACGTTCCTGCCCGCGGTCAGGAAGAACCGGGCGACTGCCCTTCCGACAACTCCTGCTCCTAGGATTCCGACGGTCTCTGTCATGGCGATTCCCTCTCGATGGGTAATGAGATTTTCGGTGCACGGCCAGCATGCGTAGGGGGAATCGGCGCCGGCCCGGCGCCGACTTGGCGCCGGCTTGGGCCGCCGGCGGATTACCCCTGCCCGGGCAGTGTCCGGTGCTAGTGCCAGCTAGTGCTGGGGCCCCGGGACCCGCTTACCCCAGCCTGGCTTGCAGTGCGCGCAGCTGCGGGTCGTACACGTGCTCGTCCAGCCTCTCCGCCTCCTCGGTGGCCAGGTGCAGCGTGTCGGCGGCTTGTGCAAGATCGCCGGCCAGCAGCTGGGCCTCGGCCAGCAACCCGAGCACGAACGGGCGAAACCGCCTCAACCCGCAGCTCCTCCAGCCGGTTCCGCATCCAGGTCCCCGGCGCCGACCGCCAGCCGGTAGCCGGTGAGCTGGCTCACCAGCACCCGCGAGGGGGCCCGGGCCGGGCGGCCGGGCTCCAGCGCACGCCGCAGATTCGACACATACGTCTGCCGCGAGGAGGCCGCCTACGGCGGCGGCTCGGCTCCCCACAGCTCCTCTGTCAGCCGATCCAGCGATACCACCTGGTTGGCGTGGACCAGCAGGACCGCGAGCACGACACGCTGCTTAGGGCGTCCCAGCTCGACCCGGCGTTCCCCGTCTTGGGCCTCGAGCGTTCCCAGCAGCCTGAACTGCACCATCCCGGCCGCCTCATCGGACTGCAAACCTGCTGTCACCTCAGGCTACGCCAGCTGGTCTCGGCGTCGGCCGGACCCACCGCAACTACCAGCCAACCGGACGGCCACCCGGGCCCACGTCCGGAACACCCCGCAAAAGCAAACGCCCCGAACCCAGACGTAGGTTCGGGGTGTCCTCGATGTCTCGCGACATCACATGGCTCCCGCGATAGGACTCGAACCTATAACCTACCGGTTAACAGCCGGACGCTCTGCCGATTGAGCTACGCGGGATGGTGCGGCCTCGAGGAGCGGGCCGGTAGCCCGGCCGCTTTCGCGCCGCGGGCATAAGGGTAGCGTACCGGCGAGGCATCGCTACCCGGGTCCGCCGCTGGGGCGCGGTTAGGCCGCGCATAACCCACGTTTCGGCTGGGCATCACCGGGAAGTCAGCCAAGCGCGGAACTGCCGGCACGCCGGGGGGCCGGCAGCGCGGCAAAGGCGGCACGACTCCTCGGGAGAGGCCCAGATGCATAAGTACCGGTTCACCTTCCTCACCGGCCTCGCGGCCGGCTATGTCCTCGGCGCGCGCGCGGGACGCGAGCGCTACGAACAGATCGTGCGGCTCGGCCGCCAGGTGGCGGACAACCCCGCCGCGCAGCAGGCGGCGGGCGCCGTGCAGGCACAGGCCGCTGGCCTGGCCAAGACCGCCCGGCAGAAGGTCAGCGACGGGCTGCACGACCGGATGCCGAACATGTCTGGCAGCAAGATCGCCGGATACGTTCCCGGAATGCGGCACGGGAACGGCAACGGCGGCACGTCGGATACCCGGGGAAGCACCCAAGGGTCCGGCGATCGCTCGTATTCGCGCGAGTAGCCAGGTCAGGCCAGGTACTCGCGGAGCATCTGGGCCCGGCTCGGATGGCGAAGCTTGGCCAGCGTCTTGGACTCGATCTGGCGGATGCGCTCGCGCGTCACGCCGAACTCCCGGCCGACCTCTTCCAGCGTTCGGGGATGACCGTCGGTCAGCCCGAACCGCAGCTGGATGATCCGCTGCTCGCGGATGGACAGGTTGTCCAGAACCTGTTCCAGCTGATCCTGGAGCATGATGAACGCCGCCGCCTCCATGGGCACGACCGCGTCGGCGTCCTCGATGAAGTCCCCGAGGTCTGAGTCTTCTTCGCCGATCGGCGATTGCAGCGAGACGGGCTCCTGGGCGATCCGCTGGATCTCGGCCACCCGGTCGGCCGTCAGCCCCATCTCCAGCGCGATCTCGTCCGGCGTGGCCTCACGACCGAGGTCCTGGTGCAGCTGGCGCTGTATCCGTGCCATCTTGTTGATCGTCTCGACCATGTGCACCGGGATCCGGATCGTCCGGGCCTGGTCGGCGATGGCCCGCGTGATCGCCTGCCGGATCCACCAGGTGGCGTACGTCGAGAACTTGTAGCCCTTGGTGTAGTCGAACTTCTCCACGGCGCGGATCAGGCCCAGGTTCCCCTCCTGGATCAGGTCCAGGAAGACCAGGCCACGTCCGATGTACCGCTTGGCGATCGACACCACCAGCCGCAGGTTCGCCTCGATCAGCCGCTGCTTGGCGCGCATCCCGTCGGCAGCCAGCATGGCAAGCTCAGCAAGTTTGGCGCCGTTGCACTCGGCGATGCGGCGATCCGCCGATGAGCTGCTGGCCTGCAGCTTCTCCTCGGCGAACAGGCCGGCCTCGATGGCCTTGGCCAGGTCCACCTCGTCCTGCGCGGTCAGCAGCGGAACCCGGCCGATCTCGCGCAGATAGATCCGGACCAGGTCACCGGTGACCGCACGCCGTGCGCCGTCCGCCCGGGCGTCGCTGCGCAGCTCTTCCGGATCCTCGTGCGGCGCCTCGACGACCTCGACGCCCTCATCCGCCAGCAACCGCAGCACGCTCTCGACCGCATCGGCAGGCAAATCGCAGCGGTCAAAGGCGGCAGTGAGGTCCGTCATGGCCACGGTTCCGCGTTCCCTGGCCCGGGCAACTAGATCAGTTACCTGGTCAACGGGGGGCAGAACCGTAAGGCTCATGCAGACAAGTGTGCGTCAGGAATCAGGAGTTGCGCCGATTCATTATTGTCACCTTGGCGCTAGTAACGCTATTGGCATCATCTGTGCACACTGCGGCTACACCGCGCCGCCAGACTGATCGGTCAGCGTCTTTTTCCGCTGCTCAAGGGCTACGAGGTCACCGAACATCCGGTTGTAGGCGGACTGCTCGTCGACCGGGTTCATCCGTTGCAGCCGCGACTTGATCCGCGCGATCTCCCGGCTCACCGACAGCTCCTCGACGCGGGCTAGGACCGCCTCCGCGTACCGGGCGTCCGCCTCGCCGTCGGAGCGCGGGACCTGCAGCGGCTCCACCGCCAGCCGGGTTACGAACCCCCGCGCGCGGTCGTCGGGAGCGCCGGTCCTGAGCGTCTCGGCCCACTCCCGGCCGGTGCGAGCCGGCCCGGTGCCGCCAGACTCGGCGATGAGGCCGAACACCGCGGCGTGCACGCGGGCGGTGAAGCATTCGGCGCCCAGCGCGTCGAAGGCAGGACCGCAGAGGGCAGGCCGCTGCACCGCGAGCTTGAGCGCCTCGCGCTCCACCTGAATGACCGGGTCGTGCAGGTTGTAGGCCGGGTCGGGGGCCCACGGCGATGCGCCGTCCTGCGGATCCTGGCGCGTGCTCTCCGGCGGTTCTGGCCGGTGGCCCGCGCCGTTCCGGCCGTCGCGGGGAGCGCGCAGGCGGGCCGGCGCTGGCGTGCTGTGCGCGCGCACCCGGGCCAGGACGAAGCCCTCGTCCATCATGCCGAGCCACCGGTCGAGGCTGATCGCATAGCGATCCCGCAGGCCGTAGTCCTTGATGCGGCCGACGACCAGCGCGGCCGCGTCGAGAGCGGCCAGGCGGCCCTCGTTCGTTTCGAGGTTGTGCTTGGCCAGTTCGCTTCGGATCCGGAACTCAAAGAGCGGGACGCGCTGGGCGATCAGGTCCCGGACCGCGGCGTCGCCGTGCTTGAGCCACAGATCGCACGGATCCAGACCGTCGGGCTGCAGGGCGACGAACGTCTGGGTGGTGAAGTCGTCATCAAATTTGGCCGCGCGATCGACCGCCCGCTGGCCCGCGGCATCGCCGTCGAAGGTGAAGATGACCTCGCCGCGGAACTTGTCCGAGTCCAGCAGCAGCCGGCGCAAGATCTTGATGTGACCTTCGCCGAACGAGGTCCCGCTGGTCGCGACGGCCGTGGTGATGCCGGACAGGTGACAGGCCATGACGTCGGTGTAGCCCTCGACGATGACCGCCTGGCGGCGCTGCTGAATGTCTCGCTTGGCCAGGTCCGCGCCGTAGAGCACCGAGCTCTTCTTGAACAGCGGCGTCTCGGGCGTGTTCAGGTACTTCGGCCCGTCCTCGCTCTCGTTCAGCTTGCGGGCGCCGAACGCGATCACGTCACCGGTCAGGTCCCTGATCGGCCAGATCAGCCGGCCGCGGAAGCGGTCCACCGGCCCGCGCCGCCCCTGGCTGGCCAGGCCGCCCCGGAGCAGCTCAGCATCGGTGAACCCGCGCCCGCGCAGGTGCCTGGTCAGCGCCTCCCACTCGGCCGGCGCGTAGCCGACGCCGAACCGGTCCGCATCGGCCCGCTGGAAGCCCCGGGAGTCCAGAAACTCGCGAGCGGGCCTCGCATCGGGGGCGCCTATGCGTTCAGAAAAAAACTCTTGTGCGGCACGGTGCGCCTCGATCAGCCTTCGGCGCTGCGAGTGTTCCTGGCCGGGAACGGTCCCGCCCTGCTCATACCTCAGCTCGATGCCTGACCGGGCGGCGAGCCGCTCGACCGCCTCGGCGAAGCTGAGGTTGTCGATCCGCTGCACGAAGCGGATGACGTCGCCGCCCTCGGTGCACGAGAAGCAGTACCACAGGCCGCGCGACGGGGTGACGTTGAACGAGGGCGTCTTCTCGTCATGGAATGGGCACAGGCCCTTGAGCGAGCCCCCGCCGGCGTTGCGAAGCTGCAGGTACTCCCCCACAACCTCGTCTACCGCGGAGCGCTCGCGGACCAGCGCGATGTCTTCGTCGCGGATCCGGCCAGCCACGATTGCCCTCCGCCGATCTGAATGCGACCCCGCCTGTCGTCCCGGCCACTCTAGTCCCTGGACCGCGGTCGCGGCGTCGGTGCTGATACCGTCGCGGCGTGGGTCGGCTGCTGGTGCTGTGGGATGTCGATTACACGCTTGTCGACTCGGATGGGATCGGGCGACAGCTTTATGAAACGGTGTTTGGCGAGTTGTTCGGCCGGCCGATGCCGCAGCCTGGTTCGATGTCCGGCCGGACCGACCAGGCCATCGTGCTCGAGGTGCTGACCCTGGCCGAAGTGCCCGACCCCGATGCGGCCATCGGCCCGTTCCACGACCTGATGGCGGCCCACGCCGCCGACCTGGCCGGCGTGGTGCCGCTGCGGAGCCGGGTGCTCGCCGGCGCGGCCGAGGCCATGTCCGCCCTGGCCCGGCTGGACGTGGTCCAGTCGCTGCTGACCGGCAACATCCGCCCGCTGGCCGAGGTCAAGCTCGGCCCGCTGGGCCTGACCGAGCACTTGGACCTGACCGTCGGGGCGTACGGCGACGCGCACGCGGTCCGGGCCGAGCTGGTGCATATTGCCCGCGACCGGGCAGCGCGCGCCTACGGTTGCGACTTCGCCGGGTCGGCCACGGTCCTTGTCGGCGACACCCCGCTAGACGTCGGCGCCGCGCTGGCCACCGCGGCACGCGCGGTCGGCGTGGCGACCGGGCAGTTCACCGCCGAGGAGCTCGCCGCGTCCGGGGCGCATGCTGTGCTGCCCGACCTGGCCGACACCGACCGGACGCTCGCCGCGATCCTCGGCACCGAGCAGCCGTAGCCACCTGGGCGCACGCCTGAGCACGCCACGGGCCAGGTCTTGGCCACTTGCAAGGCCCGCCGACAATTCAGGAAACATATCCACATGCCGGTCTTCGCGGTTACGGCCGTCCACAGGCGCGGCCGGCGCCCTGCCCGGGGTGTACCCGGTAGCTCAGCCTGGGCGGCATGTGCGCGGACGTTCCCGGCGAATGTGCCCGGCTGCTCAAGCGCCAGCGCGGGGTTATCGCCCGCTGGCAGGCGCCGGCGGTCGGACTCGGCGCAGGGTTCATCGACGGGCAGCTGCGCTGGGGCCGCTGGCAGCCGCTCTACTTCGGCGTCTACGCGGCGTTCACCGGGGTCCCGTCGCGCGAATCGCTGCTGTGGGCGGGCCTGCTCCGCGCCGGGCCCGGAGCCGTGCTCAGCCATCACACCGCCGCCGAGCTCGACGGGCTCACCGACCACCCCGGCCAGGTCACGCACGTGACGGTGGAATCCGGCAAGCGCGTACGCATCACCCCGCGCGAGGGCTCGCGCGGGGTGACACCCCGCATCGTCGTTCACCGCACCGAACGGCTGATGGTCGTCCGACACCCGGCCCGGACGCCGCCGCGCACGAGGATAGAGGAGACGATCCTCGACCTCGCCCAGCTGAGCACGAGTTTCGACGACGCCTTCTCCTGGCTGAGCCGCGGCTGCGGCCGACGGCTCGTGACTACGCAGCAGATCCGCCAGGCCATGATCGGGCGTGCCCGGCAGCGCTGGCGCGACGAGATCCTGGCCGCGCTGCCGGTTATCGCCGACGGTGTGCACTCGAACCTGGAGCACCGCTACGTCCGCGACGTGGAGCGACCGCACGGACTACCCAAGGCGAAGCGGCAGCGCAGGCTGGTTCAGGGGGCGCGGGCGCGTTATCCGGACAACTTGTACGAGCCATTCGGCGTGGGGGTCGAACTCGACGGCCGCGCCTATCACCTGGTCGAAGATCGGTGGCAAGACATCCGCAAGGACAACGCGAGTGCCGCTTCGGGCATCGTGACGCTGCGCTTTAGCTGGGCCGATGTCACTAGCCGACCGTGCTCGGTGGCGGCAGTGGTGGCCGACGCGCTCCGTCAGCGCGGCTGGCCCGGCCCGCCTTCTCGCTGCGGCCCGAAGTGCATGATCCGCTAGGCCGGGCGATTCTCAGGGGATATCCCTGAGAATCGCCCGTCCTGGTCGATCAAGGTGGCGGGTGGCGCCCCCGCGGGGGGGTGGGGGGGCGGGGCGCGGCGGGGCGGGCGCGGCGGGGCGGGGCGGGCGCGGCGGGGCGGGGCGGGGGCCGGCGGTCAGAGGTCGGCTAGGGGGGTGTCGGGGTCGGCTAGGCGGTCGGGGTCTACGGGCGCGCCGGAGCGGATCAGGGCCTGGATGTCCTCGTTGACGTCCCAGATGTTGACGTTCATCCCGGCGATCACCGCCCCGTCCGACAGCCAGAACGAGATGAACTCGCCCGAGTCCTTGTCGCCGCGGTAGACGATCTCGTCGTAGCTGCCGGGGTCGGGCAGGCCGGCCGTCTCCATGCCGAGGTCGTACTGATCGCTGAAGAAGTACGGCACCCAGTCGTACGTGGCGTCCTTGCCCATCATCGACCGTGCCGCGATCGGGCCGCTGACCAGCGCGTTCGCCCAGTGCTCGACCCGGATCCGGCGGCCGAGCAGCGTGTTGAAGGCGTTCGCGACGTCGCCCGCCGCGAAAATATCCGGGTCCGAGGTCCGCAGGGTCTCGTCAACGATGATGCCGTTGTCCACGTCAAGCCCGGCCTCGGCGGCCAGCTCCACGTTCGGCGTGATGCCGACGGCGACGATGACCAGGCGGGCCGGCAGTTCCTCGCCGACGGATGTGATCACGCCCGTGACGGCCCCGTCCGACCCGGCCAGCTCGCTGACACCCTCGCCGAACCGGAACGTCACGCCGTGGCTGCGGTGCAGGTCGGCGAAGACCTCGCCCAGCTCAGGACCGAGCGCCCGGTTCAGCACTCCGCGCTCCGGCTCCACGACGGTGACCGCGCAGCCGTTCTCCCGCGCGGCGGCGGCGGTCTCCAGGCCGATCCAGCCGCCGCCGGCGATGACGACCTGGCCGC
>Ga0335074_10007292_pt1 | contig 15320 bp, 9 predicted proteins | sample Lox_Sample_23_FD_206715 | JGI IMG/M metagenome (GOLD analysis project Ga0335074, IMG submission 206715) | Soil microbial communities from Loxahatchee National Wildlife Refuge, Florida, United States - Lox_Sample_2.3 | ecosystem: Environmental > Terrestrial > Soil > Wetlands | place: USA: Florida... | reverse complement strand
CTTTAAAGGGCAAATAATGCATCTTTTCCTAATATTAAGACAAGCAGAGCCCGTTTCTAATAGCACGACAAGGTCTAGCGCCTCTTATTGCCTTAAACTATGTTAAAAAGAAGTCGATCCGAATCCGCGAACGCCCTCCTTTTCCCCCTTTTAATAAAAATGACCCCCTATATAGCTATAAGAACTACGCCCGCCTCCCATTAAAGACTAAAAAATTAGGTAGGAGGTTATTTCTCAGATTAAGACATAGAATCATGTATATCCATCCAAGGAAGGCAGGCAGGCATATAATGTATCTTTAATTTAATGTCCTTTTTTGTATCATCACAGAAACGACGAGTGCTACCAACACACTGAGCGATCCTTTTTCGTTTTCTAAAAACCCCTTAATAAAAATAATAAGGACCCATTTTTTTTTTTTTTTTAAACTAACTTAAACGTGTTAATACTAGCACAAATAGTATACTGCAACTTAGATAGCAAGGTAGACTGTATTAAGACCTTCCTTATCAAACTGCTTACTGCTTAGTTACAGCATGCCGCGCTTAAGAAGATATTGTTTTAATAGAAGATTTAACTTTATTAAGCACTATAGCTATACTACTATACCCAACCAGTTCTCCTTACACCTTACTTGTGCAACTACTTCTACTAACCTGCTTTAATATACAACTAATTTACATATTATACTAGCACGCATCTGCTAATAGGACTACAGCTAAGTCCTTTAAGGAGCAATTAATATTAGTAGCCGCACTAAAAACGTTGTCTCTTTTAAACTCCTACTTTAATACTGCTTTAAAACATGGCGTACAAGTTATTACATCTCCTTTTCTAGCCTCTCTAATAGACAGAGCCCGTTTCTAAATAAGCTATGTTAGAAAGGACGACGACGTACTTAATATAAGTTTGCAAATGTATAAAGTAACACTCGCAATTACTTCTTAAATAGAAATTTTATTTTAGTTTAATTTACTTTAAGTTATACAACATCTTCATTAACACCTTTATTACAAACTCAGTTAATAAGTAGCACTAGGATGCTGCGAATGAGTGAAGCTGATGCTATTAGTAGTCTTATAATATAAGAATCTAAAGCTAAAGGAAGAAGAAGAAGAAGACACTGGTTTACAGGCGGGCTTATATTGTCCCTTACAGGTCACATGTCACTTACAGACCGTCTGTAAACCAAGTGCTAACAGGCTATAGCTAACCGCCCATAAACCCCTATTTGTAAGGGCAGCTTTGGGCCCCTACTCGGGCCGTTGCGGACTAATACCTGGTTTGCGGTCTGTACCAAGCTTCATGCTACTGCAGCTATATAATCCATAAAAGAAAAAAAAAAGGAAAAAAAAAAGAAAAAAAAGAGTATTTAGAGTGGTTCAGAATGTCTAGGATTTCAAGTTTCAGTCCCACAACGTTAACTTTATCTACTCCCAACCCAGTAGAGCCTTTCAGCATTCGGGAGGTTTGGAAAATGTGCCTAGGGACGTTGTGCACTTGAGCTGTAATACAAGATTCCGGGTTGCCCCATTTTCTCAAGTTTTTAGCTTATTAGTATTTCATCATTACCAATTAATCAATCAACTGGGCCACCGGAACGCTTCTATCCTAACTTTGTTTATTTAAATATATGAAATTATTATTACAACCTGTCTCGCTTAATGCCTTAAATTTCAGGCTCCTGTTATTCCCAACCTAATAACCTACGAGCGCGCCGCAGGCGCGCCCACCCCCTTGTATATTAGTTAAAATCATGTGGGAGATTCCGCATCGGGAAACCGGGGTTGCCTGTTCGCGTAATTCGCCGCCGAGCCCTAGCGCCTCGCTGCTTCATTGTGCGTTTAGCGAGCCGACAGGGGTGGCAACGTCAGGTATAAATCCATCGCTGTTTCTCTTTCGACTTCAACTGCTTCGCTCTACTCTGTTCCCCCCAAATCGCGATCCTCGGCCTTGCCTCGGCCTGCATCCACGGACGCCGCTCTTGGTCACCCTGGTCGCAATTCCCCGCCCCTGTTTAGTGCAGGCTTTTTGAGCTTCAGCGGTCTCGAAATCTCTACTCCAATTCGCCCCTACAAGGACGCAGGAATGCGAGTACTGCTACAATCTATCTGTCCTACAGATCGAGGTCAAATGATAAGCAGCAGATTCTTCCTACTTTCGTGATAAGGAACTGTTGTGCAAAACTTTAGGTAAATCAGCTCAATCCCATGTTTTGGCTTACATTACGCAGACTTGAACAAATTCTAATTTTTGGCTGCATTACAGCATGGCAAAACATCAAGGCTCCATCAAGGCTCCAGCTGCATGACGGCATAGCTGTGCATTAATGTTCTGTTAGGGCCTAGCCAGGTTGATACATGGGATACGAGCTACAAATCACGACCTACGTCCAATGGCAGTAGCGAAATGACTTAGGGGGCAGTGGATTACGCGGCCCCATCACTTCGGTGTCGCCGATGAGGGTGCTCGCATGACCAGCTCAGCCAGCACATGTGGAGCTTGGAGCTGTATTGATTTGTTGATCGGGCCAGCTATAAGAGGATCTGCAACCCTGTTGCAATTTTGAGGCGTGGGTCACAAGCTGGCATTGACGGCTGTCCAAAGATTCAAGGAATGACCGCAGGCAGTTTCCTATCAGGGAAATTGCTCAAACCACAGGCTGACGGATGGATTCGCATCCGAGGTCATACGAGCGCTCTGCTTGCTGCCTATAACCAAGCTCCCTCCCAAAGCCTGCCTTGGCATGGGCGCTAATCGAGACTTTTGTGCAGTAATCGGTCGATCTGTGGAATGAACTAGCTCAGGAAATGACTCAGGTTGGGTCGCAGTTGATGCATGACCCCTTTTTTAGTTGCATATAGGCTCCCTGGACGAGACGAGGCGTATTTTCAGCGTTGCATCGCTGTCTCCAACATATCCGTTCTACAAGGTCGACAATGCCGCGATACAATCACCTCCTACTTTCGCGATGAGGAACGGTTGCGCAAACTTGGTAACTCAGCTTAATCTGAGGCCTTAACTCATATTACGTGGACCTGGACAGGCTCTGATTACCAACTGCATGACAGCATAGCGCTATATCAAGATTTTGCTTAGTTGACTGCTAGGATACGAGCTACGAGTTACCACTGGCGTCCAATGGCAGTCTGGGAGGCAGTGTATTACGCGGCCTATTACTTCGGAGTCGCCGGCGAGGGAGTTAGTACTCCACAGAAGGATTTGATGCATGATAGAGGCGGAGTAGGTAGTCTAGCGCATGTGGGCTTGGAACTGTAACAGGATCTGCAACCCTGTTGCAATTTGGAGGCGCTAGTTAGAAGCTGGCATTGACGGCTTGGCATCAGCGCCGATTGAGACTTTGCGCAGTGATCGGTTGGTCTTCTAGTATTGACAGACAAGGAAAATGACTCAGGCTGGGTTGCAATTGATGCGTGACCCCTTTTGGTTGCATATGAGCTCCCTGGATGAGATGAGGCGTATTTCAAGTGAGGCATTTTCGCGGACATAGGGACAGTGGAGAACCGGGCGAGACAAGGCATATTTTCGGCGGACATAGCGGCAGTGGAGAACGACATAGCTGGAAATTGCAGTCTATAAGAAGGTTGCCCTGCCCACAGAAATGCTATGCAGCAAGTATCAAATACAAGCAGCTTAGAATTCTTAAGATGGCCACCCGCTTTATTGCTTATGTCCCCAAGCCGACGAAGGAGATACACATCAGCAAATAGCTTTGCGAGAGTACGCTTAAGGAATTTAGCACTTCTAACAACTACCAGCCAATTGAACGAAATCCTGTGCCCGTCAGAGTCTCTGCTATAGAAAGCGACTTTCTCATATAGAAGGTGAATGGGAATGATAAGATGATGGTTCAAGGTACACTTACACACTACATTTATCGTTGCCGAATATTAATACGATTAGAATCTTTCATGGAAATCTGCAAAAGTAGTAACAACGGCGAGGAGGACGAAGATGACATATATTTTCCTACCGTCTAGGAGCTCATAGCTAAACGAGGCATGAGAGGATGGCACGCACCTAAAGCTGTTGACAAGCCAGCTCTGGATAACGATGATCGTTCCATTAATCCTGACGAGTCCATATCGGGCCCTAATTTGGGGAACAGTCAAGGTATAGGCACTAACTCTTCGTCGTAGATCAGCAGCTAAACAATTTATAGATAAACCTGTCCTTGTAGGAGAGGACGAGCAAATTAACACTGGTTCTGAGGCGGATCTTAGTGACTTTCATGCAGACAGCACGAAATCCACTGCAGGTTGTTTAGAGAGCCGACAAACTAGCCTTGACACTACAATCTCATCAAGTTCTAAGTCTCAAAGCTCTAAAGATGACAGCAAAGTGAGCAAAGCAGCCAAGCTGCGCGAGAATGATACCTTCGTGACCGAAATAGCACATAGTAAGAGTGTCCGCGGCTCGCTGAAGCGTAAGACAAGGAGTACATGGGGAAAGGGTCTAGGCAAGCTCTTTATTCTTTGATTGCCATCTGCGTGTCTAATTATTCTACAGGCGATCTATCAGAGGGCCAAGATAGCAGCACAGACAGTGACAGTGACAGTGACGGCAGCGACAGCGACGACGGCAGCGAGACTGAAGGCGAGTTTGATGATAGGCCAGCACAGAAGAAGCGGAAAACAGACAATTCCCAGCATAGTAGGAAAGGTAAGAGTCCGCCTATTTGCAAAATGAATAAGCAGATCTAATTAATACACAGGCTGTTCCACTTCTAGCTTCCAAACCGCTCGAACTGTGCAGGATGAGCTTCCGGCTGCTGATGATACTGAATCAGAGTACACAACGGGCTGTCAAGACGCCTTTAACGGTCAAGACCCTTACGACGGAGCTATTAAACTCCTTGCTGCTGTTTGCGACGGCGAACTGGAACATAACGACTCCATGGATGGTGGGCTCAAAGCTCCCGCTGGAAGCCCTTCGACGATACCTGCTTTGGATGACCCAAGAAGGTCTCAACAGATGGTGGAAGTGGCGAATGACAAGCAGGAATGGGAGATCTGTGATATCATTGACAAGGAAGACGTTGATGGCGAGCCACACTATTAGGTACAATGGAGTGCCACGTTGGTGCCGAAATGTGAGATGGGGAACGCAAGGGCTTTGATAACTAGGTTCGAGGCACGACTCCGAGCACAGGGCAGGCAAAGGGGTAAAATAGGCCGAGAGAGGCTGCCTTTATTGAAGGCAGACAAGCAGGCAACTGCGGGAGCCCGCGTGACGGGCAAGACACAACAGAAAAGGGGCCGAGGTCAACCTTGAAAGCAGGTATCAAGTTGGCTGTCGGTATAGGCCGGTCCTTGCTTACAGTATCGCCTACATTGATTTCACTATCCCTGAAAGCCGACGCGACCTTCAAGGACGGTTTATATCGATTTACAAGTTTGAGGTGCTGCTCAAGACTGTTGCTACTAAACGATTGATAGCAGTCGTCGCATTTAAAGACATGAGCTGGGGACCTGAGGTGCTGGTTGAGAACTTGCCGGCTGCCAAATGACCGATCACAGTCGTCGCATTCGAGGATAGGAGCGTGAGCTGGGGAATCAAAGTGCTGCTGGAGAGCTTGAGGACTGCCAAACCACCGGTCGCACTAGCCACACTTGTACTGTACGACGGAGCGTAAGCAGGAGAGCTGAGGCTGAGGCACAGCTTCAGAATGGGCTTCAACCAGCTTGCGTTCACCTTCGAAATATCCTTGACAGAGTCCCTGCATACCTTGCCAATACATTGACCCAATGCAGCTGGCCCGCTCAGTTAAACCTGGAGCCACAAACTTCGAAAAGCAGCAATTCCGAGTTGTTCATCAGCGGAAGGTCGACATGGCACACATCAGAAAGCGACTGCGATCTTCGAGATAGATCATACATTATCAGCTACTCTTCGGTGGGAAAAGACAAGGGAGGCTGCCTCCACCGAAGGCAGGCAAGCAGGCAATTGCGGTAGCTCGCGCAACAGGCGAGACGCAACAGAAGAAAGGGCGAGGCCGACCTTGGAAGCAGGTGTGAGGCCGGCGATCGCTGAAGTCAATTCTGCGCCTTACAAACCAGTCACGTGATCTACCAGCCTTAGTAAACACCTATGACTTTGGGTTAGAATCCATAGAACCTGGCAATAGAACAACCATTCTGCCCAATGTTGGCCTGCACATTCCACTCCAGCGAACGGCAAGGTCTGCCAATGTCGGCAACTCTCTCAGGGTTTGCTCAGTGATTAGTAATGTCTGTAATTAGTTACTAGCCCAAAGGCCTTCGGGAACCGGGCGGCGAAAATATTCATTGATTCATTGCCATGCCTAATTTAGATTTCATTAAGTGATTCTACTAGCGCAGATTATTAAATAGCTAAATTAGTTTCTAAGCACAGTTGATCTAAAAGACTAATAAATTTCAAAGCAAATGCCATTTATAAGCACACTAATTCCCGCAGATTCTATTAGGGACTATTAAGGGCATCGGGCAGTAAGGTGGTGGGTGGAGAGGAGGTTGAGAGAATAACGGCACTATAAGCTCTTTTTGCCTGATTTGAATTCGAGAAATGAAATACACCCTGACGAATGCCCCCAAACTACAATTCCGTTCCAGACAGCTGCACACGTCGCCCGATAATCAGGAGGAAGCCAAAGGATGTTTTCTGTCTCTTCAGTCACCCAATTATTTGCCACAAAAAGACTCGGCAGATTAGAATGAACAACGAAGCTAAAGTTCGCCGATCCACCAGGTCAGTTGTACTCGGGAAGGCGAAGGTGATGAGCTTTGAGGACATCGAGGTGGCACGAGTAGCGCGTGCTGCGAAGGAGGTCATCAAGGGCAAGGGGAAACGTGGTTGGAAGCGTAAGAATGCTGCGCTAGAGGAAGAGGAGCCAGAGACAGAGGCAGATGAGCCAGAGCCAGAGCCAGAGCCAGAGCCAGAGCCAGAGCCAGAAGTGCGGATGATCTAAGCGCAAGTTGCGGAGAGTAGATTGCTGGTAAGGGAAATAGAAGATCATTGCTCTCTGTTCTTCAGTTCGAATGGGTCTCTTAAGGCAGGCTCAAGCAGTCTTACAACCAGTTACTGTACATTGGACTTAGTCTTCGTCGTATTCTCAGCGCAATAGAAGGGAAATAGAAATAATCACCTCTTGCCAATTATTAGCGAGGGGTTTCACGCCCATTAAAGGCATTCCCACTTTCAAGCGCCATTAACAGCTTTTTGTGACTTTAATATTATGTGGATGTTGTAGATACCCTCGCGTAAGGAATTCTTAGGAGCTTACGTGTTACAAGCGCATGCCCTGTTACCAGCGCATCCCTTGTCCTTCAACCGTGATGGCTATAATCGATCTTCCAATAACAAAGAGGCTCGAATGATTCGGACAGCCCGCTATTACCTTCTGCAGTAGCTAGCTGCGATTGGCTGGCCTAGCGCGCTTGTAGCAATGATGCACAACCATGCCATGCCGCGAGGCTGTCGTACGGCTGATCCGTACGAGCACAACGTCGACCCAACTTGTACTCCTACACAAATGCATACATATTAACCCTGCAAGAACTATCCACCAACATTCTCTCGTTTAGAGATTTTCTCAGATGCTGTCTAAGGAATGCGCCTCCTATACTACAACAATAATAGCGAGTACAGCCTGACCTAATTCTTCGACGACATCCCCTAATATGCCATACTCTTACACATATAAGGACTAGAGGAGGTCACCTTTAAGGACATAAAGAAGGGGAATGGCACGACTAAGGCGGGGTTTAACAAGATCCAATTCTGCGGAGATCAGGTGAGACATAACGGCTTGTAATACTTCTAGGTTGATACGTGTTGCATTAACAAATCGAGTAGTGCTAAGCTCGCAGAAGCTATTAACTCTATGTTTTAATAGTACCGCGATGCAGCGAAATGCTACGTCTTTTTGTTGGACGTTCTAAGAACGGACGTCGACATTACTAACTAGTCCTATTAGCAGCCCTAGGAATCGGCATTCCAAACAAGCAGATAGTTTATACGAGGCTGGACCCTTTAAGAGCTTCTTGCCCCTTAATCGGTCGAGTTCTTCTCCTAAGAAGGCAAGCGAATAGGTGATAAGAGGACGCTAGAGCAACAAGTCCACGAGATAACAGGAATCGCGGTTCCCACGCTTCAAGGAGCACCTTTGTCACAATTTAACATCAAAGACCAGTTATTATAAGCAGAAGACCGCCAGACTACACGCGAAGAGGATAAGGCATACTTGCTATTTAGCGTTTTCAATATCCAAATCCCCCTCCTCTATAGCGAAGGGGGAAAGAAAGCGTTAAAGCGGCTCTAAGAGGAGATTAACAAACCTTTAAGGGACAAAGCGTTTAAACGGCTCTACAAGGAAGGAGACATATTTTTAAAGGGTGAGTTCTAGAAATTTGATCTTACACTTTTATAGCAATTAGGAAAAGCGCTACTCCTCAATTTAGAGCTCGACCGTCTTCCATCTGCTATAAGGGCAGCATTCAATTCATTCGACTGCTAATAAGATCCCACCTGCCTTCCAAACACCCAAGTTGGCCTGTTATAAGAGATATGCGACTAGACTGATAGACAAGATGAGTAGTGCATATTCTAGCTTAATAGTTTGGCCGGCACAAGGAAATCGACAATTACACGGACTATTACATAAAGATACTATAAGGAAGAGCGCCTTAAAGCCAGTTTCTTCTTCTTAAGAGGTAGTAGAGATGTAAGCCATACCAGCAAGTTCTTTATAAGTATTACTGTGCAGCTTGCAAACAACATACTATCTCTCTAACACTTTATTTGTAATGCTATTTCTAACTGCAAAGATATTGCAAGCTAGTCCTTCTATAACTAGTAGAGCCAGTTTATCCTCTTTCTATTATTAAAGCTTGGCAGCAGCTCGTCTTCGTTCTCTTACATGTTAGTAATTAATGCCCTAAATAAGTGCGACAAAGATAAGCATATTCAGATGATTTTGCAACTCTTAGCTGAGGCTCAAACACTAAAAACTGCTCGTCTTCAAGTCTTTTTAACAAGCAGACTTAAAATCCTAATACGCTATAGCTTTTACTAGATGCCCAACTCCAAACACTAAGACTTCGTACTCTACAACGTACCGCCTACAATTATCAACTACAATATCTCTATATTCTTAGAATACAATTTAAGGATAATCAGGTAGGAGTATACTTTTAGCGCAAACTAGCTAGGCGAAGTAGTTCTACAACAGCTAGTTCTATACGCTTATAGTCTCTTTATTTAGGCAGTAACAGCATGTTAGTTTATTTGTAAAGGGAAGCGATTTGCACGCAAGAGACTGGATACAATTCTTAAGGGTAGCAGTTGCGCTATTACCAAACTAGAAAAACACCTCAACGAGATCTACCTTGCTGTCCTTAATAATTCAATCTCCCCGACATATTCAGACGAAGAGAAAGAAGAGGTATATGATATGTTAAAGCATACGCTTAGAAGTCTAGTAGTATTGTTCTTACCTCTTTCTACCTCTTTATTAAGCAGGCTCTTGCACCTTCCTAGGGAAGATGTCGACGCGACCTTTAACAACCTTTATGCAATCCTTAATATTCTAGAAGACCTAACTCTCCAGCTCCACCTACACCACCCTTCATTTTGTGACTTCCTCTTAAGCAAAGATCGATGTAGGGATTTCTAGGTAGATAAGAAGGCACACCAAATATTAGCTGCTAGCTGCATACAGCTAATGTCTTAAACATTCAAGAAGGACATTTGCGAAATGCATGCTCCTAGTAGTCAAGCCAGCTAAGTTGAAAGTAGTTGGATTAAGAAATGCCTTCCGCTCGAAGTTTAATACGTATGCCTCTACTAGGTTTAGCATCTGCAAAGGAGTGGTTCTTAGATTCACAATAACGAGGAAGCTCGCTGGTTTCTGCAGGCTCATCTATTGCACTAGCTTGAGGCGCTTGGGTGGATAGGCAAGACGTTAGAAGGGATTCAAGCAATATTGTCCTTAGAGGCTTATATTCTAGTTAGCTATCTATCTATTGTTTGTAGGAGTCTAACTAACTTGTCTTTAAGTTAATAAAAGCCCTAATTTGTATGCATTTATTTATGATGCAAAGCGATTTGCCTTATATAATCGATTAGTAATTGAACAGGCACCCCTTCAATTATATTGCTCTGCTCTTATCTTTGCGCTAAGAAATAGTATTATTTGAAGGTAGTTTGAGGATTATATCCCAAATTGGATTCAGCTAAAACTAAAAGTACAAGCACGCTGGAACGTAGCTTTACAGACGCTTAAGGGCCACACTGGCTCGGTTAGGTCAGTGGCCTTCTCACCTAACAGTAAGCAGGTTGTGTCTGGATCTAATGATCGGACGGTACGGCTCTAGGACGCGGCCACGGGAGCACTACTACAAACGCTTAAGGGCCACACTAGCTGGGTCTAGTCAGTGGCCTTCTCACCTGACGGTAAGCAGGTCGTGTCTGGATCTGCCGATCAGACGGTACGGCTCTAGGACGCAGCTATAGGAGCACTACTACAGACGCTCAAGGGCCACACTGACTCAGTCTAGTCAGTAGCCTTCTCACCTGACGGTAAGCAGGTCGTGTCTGGATCTGCCGATCAGACGGTACGGCTCTAGGACGCGGCCACGGGAGCACCGCTACAGACGCTTAAGGGCCACACTGGCTCGGTCTAGTTAGTGGCCTTCTCACCTGACGGTAAGCTATTGCGTGTCTTCTAAGTATCCAATTATTAGGTAGTAGAAGGCGATACGAATATTCTTTGGCTGCCTCCAGATTATCGGGAAACTTGTTTAGCTACTTGGAATAGAAGTCTTGTTATAGGGCATCCGTCTAAGAGAATTTCATTCTTTTGCTTTAAAGTAGGAGCGAAGCTTGTCATGTAGAATTAAAAAAATATCTTTATTTCTTAGAGGGTCCTAGGGAACCATCTACTTATATACTATTCTGAATTGCTACTTGCCTTCTAGTATTTTCTAGAAAGTATAGTATTTAATGGATTTGGTTAGGATTTTTGTTTGCGATTGCTAGGCATTCAAGCTATTACTAAGCCGGATGTGGCGCACCAGCCACTATTGGCCTTTATGCCTAAGGCTTTATAATTGAAATTACAGCGTAAATATTAAGTATGAAAATATTAAGTATAAGGCGAGCGGGGTTGTTTCGCACTAACTAAAATCGTCACTCGCTTTGATCCAAGGTACCAACTCGTATGGCGATTTTGCATGAATCTGCACGCCACAGCAGCTACAAGGCTGATAAAGATTCCCTGTATCGTAGTAAGGCCTTAGAGCTCGGATAAGACTCCTTTATAAGTATTAGGGATAGTATAAGCTTAATAGTGGAGCTGTAGTAGAGGAAGTCTATTATGCTATAAAAGGAGACTCTTTGCAAATCAGGCGTAAGGGCGATAATACGAACGTGATTTTCTAGGGGGAGGGGTTTAGGGTGTCTGGGAGTGGCCACGGAATATAACTTATAAGAAAATATAAGAGATATTAAGGTGTGCACAGATTTTAAGATGCTTTAAGTCAAAGTACCTATCATTTTTTCCGGCACGTAGGGTTTTCCGCTACGCAGGGATGGACGTTAGACTATTATGGCTAGCTTATGTCCCCCACTCCCGGATATCGCACGTGAAATTTTTATTGCTGCCTAGGGAAACTCCAACCATGTGCCGCAATCGGCACTGTTTGAGGGCATATACCACGTTCTGTTTTCGCCGAACCACCAGATTCCAGGGGTCCGCGCTGACCGCCTGCTACGTACAAAAGGCGGTCGTGCATTCTGCCGGTTAAAATTACTAAACGCGTAATTCGAATATCTGGAGACGCCTTCTCGCCGGACGGAAGTTTAGCCGATAGAACGGTTCAGCTATGGGACGCGGGTTAACCTCCTTTCTACCCAGCCTCTAATATACAGCTATGAGCGAAATCGGTTTCCTCCTGTTAAACTGCCTGGATATTTCGAGCACGGACCCAACAGTGGATTCTTGGCGCACGGGCCAAAAACAGCAAAATCACAATTCTTCCAAAAACAACAACACGTCTACCTCTTATTATGGCACTACCAACACGTAATCAGCCCTTCCGAACTCCCTCCCCCGAACCTCTTGCTAGTAATGAAGCTACAACTCGAAGGAAGTGCAAGTTCTTTGACGCTTTGACTCGTTATGGTAGTACAAAGTCGCTACGCTCTATTTCAAGAGAATGCAAGATTGAGGCGACTACTAGCCGGACTTGGAGGGATCAATGGAAAAATATGGGTTCTGAAGCAAAGAGAAGGACTCGGCCAAGGTCTAGTATACTTGGAGCTAACTCTAAAGTCACAAAATCAATGTGCAAGATGTAGTACTGAATAGTACTTTCATATTACCTTGGAAGCTAGAACTAGCTGAAAAACTCAAGTCCATTGAATCCTTCGATTTGCAAGCCCATTTGCCCGAAGAAAATACTGCAAAGTAGTTGTAGGTAGAGAGAGAGACTGCAAAGCCGCGTGATTTATCACCTGATAATTTATAGTGCGAAGGCTTACGGATTGTACAAATATTCCACCTCATGTATACTATACAGTGGTGGCCACCAAAAATAGCGAGACTACCACATCGACGTTCGTTCTAGGGTGTTCAGAGAAGAACAGGACGTCAGAACACAGAAACCAGGGCTAAAACAGACAAAACGGACCAAACAACTACTGTTAGGAGCTCCCCGTGAAGCAGACTACCTCTCCCAGGGACCCCATTTTTGTGAGGTGCATCAGTCGGTGGATACGCAGCGACCCAGCCCGTCCCGCACCCGCCAGAAACGGTCATCGTCCCACCATCGTCGCCGCACAGGTATCTCCGTGGGTCGACACACTGGTCCAGGTACTGGGTCTCCGCTGAGAGCTTAATACCCGCGACCGCGTCGCTCTTAAGATAGACGTCGCACGCGGTGGTGATGGTCGGCGGCACACCAGGGTAGACAGTGCTTGTGGATACGTAAGTTGTAACGAAGAGAGCCTCGCCGCCAGATCCCGTCGCGGTGGCCTGGTTCGACAGGCCGGGATAGCTAGAGGTCTCGAAATCTATGGCGGAGTTAAAGCCATCAAAGTCCACGGCGCTAGACGTCGTGTACGTGAAGCTCGTCATAGTGCAGCTGGGCGGCTCTGTGACGATGACAGGGGCCCAGTACGTGGTTGAGATGCTATCGTTGGTGGCGGGCGTTGGCGTGCAACCACTGTCAAGTATATCGCTTGCTACGAACGTGCAGACGGAGGCGTTTGGCCCCAAGAACAGATCTGTTACTGTGACGGTGATGGATGCGAATAGATCTATCCCGCCCCCAACGTCGACCGTGGTCTGCGTTATACTGATGTTGCTCGATGTCGGCGAGACTGAGCCTGTGGGAATGACAGTCCATGTGGTAGGGAACACGCTCCCGCCGTTGAGGTAGCTTGTTAATGATGTGGAGAGATACTCGGTGTATGTCCATCCGAGCGCGCTGCCGGCATGAAGGAATAGGATGATGACGGACGCTAACAACATTGTTGTTCTGTCCACAGAATGGGAATTGTTGTCTGATGGATATTGCTCAAAGGTGAGCTTTTTGTTGATAGTTACTTTGTCTTGCTCTCGTTAAGAAGTTTGGTGAGTGGAAATACTGAAAAGGGCATTCTAGTCAGCATTTCTGCTATAGTATAGGAGAGATTAAGTCTTTAAATGCCTGGCAGAACAGCAACCTTATCTTGAGCTATTTGTCGCCAAGTATACTTATTACATGTACCTACAGACGCTGGTCTTGCGTATTGTGATAATAATAACATTTCCTTATAACTCTTTAGGAAAGTTGTGGCTGGCATGGCTGCCAAACTATTGCAAGCTGAGACCGCTACACAGGAAGAATTGGCCAATACGTCTAGCCATCGACAGCCACCAGCGTCAAATAAGTACGCAAATATAAGCCACCTATACATAATTGCATGCCTGCAGGCTACAAATTTCTTTTCTATATTTGTGTTAGGATTTTATACGTGATGTAGGACGTAGTGCGAAGGAGGAAGCAAGAGGGGTCGCGAGAGCGGCTTCTACCAATGCCACTTTTTCGTTCCTAGCCTCATATCCTTGCCTTCCCGTACATGTAAGTTTGGGCTACAAAGTTCCAACTCGCAGGTCGAATCACGAAAATGTCCCTTCTAATTAAGAGCAATAATGTTTCCCACCTAATTCGAAGATATTTAAAGGTAGTCGCTTAACGATTGGATGCTACATAACCATCAATTAGTCTCAAACGCCTTAGCGTTAATGACTGCAATGCGATTTGCTATACGAGGCGTTTGCTGCTACGCTTTCGGATTGCGAAACAAAATCATACCAGGGTCACGGGGTGAAGTAAGGTATCTGCGGAGGTACAAAGTGTATACAAAATTTAAAATGTACTGTGTTGGGATATCCGTGCGCCTGAATTAGTCAGAGAGTTTAGTACTACAGAGTAAATGAACCGGAAACGGATTTCGCTCATAGCTGTATTCCTGTAAATAGTGTCTAGAAAAACTGTTTGCTTAGAAACGTCCCTTGATTAGGAGCTTCCTCCTTACTACTGGAATTTCTCGCTTCTTCGCATCACGTGACGTTGTTCTATAGTGGCTCGCTGGGAGTCATGTGACTTCAAAAAGGTATGTCACATGATATACCTTCTGACTAAGCCGTTCGGTCTGTGAAAAGCCACCCGTAGCATCCTCCTAACCTATTCTCTCTTAAACCTCATTTCCGGCCTATTTAAGCCGCTTTTATATAAGTTATGCTATGTCTTTAATGTAAGTCTTTAATGTAAGTACTATGCCCCTTTTTTCTGGGGCTATTTTCTCTTCTTTCGTTGTCTTTCGGACTCTCAACAGCCCGGCATGGAACCTCGATATTTTTGTACTATATGTCTTTAAAGGCCTGCTCCGCCTTTCTTCCTTAAAGATGCGTCTTCTTTATCTTCTTCTAGAGTCTTTGCTACCTGCTATCCATGTTTTTATACAAATACTAACTGATAGAGCGCCGCAGGCCTGGGGGTATAGGGGCTGCCCCCCATAATAAAAGATTCTGAACTAAAAAGAGCTTGCTCCTTACTATTTTCGCTTCTTTTATCACATGCGATGTATTATGGCTTATGCTTTTAAATATAGAAAATACTAGCGCAGCGAAAGGGGGGTCTCCCCCTAGGAAAATAAAGAATTTAAGGAAAGGGGTTCTATAAGGTCTTCCTTTAAGAATTAAAGATTTTCTTTTCACACTATTAAGGATTTTAGTAAGGAGCAAGCTTGCATTGTTTTCCGCGTCTGGGGCG
>Ga0335074_10007291_pt1 | contig 15320 bp, 15 predicted proteins | sample Lox_Sample_23_FD_206715 | JGI IMG/M metagenome (GOLD analysis project Ga0335074, IMG submission 206715) | Soil microbial communities from Loxahatchee National Wildlife Refuge, Florida, United States - Lox_Sample_2.3 | ecosystem: Environmental > Terrestrial > Soil > Wetlands | place: USA... | reverse complement strand
TCTTGAACGGCGTGATCGGCGCCACCGGCCCGAACGGCTCCTCGGTCATCAGGCGCGAATCATCGGGGATGTTCGCCACCACGGTGGGCGCGAAGAAGAAGCCCTGGTTGCCGTGGCGCGCACCGCCAGCGAGGATCTCGGCGCCGCGCTTCTTGGCGTCGGCGACGAAGCCTTCCATGGCGTCGAGCCGGCGCGGATTGGCGAGCGGCCCCATGGTCGTGCCGTCGGTGAGCCCGTCGCCGAGCTTGAGGCCCTTGGCGTAATCGGCAAAGCGCTTCACGAACCGGTCGTAATTGTTCTCCTGCACGTAAAACCGCGTCGGCGAGATGCAGACCTGGCCGGCATTGCGGAACTTGCCGGCGGCGGCGATCTCGGCGGATTTCTCGGGATCGGCATCACCGAAGACGATCACCGGCGAATGGCCGCCGAGCTCCATGGTGGTGCGCTTCATGCCCTCGGCGGCGAGCTTGGTGAGATGCTTGCCGACCGGCACCGAGCCGGTGAAGGAGACCTTGCGGACGATGTCGGAAGCGATGATGTGCTCGGAGATGCGCGCCGGCACGCCGAAGACCAGGTTGAGCACGCCTTTGGGCAGGCCCGCCTCGTGGAAGGCGCGGACCAGCTCGACGCAGGTGCCGGGGGTCTCCTCCGACGCCTTGATGATGAGCGAGCAGCCGGCGCCGAGCGCGCCGCCGATCTTGCGCGCCGGCGTCACGCCCGGGAAGTTCCACGGCGTGAACGCGGCGCAAACGCCGACCGGCTCCTGCACCGTCATCTGCCGCACGCCCGCGACGCGGCCCGGAATGATGCGGCCATAGGAGCGCTTTCCCTCCTCGGCATACCATTCGATGATGTCGGCGGAGACGGCGACCTCGATGCGCGCCTCGGCGATGACCTTGCCCTGCTCCATGGTCAGGATGCGGGCGATCGGCTCGAGCCGCTCGCGGAAAATCTCGGCGGCCTTGCGCATGATGCGGGCGCGCTCATAAGGCGCGGTGGCGCGCCAGACCTTGTAGCCGCGCTCGGCCGCTTCGAGCGCGCGGTCGAGATCGGCCTTGTTCGCATGGGTCAAGGTGGCGAGCGGCTTCTCGGTCGCCGGGTTGATCACCGGCTCGCTCTCGCGCCCGCCGCCCGAGATCCATTCGCCATCGATATAAAGCGCCAGATTCGCATACATGCTTTTGCCTCCGCTTGACTTCATGGAAAACGCCTAGAACGCCGCGGCGCGCGCCGGAGCGGGCCGCCTCACCGCATCCGCGAGGATCATCTCGGCGCCCTTTTCGCCGATCATGATGATCGCCGCGTTGGTATTGCCCGAGACGACACTCGGCATCACCGAGCCGTCGACGATCCGGAGCCGCCCGACGCCGTGGACGCGCAGCCGCGCATCGACCACGGCCATGCCGTCCTCGCCCATGCGGCAGGTGCAGGTCGGATGATAGATCGTGCTGGCGCGCTCGCGAATATAGCGCAGCAGATCGGCCTCGCTGACGCAGCCGGGGCCGGGCTCGTATTCGCTGTCGATATAGCGGCGCAGCGCCGGCGCCTGCATGATCCGGCGCAGCAGCGCCAGCCCCGCCACCATGGTGCGGCGGTCGGTCTCGGCGGTGAGATAGTTGAGCTGGATCGCCGGCCGCGCCGTGGGGTCGGCGCTCTTGATGCGGACATGGCCGCGGCTTTCCGGCCGCAGCTGACAGATGGACGTGGTGAAGCCCGAGAAGGGATGAAGCTTGTCGCCCATCTTGGTGGTGCTGAAGGTGATGAAGTGCGCCTGGACATCGGGTGTCGCAAGGCGCGGATCGGTACGGAAGAAGCCGCCGGCATAGCCGGCGCTCACCGCGAGCGGACCCTTGCGCCAAAGCGCGTAGCGCAGCCCGATGCCGAGCTGTCCGGCGAGGCTCGCGACATCGTCGTTGAGCGTGATCGGCCGGGTGCAGCGATAGACGAGACGCGACTGCAAATGGTCCTGCAAATTCTCGCCGACGCCGGGGAGATCGGTCGCGACCGGGATGCCGAAGCGCTGCAGCAACGCGCCCGGCCCGATGCCCGAGAGCTGCAGCAGCGGCGGCGTCGCGATGGCGCCGGCGGCGAGGATCACCTCGCCCTCGGCCCGCGCCCGCCCGGTCTCGCCCTGATGCGCGAAGAGGACGCCCGTCGCCGCGCCGCCCTCCACCATGATCTTGAGGGTCGGAGCCTCGGTGAGCACGCGGAGATTGGCGCGCTGCCGCGCCGGGCGGAGATAGCCGACGGCGGCGCTGCAGCGGCGGCCGCGGCGCGCGGTGGTCTGGAAATAGCCGACACCCTCCTGGCGCGCGCCGTTGAAATCATCGTTGCGCGCAATCCCGGTCTCTTGCGCCGCGGCGATGAAGGCATCGCACAGTTCGTGCGGCTCGCGCTGATCGGAGACGCAGAGCGGACCGCCCGCGCCGTGGAAAGCGTCGGCGCCGCGCTGCTGGTCCTCGGCGCGACGGAAATAGGGCAGCACATCCTCGAAGCTCCAGCCGACATTGCCGAGCTGGCGCCAATGGTCGAAATCCGCTTTCTGGCCGCGGATATAGACGAGACCGTTGATCGAGCTCGAGCCGCCGAGCACCTTGCCGCGCGGCTGGAGGATGCGCCGTCCGCCGAGCTCCGGCTCCGGCTCGCTCTCATAGAGCCAATTGAGTTTGGCGTTCTTGAACAGCTTGCCGTAGCCGAGCGGGATGTGGATCCAGGGATTGCGGTCTTCGCCCCCCGCCTCGAGCAGCAGCACGCGATGCTCGCCCGAGGCGCTGAGCCGGTTGGCGAGCACGCAGCCCGCCGAGCCGGCGCCGACAATGATGTAGTCGAAGCTGCCGAAATCGCGCATTCGACCCTGCTTCCTCCCGCCGGAGACTCATAGAGTGTTGCCGCGCGGGTGTCACCCCTCCCCGGCCTTCGTGTCGACTTCGGCAAATCCGTGCTTTCCCCACCTCACCCCAACCCTCTCCGCCCCAATGGGGCGGAGAGGGAGGGACCCGCGCAAGCGGGAGGGTGAGGTGGGGCGTCGACCGGGTCGCAGGGTGTGCCAGAATTCCGCTTTTAAGTACTACCCGCCGTAGAAGACGTTCTCGCCGAGATCCTTCATCTCGAGGATGGCGGCGTCGGGACGGCCGGAAGGCGGCTTCATCAGATGCGCCTCGACCACTTCGCCGATGACGATATGGTGGTCGCCTTCGGCGAGGATGGTCTTGACCGTGCATTCGACCGCGGCCGGCGCCTCGGTCAGGATCGGCGCGCCGGTGGTGCCGGGACGATAGACTTGGCCGCTAAGCTTCCCTTCCTTGACATCGGCCGGACGGAAGAAGGTGAAGGCAAGCGCCTTCTGATCCTTACCCAGCATGTTGAGGGCGAACTTGCCCGCCGCCTTCACCACCTGATAGGCGCCGCTGTCCGCCTTGACGCCGACCACCACCAGCGGCGGCGCGAAAGAACTCTGCGTCACGAAATTCACCGTGGCGGCGGCGATACCGCCTTTGCCGTCATCGGCGGTGAGCACGTAGATGCCGTAAGGGATCATCCGCAGCGTCGTCTTTTTGGCATCGTTGTTCATTGGCCTCTCCTCTCCTTCCCGTCGGCAAGCCCCTGGGATCGCCCGCCATCATTGGATTAGAGTGCCGCCGACGCAAGCTGGAGGATGGGATGGGGGCGATGATCGCCCGGCGCCGATGATGATGGCCGAGCGGAACCCGCGCGCGAGCGCTGCCGATCCGGTGGCGCTGCTGCTGCAGCGCTTCGCCCAACGCCAGCCGATCCGCACCGGCTCGCTCATCGTCACCATCTTCGGCGATGCCATCCTGCCGCGCGGCGGCGCGGTGCTGCTCGCCGATCTGATCGCGCTGCTGCGGCATTTCTCGCTCAACGACAGCCAAGTCCGCACCGCGCTGTCGCGGCTTGTCGCCGATCATTGGCTCGAGGCCGAGCGGCGCGGCCGGCAGAGCCTTTACCGCCCGACCGAGACCGGGCGGCACCGCTTCGAGGAGGCGACGCGGCGCATCTATGCCGGGCCGCTGCGGCGCTGGCGCGGCGAATGGCACGTGCTGGTGCTGCCGCCGGGAGCCGAGCGCGGCGAGCTTGGCAAGGATCTCGGCTGGCTCGGCTTCGGTCTCCTCGCGCCGGGCGTGATGTTGCACCCCGCGCCCGACCTCGCCTCGCTCGCCTCGGTGATCCGCGACGCGCCGGCCGAGCAGCGGCCGCTGGCGATCGCCGGCAAGGCGGCGCTGGCGGCGCCGCACCTGCTGCCGGAATTGGTGGCGCGCTGCTGGGACCTCGATGGCCTCGCCGAGTCCTACCGCCGGTTCCTCGCCGATTTCGCCGGGTTGCGCGCGGCGCTCGCACGGGGCGCCGCGCCGGAGCCGCTGCCGGCGTTGCTGGCGCGGCTGCTGCTGATCCACGATTACCGCCGGCTCATCCTGCGCGATCCGATGCTGCCAGCGGCGCTGCTGCCGCGCGACTGGATCGGCCGCGAGGCCTATGCCGCGGCGCGCAGCCTCTACCGCGCGCTGGCGAAGCCGGCCGAACGCTGGATCGACGACAATCTCAGCGGCGAGAAAGGCCGTTTGCCAAAGCCAGGTGCGGCGTTCGGGCGGCGGTTTCCGTAAAGCCTTGCGCCGGGGCATCGACGCGCGCCGCAACATGTTACAGAAATTCACTGGAAACCATAATTTTCTGTGATATATTCCAGGCCATGTACACGCAAGGCCTGCTGCACGGGAAGGACGAGGATCGGGGCGGTCCGGAGCCGGCGGAGAAGCTTGCCCGCTTCCAGGAGCGGATCGACGCCGAGGAGAAGATCGAGCCCAACGACTGGATGCCCGGGGCCTATCGGCGCACCCTCATCCGGATGATCTCACAGCATGCGCATTCCGAGATCGTCGGCATGCTGCCCGAAGGCAACTGGATCACGCGCGCGCCGAGCCTCAGGCGGAAGGCAGCGCTGCTCGCCAAGGTGCAGGACGAAGGCGGCCACGGGCTCTATCTCTATGCCGCGGCCGAGACACTCGGCGTGACGCGCGAAGAGCTGGTCGAGCAGCTGCTCGCGGGCAAGGCGAAATACTCCTCGATCTTCAACTACCCGAGTTTGAGCTGGGCCGATATCGGCGCCATCGGCTGGCTCGTCGACGGCGCCGCGATCATGAACCAGATCCCGCTCTGCCGCTGCTCTTACGGCCCCTATGCCCGTGCCATGATCCGCATCTGCAAGGAAGAGAGCTTCCATCAGCGCCAGGGCTTCGAGATCATGCTGACGCTCTGCCGCGGCACCCCCGAGCAGAAAGCGATGGCGCAGGACGCGCTCGACCGCTGGTGGTGGCCGAGCCTGATGATGTTCGGCCCCTCCGATGCGCAATCGCAGCATTCGGATGCGTCGCTGCGCTGGAAGATCAAGCGCTTCAGCAATGACGAGCTGCGCCAGAAATTCGTCGATGCGACGGTGCCGCAAGGCCATTTCCTCGGCCTCACCTTTCCCGATCCCGAGCTCAGCTTCGACGACGCGGCGGGCCATTGGCGCTTCGGCGCCATCGACTGGGACGAGTTCCGCAACGTGCTCGCCGGCAACGGTCCCTGCAACCGCCAGCGGATGACGCAGCGGCAGGCGGCGCATGAGCGCGGCGCCTGGGTGCGCGCAGCGGCGATCGCCTATGGCGAGAAGCGCCGCCTGCGGGAGGCGGCGGAATGAGCGAGGTGCCGATGCCGCTCTGGGAGGTGTTCATCCGCGCGCGCAACGGGCTGGCGCACAAGCATGTCGGCAGCGTCCACGCCGCCGATGCGGCGATGGCGCTGCAAGCGGCGCGCGACGTCTATACGCGGCGCGGCGAAGGCCTGTCGATCTGGGTGGTGCCGTCCACTGCCATCACCGCCTCGGACCCCGCCGAGAAGGACATGATGTTCGAGCCGACGGCGTCGAAGATCTACCGTCATCCGACCTTCTACAAGGTGCCCGAGGATGTCGGAAGCATGTGATCGCGCAGCGCTCGCCGCGCCGCTCTTCGACTACACGCTGCGGCTCGCCGATACGGCGCTGATCCTCGGCCATCGCCTGTCCGAATGGATCGGCCATGCGCCGGTGCTCGAAGAGGAGCTGGCGCTCGGCAATATCGCGCTCGACCTCATCGGCGAAGCGCGCGCGCTTTACAGCTATGCCGGCGCGGTCGAAGGCAAAGGCCGCGACGAGGACGCCCTCGCCTATCGCCGCGATGCCGGCGGCTTCCGCAATCTGCTGCTGGCCGAGCAGCCCAATGGCGATTTCGCCGCGACCATCGTCCGGCAATTCCTGTTTTCCGCCTTCGCCCAGCCGTTCTGGCGAAGGCTTGCCGCTTCGCGCGACGCGACCCTCGCCGCCATCGCCGCGAAGTCCGAAAAAGAGGCCGCCTATCATCTCCGCCATGCCGGCGAATGGCTGATCCGGCTCGGCGACGGCACGGAAGAGAGCCACCGCCGCGCGCAAGCGGCGCTCGACGAGCTCTGGCCCTATAGCGGCGAGCTGTTCGAACGCGACGCGGTCGAGGATCGGCTGATCGCGGCGGGGATCGCCGTCGATCCCGAAACGCTCCGCGCGGAATGGCAAAGGACGGTTTCTGCCGTGCTCGCCGAAGCGACGCTCGTCGCGCCGGAGCGGGCCTGGATGCAAAGCGGCGGGCGCCACGGCCGCCATTCCGAGCATCTCGGCCATCTCCTCGCGACGATGCAGTTCCTGCAGCGCGCCTATCCCGGAGCCACCTGGTGAACGCCGCCGGCCTGCGCGAGCGCGCGCTCGAAGCGGCGGCGCACGTCTTCGATCCCGAGATTCCCGTGCTCACCATCGGCGATCTCGGCGTGCTGCGCGAGGTGCGCGTCGTCGGCGACACCGTCGAGATCGACATCACCCCGACCTATTCCGGCTGCCCGGCGATGCGCGTGATCGAGCTCGATCTCGACGCTGCCTTGCGCGCCGCCGGGATCGAGAAGTTCCGCATCAGCACCGTGCTCTCCCCCGCCTGGACGACGGATTGGCTCTCGCCCGAAGGCCGGCGCAAGCTGGCCGCGTTCGGCATTGCGCCGCCCGCCGGGCAGACGTCACGCCGCGCGCTGTTCGCCAGCGAGAGCGTGCGCTGCCCGCGCTGCGGCTCGGCGCAGACCGAGCGGCTTTCGGAGTTCGGCTCGACCGCCTGCAAAGCGCTCTATCGCTGCCGCGCCTGCGCCGAGCCCTTCGATTATTTCAAATGCCACTAGAAGATCGATGAGACGGAAACGCTGCCAACGTCTCTCTCGCCGTCCACGCGAAAGCGGGGACCCAGAGCGACGCGCTCCGCTCATCGGGGCTGAAGCCTCTGGATGCCCGCTTTCGCGGGCAAGGCGAAGGTCGAGGTATGGCCGCGCGGCGCGTCTTGGATGCGCGCGAGCGCGACCGGCTTGATCCGCATGACGCCGCAATTCCACCGCCTCGCCATCGCCGACATCCGCCGCGAGACGCCGGACTCGGTGTCGATCGCCTTCGCCGTCCCGGCTGCGCTCGCCGCCGCCTATCGCTTCAGCCCGGGCCAGCATGTGACGGTGAAGCTGCCGCTCGACGGCGACGAGGTGCGGCGCTCCTACTCCATCTGCTCCGGCCTCGACGATGGCGAGCTGCGCATTGCCGTCAAGAAACAGGCAGGCGGGCTCTTCTCCACTTTCGCCAATGAGCGCCTGGCTCCCGGCGATGCGCTCGAGGTGATGACGCCGACGGGGCATTTCACCGCGCCGCTCGATCCCACGGCGCAGCATCTCTATCTCGGCATCGCCGCCGGCTCCGGCATCACGCCGCTGCTATCGCTGGTCAAGACCGTGCTGATGCGTGAGAAACGGAGCCGCTTCTTCCTCATCTATGGCAACCGCACGACGCAGAGCATCATGTTCCGCGAGGCGCTGGAGGGGTTGAAGGACCGCTTCCTCGATCGGCTCTCGCTGACGCATGTGCTGAGCCGCGAAGCGCAGGACGTGCCGGCGTTGAGCGGCCGCATCGATGCCGAGAAGCTGAGCCTGCTGCTGCGCCGCGCCGTCCCCGTCGCCGCGATCGACCAGGCCTTTCTCTGCGGCCCACCGGCACTGATCGAGACGGCCGAGCGGACGCTGCAGGCGCTGGGCCTGCCGGCGCCGCGGATTCATTGCGAACGCTTCACCGTCGAGGGTGCGGTCGCGGCGCCGCGCCAGCCGACGGTCGCGCCCGGCGCGACGCGCGAGACCATCGCCGAGGCCGAGGCGGTGCTCGACGGCATCCGCCACCACTTCCCCATCGGCGCCGGCGAAACCGTGATCGATGCCGCGCTCGCCGCCGGGCTGGAGCTGCCCTATTCCTGCCGCGGCGGGATGTGCTGCACCTGCCGCGCCCGGCTGGTCGAAGGCGACGTGGCGATGGATCACAACTACTCGCTCGAGCGCTGGGAGCTCGAAGCGGGTTATGTCCTCACCTGCCAATCCCACCCGCGCTCGGCGAAGGTCGTACTCGATTACGATCAGGTGTAGAAGCCGTATTGGGTCAAAGGTACACGTCTCGAAGAACCCCGTGACGCCAATCTCTTTGCCGCCTTTCCCGCGCAAGCGGGAAACCAGGAGCCGACGAGGACTCCGCTCACCGGAGCTGAAGCTCCTGGATGCCCGCTTTCGAGCGTGTGAAGAAATCGCGCGCAAAGGTGCTTTCGCTGACATCGTGCGGCTCAGAAATGGACCCCCGCTTTCGCGGGGGCGACGAATTCTAAAGCAAAATCAAATTATTCCGTCATTCCCGCGAAAGCGGGAATCCATACGGTCTCAAAGCGCGACCTTCGTCCACTTCGATTTCTTCACACACTCTTTCGCGGGCAAGGCGACAATTAGGACATGGAGCGGTCGAGCGTTTTGTACATTCTCTAGCGTTGCATTCGCAACGCCGCCGCTCAGCCGCCTCGCCCTTCCGGATCGCCGGTGAATTCCATCGCGGCGAAGCTGCCGCCCTGGAAGAGGTCGCCGACGGGGTCGGGCGGCAGCTCGGCCTGGGCTTCGAGCGCCGCGTCGCGGTGATCCTCGCTGCGATGCCGCGGCCGGTAGCCCAGGCGGAAGGCGGCGGCATTGTCCCACCAGCCGCGCTCATTCTCGGAGGCGCCGTAGACGATCTCGTAGCGCAGCTCGGGATGATCGAGGCCGATGCGCACGAGCTGCGCCAGGTCCTCGGGATGGATCCAGATGCTGAGCCGCCGCTTGTCGATGGGCAGGTCGCCAAAATTGCCGATGCGGATGGCGAGCACGCGCAGCCCGTGCTTGTCGGCATAGAGCGCGCCCAGCGCCTCGCCGAAGGCCTTGCTGAGGCCATAGCGCGTGTCGGGGCGTACCGGCACCTCGGTGCCGATGCGCCGCCGCCGCCGATAGAAGCCGACGGCATGGTTCGAGGAGGCGAAGACGACGCGCTTCACCCCGTGCCGGCGCGCCGCCTCGAACAGGTTATAGGTCCCGATGATGTTGCTCTCGAGGATGTTCGGCCAATCATCCTCGCCGGAGATGCCGCCGAGATGGACGATGCCCTCGACGCCGTCGACCGCCTGTTCCACCTGTGCCGTATCGGCAAGGTCGGCGACGATCTCGCTCTCGCCCGGACCGAGGGCACCGACCGACACGCGATCCGAGAGCCGGATCGTGGGATAGGCGCCGCGCAGCAACAGGCGAAGCCGGCGGCCGATGCCGCCGGCCGCGCCGGTGATGAGGACCCGATGAATCACGCCTAGCCTCCATGCGTCAGCGGCGGAAAGTCCCGGGAATAGACCGGCTGAGCCAGGAACTTCTTGGGATCGAAGGTCCAGAACTGGCTGACATTAGGATAGATCTTGACGATGGTATCGACCGGCTTGCCGTTCTCCAGGGCGATCTTGCGGATGAAAGTATCGCCGATGGCATTGCCGTAGTCATCGAGCCGCAGCGGTCCGCGCGGGCTGTCGGCGAGCCGGGCATCACGCACCGCCTTGATCAGCGCCGCCTTGTCCGCAGTGCTGCCCTTGGTTGCCTTGAGCGCGCTGTCGATGATCTCGCAGCCGAGATATGTGGCGACCGAGTAGAGGCCGGGATCGACCTTGTAGGCGGCGCGGAAATCGGCGAGGAAGCGCTGGTTGTCGGGTGAGTCATAGGTCGAGGCATAGGCCGCGGCGCCATACATTCCCGCCGCATCCTCGCCGAGGAAGCGCAAGATCGGCGCATCTGCGGCGGTGCCGTTGCCGAGCAGGGTCAGCTTCTTCTTGAGCCCGAATTCGGCGAATTGCTTGATGAAGCGCACGGGATTGGAGCTCGCGAGCCCGACGAACACCGCATCGACATCCTTCGCCTCGGCGATCTGCGCGAGATAAGGAGTGTAGTCGGCGGTGTTGAGCGGCGGCCAGAGCTTGTTGACGACCTCGCCGCCTTCCGCTTCGAAGACTTGCTGGAAGCCGCCGACGGTCTCGTGGCCGTAGGCGAAATCGTCGGCGATGGTGATCGCGCGCTTCAAGTGCAGCGTGTTCACGGCGTAGTCGGCCATCGGCTTGCTGTCCTGCGACGAGGTGCCGAGCACGCGCGCCATGTCGGGCACCGCTTTGCGCTGCGTCAGATCCTCGGCGGCGGCCAGGGGCAGCCAGGGCAAATTGGCCTCCCGGACGTAATCCGCGATGGCATAGGCCTCGAAGGCGGCGAGCGGGCCCTGGATCATGTCGACCTTGTCGCGCTCCACCAGCTCCTGCACCTTGGTCTTGGCGCCGGCCGGGTTGCCGCCGGTATCGCCGACGACGAGCTCGACCTTGCGGCCGGCCATCATGCCGTGATGCTCCTTGAGGCAGAGGGTGAGCCCCTGCTCCATCTGAATGCCGCCTTCCGCCAGCGGACCGGTCTTCACCGTCAGCAGCCCGATGCGCACCGGCTCGTTCTGCGCCGCGACAGGCTTCGACCACGGCGCGGCGAGCGCAAGCACAGCGCAGCCGAGCCCGAATGCTCTCAGCGTCATCCAATCCTCCCTGCCGCTGGCCTTCTGTCGAGGCCAATTCCGCGGCCCGCCTACGATGGACCCGAACGCGGCCGCAGTAAAGCCAGGCGTTGCCACCGAAGCGGGCCTGTTACCGCGCCACGGACGCGGTTAAACTGTTTGAGGACCAACCATTTTGCCGAGCGAGGATCGATCCAAGATGGCCATCAGCCGCCGCCGCATCCGCGTGGCATGGGGCGATTGCGACCCCGCCGGCATCGTCTTTTATCCCAACTATTTCAGCTGGTTCGACGCGTCCACCGCGGTCCTCTTCGAGAGCGCCGGACTGCCCCTGCCGCAGCTCTATCGCGCGCATGGCCTCAAAGGCTTTCCCCTGCTCGAGGCCAAGGCGCATTTCACCGGCTCCTCGGCCTTCGGCGACGAGCTCGATTGCGAGGCCGAGATCACCCAATGGGGCGACAAGACCTTCACCGTGCGCCATCGCCTGCTCCGCGACGGGGCGCTGCTGGTCGAAGGCTCGGAGCTGCGCGTCTGCGCCATCCCCCATCCCGACGACCCCGCGCGCATCAAGGCGGCGCCGATCCCGGCCATCGTCAAGGAGCGCCTTGGCGGAAGCTGAGCCAGCGCCTAGTCTCCGGCAGGGGAGAGAGGAGCGGCAGGCGGTGCGCGGCAATTCCATCACCGAGACGGAATGGCAGCTCCGGCAGGAGCTCGCCGATTGCTACCGGCTCTTCGCCGATCTCGGCTGGGGCGAGGCGATCTTCAACCACATCACCTTGCGTGTCCCGGGACCGGAGCGGCACTACCTCATCAACCCCTATGGCCTCATGTATGAGGAAGTCACGCCCGAGACTTTGGTGAAGATCGATCTCGACGGAAATCCCGTCGGCCCGAGCGAGCATCCCGTCAATCCCGCCGGCTTCATCATCCACAGCGCCATCCACCGCGCGCGCGACGACGCGCATTGCATCATGCATGTCCACACCACCGCCGGAATCGCCGTCGCCTGCAAGCAGAGGGGCCTCTCGCACGACAATTTCTACGGCGCCATGTTCCATCGCCGGGTTGCCTATCACGATTTCGAAGGCATCTCCGTCCACCCGGAAGAGCAGCCGCGCCTGGTGGCGAGCCTCGGCGACAAGGACGTGCTGATCCTGCGCAATCACGGCCTCTTGGTGCTGGGCGAGGACATTCCCCGGGCGTTCCGCTGGCTCTGGTCGCTGCAGCGCGCCTGCGAGGTGCAGTGCCAGGCCGCGGCGATGGACGGCGCCGACATTCCGGTGCCGGACGACGTCCAAGCCGCCTCGACCCGGGATGCGCATGCTTTCGCCGACGGCACGACGCCGCGGCTGATGTTCGATGCCATGGTGCGCCGCATGCGCGCCCGGCGCGGCAACGCCTGAAAGGACAAAGGAGACGCAATGACCGACCTGCCCTTCCGCTCGGCGCTGGAGCTCGCCGCCGAGATCCGCGCCAAGCGCATCGGCTGCCGCGAGCTGCTCGAGCTCTATCTGAAGCGGGTCGAGCGCTACAACGGCAAGCTCAACGCCGTCATCGCCACCACTCTCGACAGCGCGCGGCGGCGCGCCGATGAAGCGGACGCGGCGCTGGCGAAGGGCGAGGTCTGGGGGCCGCTGCACGGCGTGCCGATCACCGTCAAGGAGTCCTATGACGTCGCCGGACTCCCGACCACGTGGGGCGCGCCCGAGTTCAAGGACAGCATCGCCCAGCGCAACGCGCTCGCCGTCGACCGCCTCGCCGCCGCCGGCGCCGTGCTCTTCGGCAAGACCAACGTGCCGCTGATGCTGTCGGATTTTCAGAGCTACAACGCCGTCTACGGCGTCACCAACAATCCCTGGGACGTGACGCGGGGCCCGGGCGGCTCCTCGGGCGGCTCCGCTGCAGCGCTGGCGGCCGGGCTCACCGGCCTCGAGGCCGGCAGCGATATCGGCTCCTCCCTGCGCAACCCGGCGCATTATTGCGGCGTCTATGCGCACAAACCGACCTGGGGCGTGGTGTCGCCGCGCGGCCATGCGCTCGCCGGGCGCGTCGCGACGACCGACATCTCGGTCATCGGGCCGCTGGCGCGCAGCGCCGGCGATCTCGAAGTGGCGCTGGCGGCGATGGCCGGGCCCGACCCGATCGACGGCGCCGGCTGGCGCCTCGAGCTGCCGAAGCCGCGCCACGAGCGTCTGGCCGATTTCCGCGTCGCGGTGCTGCTGAGCGTGCCGCATGCCGAGGTCGATCGTGCCGTGCAGGACGGTGTCCAAAGCGTCGCCGATACGCTGGCGAAGGCCGGCGCCACGGTGAGCGACAGCGCGCGGCCGGCGCTCGACACGCTCGAGGTCGATCGTCTCTTCCGCCGGCTGCTCATGGCCGCCATGTCGGGGCGCTCGCCCGACGATGTTTTCCGCGCCAATCTCGAGAAAGCCGCCGCGCTCGATCCCAACGACATGAGCGGCGCGGCGCAAAACCTGCGCGCCGCCACGCTGCACCACCGCGACTGGCTCGTCGGCAACGAGGCGCGCCATCGCATGCGGCTCGCTTGGGCCGAGTTCTTCCGCGACTGGGACGTGCTGCTGTGCCCGCCGGTGACCACCACCGCCTTCCCGCACAATCACGAAGGCGACCCCTTCAGCCGCAGCCTCACCATCAATGGGAAGGCGCGGCCGATGGGCGAGCAGCTCTTCTGGGCGGGGTATGCGGGCCTCTTCTATCTCCCGGCGACGGTGGCGCCGGCGACGCTCTCGCCCGCCGGGCTGCCCAGCGGCGTCCAGATCATCGGCCCGCAATACGGCGATTACACTTGTTTGCGCCTGGCGCGGCTGCTCGAACGCGAGCACCGCGCCTTCGTCCCGCCACCGGGGTATGGGGAGAGCTGAACGTCAGCCCCGCCCTCCGCGCTCGTGGCAGGAAATGATTCCCACCACCGAGGCAGTGAGGCCGTGAGGAGAAGGATTGGCGCGCTTCGCGTGCCGTGACGCTTCTCTCACCGCCTCACTGCCTCGGTGGTGAATCCATAGGCGATAGCCCTAGGCTCAAGGAGAGAGGGGGGCAACAACCCCGTCGCGAAAGGATCGCGCCATGACGGATGTGATGGACCTCGCCGGCTTCAACCAGTCGCTCGCCGCGGACGCGCCGCCCGCCGATTTCAGCGCTGCCCTCAAGGGCTTGTGGTGGGATGCGAAGGGCGATTGGCAGAAGGCGCATGAATGCGCCCAGGCGCAGAACGACCGCGCCGGCGCCTGGGTGCATGCCTATCTGCATCGCCGCGAAGGCGATGCCGGGAACGCCGCTTACTGGTATCGCCGCGCCGACAAACCGGTTTCTTCCGCCGCCCTCAATGCGGAGCGCGCGGCGATCATCGAGTCGCTGCTCGCCGCCGAGGCAGGCGCGCGGCGCTAGCCGCGCGCACCGAAGCTCGGACGCTCAGGCCCGCCGTGGCAGCGGCGTCGGCGCCTGCTGCGCCGCCTGGCCGGCGCCCTGTGCCTGGATGTGGCCCGAGACCTCGCCGCCGCGCTCGATCTCGATCTGGTGGTAGCGCACCTCGGCCGCGACCTTGCCATTGGCATGGACGAGGAGCCGGCCGCTGACATTGAGCGCGCCCTCGAAGCGGCCGCGAATCTCGGCGCTCTCGACCGAGGCCGAGCCGGTGAAGAGCCCGCCTTCGGCGATATTGATGTCGTGGCAGCCGGCGATGTTGGCCTTCACCGTGCCTTCGACCACGAGGCAGTCGCAGGACGTGATCTCGCCGGAGAATACGATGCCGCGGCCGACAACGAGCTTGCGCGTCGCGGTCTCGGATTTGGGGGCCGGCTGAGCCGGGGTCGATGCGGGATTCGCGGCGGGCTTGGACAACATGGCAGAACGGGCTCCCGAGGCTAACGGCGGGTGAAGATGAAGCGGTCGACCTTACCGCGGCGCGGCCGCGATCGGCTGGGGTCAAATTTGGTACGCGAAGCGTGGCGAAATGATGGCGAGCTTGTTGCGCCACGGCTGCGGCCTTATAACGCGCGGCTCCCCCTTTCGTGCGAGGCTGCTGCGCCATGGCGATGACCGAACGATCCGCCGGCGCTGCGCCGGCGCGCGACGCCGCGGATCGGGCGCGCGGCCGCAGCCTGTTGTCGCTGCTGCCGCTGCTGCACTACCTGCGGCCCTACCGGCCGCAGCTCGTGGGCGCCACCATCGCCCTCCTCATCTCCTCCGCCTCGGTGCTGCTGCTGGGCCAAGGCGTGCGCTTTCTCGTCGATGCCGGACTCGGCGCCGGCGACTCGGCGCGCCTCGACCGGGCGGTCGGCGTGCTGTTCGCCGTCATCATCGTCATGGCGGTCTCGACCTATAGCCGATACTCGCTCGTCTCCTGGATCGGCGA
>Ga0335074_10007290_pt1 | contig 15321 bp, 13 predicted proteins | sample Lox_Sample_23_FD_206715 | JGI IMG/M metagenome (GOLD analysis project Ga0335074, IMG submission 206715) | Soil microbial communities from Loxahatchee National Wildlife Refuge, Florida, United States - Lox_Sample_2.3 | ecosystem: Environmental > Terrestrial > Soil > Wetlands | place: USA... | reverse complement strand
GTGCAGCGGCTGGAGCCCGAGGCGCTCGGCGAGCCGGCGGTAGCTCTCGTAGACCTCGCCCGTGAGCACGCCGGTCCGCCGCCGCTCGAACGACTGGAGGATCGCGTACAGGAGGACCTTGCAGTGCGGCGGCAGGGTCCGGCAGCAGTCGACGATGATGTCCTGCTCGAGCCGGTTCTTCGCCTTCACGACGTGGTCGGGGGTGATCCGCTTCGCCTTGTCGCGTTCTGCCATCTCGGCCGCGAGCCGCAGCAGGGCGAGCGCCCGCCGGGCGTCGCCGTTCTCCAGCGCCGCGTACGCGGCGCACCGCTCGACGACCCCCGGGTCGACCACGCCGTCCCGGAACGCCTCCCGTGCCCGCTCGCGCAGGATGTCCTGGAGCTCGACCGCCGTGTACGGGGGGAAGAGGATCTTCTCCTCGTTGAGCCGGCTGCGGACCCGCGCGTCCAGGTGGTTCGTGAACTTGAGGTCGTTCGAGATCCCGACGATGACGAGCCGCCCGACCTCGAGCTCGGTGTTGATCTGGCTCAGCGTGTAGAGGACGTTGTCGCCGCTCCGGGCGACCAGGCGGTCGATCTCGTCCAGCACGAGGAGGATCGTGCCGCCGTGGCCGTCCATCAGGCGCCGCATCGCCGCCTGCACGCGGTCGAGCGACCAGCCGGTCGGGATGCGGTCGGCCTCGATCCGGGCGAAGGTGTTGCCGATCGTCTGGAGCAGGCTGTAGGCGGTGTCGATGTTCCCGCAGTTGACGGTGACGAACGCGAGCCCCTTCCGCGCGTCGACGCGGCGCTGCATGTCCTGCCGCACCTGGGCGACGACGGCCGTCTTGCCGGTCCCGATCTTCCCGTAGATCAGGAGGTTCGACGGAACGTCCCCGCGCAGGGCAGGGGCGAGCACCTCGGCGACCTGGCGGATCTCCTCCTCGCGGTGCGGGAGCTTGCTCGGGATGTGCGAGTCGCGCAGCACCTCGCGGCTGCCGCGGAACAGGTCGCTCTTGCTCTGGAGGATCTGGTCGAGGAACTCCGCCGCGGACGACGGCGGGGGGGTCGGGGTCCCGCCCGCGACCGGGGCGGCCGCCGGCGGGGCGCCGCCCCGCCGCTCGCCGACCGGCGAGACGGACGGGTTCGACGCGCTCGCGCCGTCGGGCCGGTCGGCGACATCGGACGGACGGCCCTCGGGAGAATGTACCACCGTCGGGACCTGCCCGGGCCTCGGGCAGCCCTGCGAAGTGGGCGGGCCATATCTATCTTGCGTAGTTTTTTGCCGACGACGACGGCCGGCGACGGATAACGTCGCGCGACGGCGACGTCCGGGGCCCGGCCGACCCGACCGAACCGATTTGAAGGGGGACGACCGTCGGCCCCCCGATGTCGGACGAGGCGACGGCGCACGTCGGGGCGGCGGAGCACGGGCTCGGGGTCCGGACCGTCCTCGTGATCGTCGGCGCGGCGCTGATCTTTGGGGTCGGCTGGTTCTTCACGGCGTACTGGCTCATCTCGGCGTTCGCGTGGAAATGGTTCGTCGGCCTCCCGCTCCTCGTGATCGGGGGGCTCCTCCTGTTCAGCCGGCTCACCGGCCCCGACCACGCGTAGGCGGAGCTCCCGTCGATGCCGCGGGCTCCGGCCGCCGACCGGCCGCTCGTGGTCGTGAAGTGGGGCGGGAGCCTCATCACGCGCAAGCGCGAGGTCGAGAGGTCCCGGCCGAAGGTGATCGCCCGCCTCGCGCGCGAGGTCGCCGCCTGCCGGGACGTGCGGATCGTGCTGCTCCACGGGGCCGGGTCGTTCGGGCATCCCGGCGCCCGTCGGTTCGGGCTCGCCCGGCCTCCCCCGGCGACGGGCGCCCCGGACCGGGTCCGGGGCGCAGCGATCGTCGCCGCCGAGGTGCGCCGGCTCCACCTCGAGGTCCTGCGGGCGCTGGTCGCGGCCGGGGCCGCCCCGCAGTCGGTGCCGGTGCCGCAGATCGCGAGCAACCGCGAAGGCGGGCTGGTCGCGATCGACGCCGGGCCGTTCGAGGCGACGCTCGAGCGGGGGGCGCTCCCGGTGTCGTTCGGCGACGTGGTGCCCGACGACGCCTGGGGCTACTCGATCCTGAGCGCCGACACGATCGCGGTCGCCCTCGCGTCGATCCTGCGGCCGGCGCGGGTCGTCTTCGCGACGGACGTGCCGGGCGTGCTCACCCCCGACGGGAACGGTCGCCCGACGGTCGTGCCGGAGCTCACCGAGGCGGTCGTCGCCGGACTCGCCCCGCCCCCCGGAGCGACCGACGTGACCGGGGGGATCCGCGGCAAGGCGGCCGCCGCGCTCGCGATCGCGCGCCACGGCGTGGACGCAGGCATTATTAGCGGACTCTCGGATGGAGCGCTCTCCCGCGCCATCCGGGGGGAGTCGGTCCATGGCAGCTGGGCGTCCGCGCAACCCGCCGCCGGGACCGGACCGTAGCGGGATCGACCTCAGCCATCGGAAGGCCGAGCACGTCAAGATCGTGCTCGACCGCCCGGTCGAGGGCCGGTACCGGTTCTGGCACGACGTCCAGCTCGTCCACAAGGCGCTGCCCGAGGTCGACTTCGACGCTGTCGACCCGTCGGTCGAGCTGTTCGGCCGTCGGCTGAAGGCGCCGATCGTCATCACGGGCATGACCGGCGGGTTCCCCGACGCCGCGACGATCAACGACAACCTCGCCCGAGCCGCCGCCGAGGTCGGGGTCGCGATGGGCGTCGGCAGCGAGCGCGCGGCGATCGTCAAGGGGCAGTACCCCGAGAGTTACGCCTGCCTCGCGCGGCACGAGGTGCCGCTCCGGTTCGCCAACTTCGGCGCGCCGCAGCTCATCGAGCAGAAGCCGGGCGACCCGGTTGTCGGCCCCGCGGAGGTGCAGCGCGCGATGGAGCTGATCCACGCGGACCTGCTCGCGGTGCACCTCAACTTCCTGCAGGAGATCGTACAACCCGGCGGCGACCGGCGGGCGAAGGGGTGTCTCGCGCGGATCGGCGCGCTCGCCCGGGAGTTTCCCGTCCTCGTGAAGGAGACCGGCGCCGGCCTCTCGCGCGCGGTCGCGGAGTCGCTCCGCGCCGAGCGGGTCCGGGGGTTCGACGTCAGCGGCACCGGCGGCACGTCGTTCGCGGCGGTCGAGCACTACCGTGCGGTCGACGCCGGAGCAGAGCTCGAGGCGCGCGTCGGCAAGACGTTCTGGGACTGGGGGATCCCCGCGCCGGTCTCGGTCCTGGAGGTCGCGCCCCTCGGGCTGCCGGTGATCGCGAGCGGCGGGATCCGCTCGGGGCTCGACGCCGCCCGGGCGATCGCCCTCGGCGCGTCGGCCGCCGGGATCGCGGGCGGCCTCCTGCGGGCGGCCGCCACGGGGTACGACGCGACCCGGCAGGAGCTCGACGCGATCGTTCACGAGCTCAAGGTCGCGATGTTCCTCACGGGCTCCCGCACGGTGGCGGAGCTGCGGACCGCCCCGTACGTGCTGACCGGGGAGGTCCGCCCGTGGGTGCACCGGTAGCCGCTCCGTCCGCCCCGGAGGAGCTCCACCGGGCGAAGCTCGCCGCGGCGCGGCGGCGGCCCGGCGCCCCGCTCCTCTCCAACGTCGAGTGGGTCGGGACGCTCCCCGAGGCGGAGCGGCACCGGTTCGACGGCGAGGTGCGGCGGAAGCCGACCCGCACCCTCTCCGGGGTCGCGATCGTCGCCGTGATGACGGCGCCGGCCCGCTGCCCCCACGGTCGCTGCACCTACTGCCCCGGGGGCGTCGAGGCCGCGAGCCCCCAGAGCTACACCGGCGAGGAGCCGTCGGCGCTCCGCGGGGCGCAGTTCCGCTGGGACGCGCGGGCGATCGCCCGGCACCGGATCGAGACCCTCGAGGCGATCGGCCACCCGACCTCGAAGGTCGAGGTGATCGTGATGGGCGGCACGTTCCCGGCGCGGCCGGCGGCGTACCAGGAGGAGGTCTTCCGCGGGATCTACGACGGCCTCAACGGCGGCGCCTCCGCCTCCCTCGCCGACGCCCAGCGGGCGAACGAGACCGGGGCCCACCGGCTCGTCGGGCTCACGGTCGAGACCCGACCGGACTGGTGCGACGAGCGCGTCCTTCCGTCGCTCCTGGACGCGGGCGTGACCCGGGTCGAGATCGGGGTCGAGTGCCTGACGGAGTCCGTGCTCGCGGCCGTCGGACGGGCCCACGGGGTCGACGACGTGGCGCGGGCCACGCGGGCCGCCCGCGAGCGGGGCCTCAAGGTCGGTTACCATCTGATGCTCGGCCTCCCCGGGATGGACCCGGGCCGCGACCTCGCCGACTTCCGCCGCCTCTGGGACGAGCCGTCGTTCCGGCCGGACTTCCTCAAGATCTACCCGACGCTCGTGCTCCCCGGCACCCCGCTCCACGACGACTGGCGGGCCGGTCGGTACGTCCCGTACGACACGGAGACCGCCGCCGACCTTCTCGCCGCGATGAAGCGGACCCTCCCGCCGTGGGTCCGGATCCACCGCATCCAGCGGGACATCCCGGCGCGGCTGATCGCCGCCGGGGTCCGCACGAGCAACCTGCGCCAGCTCGCGCTCGCGCGCCTCACGCGGGACGGCGGGCACTGCCGATGCCTTCGCTGCCGCGAGGTCGGACGCGGCCCGACGCCCCCTCCCGAGGCGTTCGAGCTCACGGAGACCCGGTACGCGGCGGCGGGCGGCGAGGAGCGGTTCTTCGCGTTCGAGGCGCCCGAGGAGGACCGGGTCGCCGGCTATCTGCGTCTCCGGTTCCCGTCGGGGGAGCGCACGGGAGTGCCGGACGGGCCGGTGATCCGTGAGCTCAAGGTCCTGGGCACCGAGGTGTCGGTCGGCGACGCGCCGGCCGGCGCCCTCGCCTTCCAGCATCGCGGCTTCGGCCGCCGGCTGCTCGCGGCCGCGGAGGAGGCGGCTCGCTCGCGCGGGTTCGCCCGGATATACGTCACGACCGCGGTCGGCACCCGGGAGTACTACCGCCGACGCGGCTTCGGGCCCGCCGGCACGCACTACGCGAAGCCGCTCGCCGCGGGGTAGTGCGGACGATCGCTACCGGCGAGAATCGCGGCTCCGGTAACCCTTAAACACCCCCCCGGCTCCGCCCCCGAAGGAACCCCTCCATGGTCCGGAACATCCTGGTCGAACCGCTGCGCGCCCAGCATATCGAGGAGCAGTCCGTCGAGCTCGTCGAACGGAAGGGGCTCGGGCACCCGGACTCGATCGCGGACGGGGTCTCCGAGTCGGTCAGCCGGGCGTTGAGCCGACTGTACCTGGACGAGTTCGGGCGCATCCTCCACCACAACACCGACGAGACCCAGGTCGTCGGGGGCGGCTCCGAGCCGAAGTTCGGCGGCGGGAAGGTCACCGCCCCGATCTACATGCTCCTGGTCGGCCGGGCGACGACCGAGGTCAACGGCGAGAAGCTGCCGTACCGGGACGTCGCGGTCGAGGCGGCGCGCCAGTACGTGAAGTCGGTCTGTGCCCACCTCGACATCGACCAGCACGTCGAGTTCGACTGCCGCATCGGCCAAGGGTCGGTCGACCTCCGCGGCGTCTTCGAGCAGAAGGCGGTCCTCGCGAACGACACGTCGTTCGGCGTCGGCTTCGCCCCGCTCTCCGAGACGGAGCGCCTCGTGCTCGAGAGCGAGAAGTTCCTGACGCTCAAGCTGAAGCAGAAGCTCCCCGCGCTCGGCGAGGACGTGAAGGTGATGGGATTCCGCCAGGGGTCGAAGATCCACCTCACGGTCGCCGCGGCGCTGGTCGACTCGGAGATCGCGAACCCGAAGGAATACGCGCGCGTCTGCGAGGAAATCCACGACAAGCTGGCCGACCAGGCGCCGAAGTTCACGAACCGCGAGGTGACGATCGACGTCAACACCGCCGACGACCCCGAGCTCGGCCGCTACTACCTCACCGTCACCGGCTGCTCGATGGAGGCCGGGGACGACGGGTCGGTCGGCCGCGGCAACCGCGCGAACGGCCTCATCACGCCGTGCCGCCCGATGAGCCTCGAGGCGACCGCCGGCAAGAACCCGGTCAACCACGTCGGGAAGATCTACAACCTCCTGTCGAACCTGATCGCCGCCGACGTCGTCAAGGAGGCCGGGGGCGACGTGAAGGAGATCCACGTCCGGATCCTCTCGCAGATCGGCAAGCCGGTCGACCAGCCCCAGATCGCGAGCCTTCAGGTCCTTCCGGCGGCGGGCGTCAAGCTGCCGTCGCTCCAGCAGAAGGCGCTGGCGGTCGCGCAGCAGTGGTTCGAGCAGATCGACACGATCCCGCGGCGGCTCCTCAGCGACAAGCTCACGGTCTTCTAGGCGGGGCGCCTTCGGCGCCCGGGGCGGCCGTGCGGGTCTGGGTCGAGTCGTACGGCTGCGCCCAGAGCCACGGCGAGGGGGCGTCGATCGCCCGCGACCTCGCGGCCCACGGCCACCCGGCGGCCCGGTCGCCCGAGGGGGCGGACGTCGCCGTGCTCGTCACCTGCGGGGTCATCGGCGCGACGGAGGCCCGCATGGTCCGCCGATGGGCGGCGCTCGCCGCCGTGACCCCCCGCGTGATCGTCACCGGCTGCCTGGTGCCGCTCGGCGTCGACGGCTTCCGCGGTCCCGGCCGGGCCAGGACCACGTTCCTGCCGATCCGCGAGCAGGCGCACCTCCCCGCGCTGGTCGGGACCGCCGCGGAGCCGGCCGCTCCGCCCGACCGCGACGTCCCGGTCGCGTCCGTCGCGGAGGAGATCGTCATCGCGCAAGGGTGCACCAGCGGCTGCGCCTACTGCTACAGCCGGCTCGCGCGCGGGCCGCTCGCGAGCGTCGGCCCGCTCGATGTCCTCGCCCGGAGCCGGGCGGCGCTCGACCGCGGAGCGCGGGAGCTGCGGCTCACCGGGCTCGACACGGCGGCCTGGGGGCAGGACCTACCGGGAGGCGCCGACCTGAGCGACCTCGTCCGCGCGGTCGCCGGCCTGGACGGCGACTTCCGGGTCCGGGTCGGGATGCTGAGCCCCCAGACGCTCGGCCCGATCGTTGAGCGCTACCTCGACGCGCTCGCCGCGCCGAAGGTGTACCGGTTCGTCCACCTCCCCCTGCAGAGCGGCTCGGACCCGGTCCTCGCGGCGATGCACCGGAGGTACACCGCGGACGAGTTCCGTCGGCAGGTCGGGCGGATCCGGGCGCGGTTCCCCGACGTCCATCTCGCCACCGACGTGATCGTCGGCTTTCCGGGCGAGAGCGACGACGACCACCGCGCGACCGAGGCGCTCCTCGCGGAGCTCGGGCCCGAGACGGTGAACGTCACCCGGTTCTCGCCGCGGCCGGGGACGCCGGCCGCCCACCGGGCGCCGGTCGCTTCGCGTCGGGCGAAGGAGCGCTCCCGTTCGCTGACCCGGCTCCGCCAGTCGATCGCCCGCGCCCGCCTCGAACGGTGGATCGGGCGCTCGGGGCGGGCCCGGGTCGTCGAGCACGGTCCCCGCGGCACCGCGGTCGCGCGGCTCGACAACTACCTGCCGGTCGTGCTGGCGCGCCGGCCCCCCCTCGGCGCCGAGGTCGAGGTCCGGGTCGAGGGGGCCCGCGCGACGTACCTGCTCGGGCGCGCCGCCCTCGAAGAGGGCTCAAATACCCGACCCAACCAACTCTGAGGTCGAAGGGGGCGCCCCGGCCCCCGAGCGATGACCGGTCTCACCTCGAACGAGATCACCGTCCTGGTCGCCGTCCTGCTCGTCTGCATCGTGCTGGTGGCGCTCGGCCTCGTCCTGATCCAGCGGATCCGGCGCCGCCGCGACCAGCTGCGCATCGAGCTGTCGAGCCGTCCCGAGCTCGTGAGCGACCGGGCGTTCAACCGGCTCGCGATGGCCCGCCGGGAGATCGACGTCCTCGCCGGGCAGGGCGGCGACGTCGAGCGGGCCCGCGACCTCGTTGCCCAGTCGCAGGCCGCGTTCGACTCGCGCGACTTCCCCCGCTCCTACGAGCTCGCCCAGACGGCGCACGAGACGCTCGTCGCGGCGCGCAAGCGGCCGCTCCCGACCGGCGGCCGCCCGGCGGCCGGACCGGTCGTGGCCCCGGCCGCGACGGCCGACCCCGCCGCCCCGCCGCCGTCGGGGCTCGCCCCGCATCGGGCGGAGTCGCAGTTCCAGATGCGGCTGCTCGAGCAGTCGCTCGACTCGGTCCCCCCGTCCGACGGCCGCCGCAAGGAGGCGACGGCGCTGCTCGGACAGGCGAGGACGGCGTACGACCGCGCGGAGTACGGCGACGCGTTCCGCCTCGCCCTGCGCGGACGGCGCGCCCTGGGCGCCTCGATCGAGGCGCTGCCCGCCGTCGGTCCGCGCCCCCCGGCCGGCGGGGCCACGTCGCCGGCCGACCCGACGCAGCTCGCGGAAGCGACCGCGGCGTCCGAACGGTGTCCCCTCTGCGGCTACCCGATGCGCGCCGACGACGCCTTCTGCCGCGGCTGCGGCGCCCCGAGGACCGACGCGTCCTGCCCGGCGTGCGGCGCCTCCCGCGCCCCGTCCGACACGTTCTGCGGGAAGTGCGGGAAGCCGTTCGCGTAGACCGGCCGTCGTCACGCCCAGGCGTCGAGCCGCCGCTGGGTGCGGGCGTCGTGCAGCACGGCGCTCGAGCGAAGCCAGCGGTCGAGCGGGATGGCGAACGTCGCCCGGATCGTCTCGTTCAGCGCGGCGAGCGACGGGAGTCGCTCCGGCGGCCGCAGCAGCGCGGCCCGCACATGCTCGCGGACGTTCCAGACCCCGAGCGGGAGGATCTCGCCCGGATGGACCTCGCGGAGGACGACGGCCCCCGCCTGGTGCTGGCGGCGGAGCATCAGCTCGCTCACCGCGAGGCGCGCGGCGTAGTAGCAGCCGCCGATCGACGCGTAGGTGGTGCGCCCGTCGAACCCCTCGTGATCGCCGATCATCACGATCTCCTGCGGGCTCGGGTTCCAGAGCGTGTTCGGGTACCACACCTCGATCGACTCGTAGCGGAAGGCACCGGGGAGGAAGACAATCAGCCACCGGTTGTCGAGGGCGGTGAGCCGGTACACCTCGATCTCGGAGAGCTCCGGCAACTGACGGACCCGCGCGAGGTTCTGCTTGCCGATCACGTCGTCGACCGCCGTGATGCTCCATCGGGTCGGCACCAGCTTGCGGCGCCCCCGGCGGCCGAGGGTGCCGACGCTGAACGCCCGCTGGATGCGGCTGACCCGGACGCCGCGGCCGTACAGCTCGTTCACGGCGGTCCGCGCCGAAGCGTGGACGTCGGAGGAGAGACGCTCCAGGTGCTGGTCGACCCGCCGCACGTCGAGGTGGACCCGCTCGAGCGGGGCCGACGGGCCGAACGGGGGGGTCGCGTCGGAGAGGGCGAGGTGGCCGCGCGGCGGGCGCCGGAACGTCGCCTCCGAGGCGACGGTGTCGGCGGCGAGGCCGAGGAGCTGCAGCTCTTCGAGCATCCGGGAGGGGCGCTCCGCGTCGGTGACCCGGAGCGGGAACGTTCCGCGCACGAGCCCGGTCCGGAAGCCGACGACCTCCTCGACCGACCGGCCGACCCACTGCTCCGGGGTGTCGAGCAGCTCGAGGGCGCCGTGGTCGGGGGAGAGGAGCGGTCCGGCCGAGACCTTCGGGTACCCGTACCGGCCCACGAACAGCCCGGGCGGCGAGCTTCCGTCGAACTCCGTGCCCGAGACCATCGGGAGGCTCCGCTCGAACGCCCGGTACTTCACGAGGATCGGACAGACCGGCTTGCCGCAGAGGAGCTGCGCCGACCGGCAGCGCAGGCACATCGACGGGTCCTCCCGCAGGCCCGGGATGCTCCAGCTGAGCGACGGCACCGGGGCGAGCCCCGGGATCGGCGACGCCGGTGCGGCCGCGGCCATCGGCGACGCTAGGCACCTCCCCTACGTAGGGAGCGCCGGCGAGGTCGTGAAACGCCCGGCGCCGCGCGGCGAAGCGCACGTTCAAATAGCGCGGGAGGGTGGCCGACCCCCGTCTGGGACTGTGGGGTAGATTGGTCCATCCTTCGGGGTTCGGGACTCCGAGACGCCAGTTCAAATCTGGCCAGTCCCACTCGGCCCGACCTCGACCGCCCGGTCGGCGGTCGCCGCTCAGCCGGGGCGGAACGACTGGACGACGGCGCGGACCGCCGCGCCCCCGTGCTTCAGGATCGGCCCGCCGTGGTAGGTCAGGAGCGAGTCGACCGACAGCTGGCTCATCCGCCGCGCCGAGACCTGCGCGGTCGGCGTGTGGTGGGTGAAGTCCGGGACGGTGAGGATCGCCTTCTCCCCCTCCGCGAAGAACAGGTCGCCCGAGAAGAGGAGCTTGCGCTCGGGCTGGTAGTACGACGTGTGGCCGGGCGTGTGGCCCGGCGTGTGGTAGGCGATGAGGCCCCCCGCGGCGTCGATCGTGTCGCCGTCCTTGAACCGCTCGTCGACCGAGAACGGTTCGGCGGGCGGGCTTCCGGGGCCGTCGTACTTCGGGTCGTTCGCGATGAACGCGGCCTCGAGCCAGTGCGCGAACGTCCGCGCGTGCGTCTGCGCGGCGAGCGCCTTCAGCGAGCCGGTGTGGTCGCGGTGCAGATGCGTGAGCAGGATGTGCTTCACCGCGGTCGGCTCGACCTTGATCTTCGTGAGGTAGGCGAGGACCGCCGCGTGGGCGCCCGGGAGCCCCGTGTCGATGAGCGTCCAGCTCGCGCCCTTGTCCTTGACGAGGTAGACGTGCGTGCTGAACTCCGGGGACGGGTCGACGCCTTCGACTTGGTGCACTCCGGGGAGGATCTCCGCCATCGGGACCGCCTCGACGGCGGGAGGCCCCGACGGTTAAATCCCGTTCTGTTCGGCGGACGCCCCGACCCTACGGGCGGCCGCTCCGGGCGGCCCACGCCCGCCCGAGCGAGGCGACCGATCGCTCGACCTCGCGGGGATCGAGCCCGCCGAAGTCGAAGATCCCGAGCAGTTCGTCGACGCCGATCTCCGCGAGCCCGTCGAGCGACGCCACGACGTCGGACGGCGACCCGATCGGGGCAAAGCCGGCCCGCTCGATCCCCTCGAGGCTCGCCGCGTGGGGGTCCGCCTTCGCCTTCTGCTCGTAGAACGCCGACTGCGTCCGGAGCCGGCTCTCGAGGTAGCGGCGGAGCGCGGCGCGGGCGAGCTCGGGATGCTCCCCGGCGTAGACGTGCATCGCCACCGCCACCTCGCCCCGACGACCGTTCGGCAGGGCGGCGCGGTAGCTCGCGATCTCCGCGGCGAGCTCGGAACGGTCCCGGACCGTGGCGTACGGGATGAGGGCGACCGAGAAGCCCCGCCGCGCCACGTGCGGGATCGCCTCGGGCCGCTGCACGGCGACCCAGATCGGCGGGTGCGGACGCTGGACCGGGCGCACGTTGAGCCGGACCGCGCGCGCGCCCGGGCGGTCGACCCGGACCTCCTCGCCGGCGAACGCCGCGACGAGCGTCGCGAGCCCGCGGTCGAACGCCTCCCGCTTCTGGGCCGGGTCGACCCCGAACCCCTCGAACTCGAGCGGAATGTAGCCGCTGCCGACGCCGAGGTTCAGCCGACCGCCGAGCAGTCGGTCGAGCGTGGCGAACTGCTCCGCCACCTCGACCGGCGCGTGGAACGGGAGCACGCTCACGAGGGCGCCGAGGCGGAGCCGTTGCGTGACCCCGCCGCACGCCGCGAGGAGGACCGGCGGGGCCGGGCAGACGCCGCCCGCCTGGAAGTGGTGTTCGGCGACCCACAGCGCCGAGAGGCCGGCCGCCTCGGCCGCCCGGGCGAGCGCGACGACGTCCGTGAGCCGGCCGTCGTCGGCCGGGTCCGGGGCGTACGAGTCGACGACCGAGAACGCGCTGAGACGCACGCCGCGACGACCGGGGCGGTCTACAAGGGGTTTCCCGTGCCGGCCGAAGGGCGGATGAGCCGCGCGGCGGTGCGCGCGGCCGATGGCGCTTCGCGGCGTTCCGCTCGCGCCCGGGCGCGGAGCGGGGCCAGCGCAGATCGTCGACGACGGGGACGCCGACGCCTGGCACCGCGGACGGGAGGGACGGATCGCCGTCGCCCGCGGGGCCGACTGGCCGCCCACGGCGCTCCGCCCGCCCGCCGTCCTCGGGGCCGTGCTCGAGAGGCGCCCGCCCGGTCCACCGCCCGTCGGCCCGTTCCCGATCGTCGGCGGGATTGACGCCGACCTGTTCGTAGCCGGCGAGCGGGTCACGGTCGACGGGGATCGCGGCGCCGTCGAGATCGCCGGCGTCGCCGAGACGGCGGTCGTCACCGCGTTCCTCGAGCGGGACGACGGGCGGATCCTCCTCCTGCGACGGTCCGCAAAGGTCGGCAGCTTCCGGGGACACTGGGCCGCGGTCTCCGGCTACCTCGAAGACCCGACGCCCGAGGGCCAGGCGGTCCGCGAGATCCGGGAAGAGACCGGGATCGCGTCGACCTCCCTCGCGCTGCGCAGCACGGGGCCGGTCGTCTACGCCCGCGACGGCGCCCGGATCTGGGCGGTGCACCCGTTTCGCTTCCGGGTCGATCGTGCCGAGGTTGCCATCGACTGGGAGCACACGGAGTTCGCGTGGGTCGACCCGAGCGAGATCGGCCGCCGGACCACCGTGCCGAAGCTCGACCGGGCCTGGGCCGCGGTCGCCGAGTCCGCCGGCGAGCGGCAGAAAGGCTAACTCTCGGAACGCCCCCTCGCGGACCGTGGGCTGGTAGATCAGCTCGGAAGATCGCCGGTTTTGCAAACCGGAGGCCTCGGGTTCAAATCCCGACCAGTCCACCTCCCCCGCGCCGTCGAACCGGCCGGGGCGCCCCCTCGGGTCTCGGCACGAGTGCTCGTGGCGAGTTCTGCCGGACCCGACGCGGGCTCGGCGGCTCCCGGGTCCGGGGCTGTGGTCGGCCTCCCGAGCGTCCGCGGGCCCGGGGGCCGTTCTTCATCCGTGGAACGCCCCTGCTACCGGAGGAGCACGATCGTGGTCGAGCCGGCGTCCGCCTCCGATCGGGCCAAGGTCTGCTTCCTGAGCCGCCGGCGCGGCTGGGTCGACCCCGACCGTCCGGGTCGACCGACGTACGAGGTGAACCTGCTCGCCGTCTACCTCGGCTCGTCGGTCTGGACGCTCGGCACCGCCTGGGAGTCGATCTTCCGCCGCATGATCCCGCTCGAGATCGAGCGGCCGTACCGCAAGGCGATGGCCCGCACCCGGCTCACCGACGAGGAGGTCGGCCGCCTCCGCGGGGTCGCGGACGTGCTGCGGGTCCGGCTCGAGGTCATCGACTGAGCCGGTCCGACAACGGTTAACGCGCGGTTGCCGTCGACCGTCCCGTGAGCGAGACCGTCCAGGGCCTCCACGCGATCACCCTGCACATCCGCGACCCGGACGCGGCCCGCCGGTACTACCGCGACGTGCTCGGGCTCCGGGAGCTGCTGTTCGACGAGAAGGCGAAGCGCCTCGTCTTCGCGCTCCCGGGCACGTCGACGCTGCTGTCGATGCACGTGCAGGGGCCGGGCGAGGGCGGGCGGGAGCCCGGCACGGTCACGGGCGTCGTCTTCCATCACCCGGACCCCGTCGCCGCCTGCCGCGAGATCGTCCGCCGCGGCGGGACGGTGACCGTCGAGCCGACCGAGGTCGAGACGGCGCTCGGGAGCTTCGTACGGGCCGTGATCGCCGACCCGGACGGCAACGAGTACCTGCTGTCGAACCGAACGGACTAGGCGCGGACTCGCGCGCGCGCGAACGAGATCGAGGAAAGGGTTCGCCGCGGGGGGACGCCCCGGTCTACTTCGGCGGCGCGGGCGGTCCCGCGTCGTCCTCCTTCCAGGCCGGCGTTCCGGCGGCGCCGGCGGGGGGGGCGGGTGCGCCCGCCCCGCCCGCGGCTCCGGCGGGTGCCGTGGTGTAGGGGGTCATTTCCGCGGGCTTCTTCGACCGGCCGCGGAACAGCGCGGCCAGCGCCAGCCCGACGATCGCGAGCGCGATGAACGCGAACGCCACGAGGCCCCAGTTCATCGGCCCGACGCCGAGGAACGTCGTGGTCGGGCCGGGGTTCTTCGACAGCGCAACGACGACCGTCGCGTTCGCCCCGAGCGTACCCGAGCCGTTCGACGGGGCCGCGGAGTAGCCGTCCGCCCGGACGGTGTAGTTGTACGTGCCGGCGATCGCGGGCACGACGAGCGTCGTGCCCGTGCCGCTCACCTCGACCGTCTTCGACCCCTGCGTGAACCAGACGCTCCAGGCCGCTCCGGGGGTCAGGCCGGACTCGGTGAACGTCACCTGCCGCGTCGCGCCGAACGAGACATCGACCGTCTTGTTCGCCGTGAGGCTCACGGTGCCGCTCGCGGGCGAGGCGGTGTAGCCCGCCGCGTAGATCGTCCAGGTGTAGGTCGCGGGGAAGATCTCGCTGAAGTCGAAGTAGTCGCCCGTGACGAACTCGCCGTACGACCCGAACGCGCCGCCGTAGATGACGACCGTCCAGGTCGTCCCGACCGGTAGACCGCTCACGGTGAAGTTCAGCGAGTAGAGCGGCAGGAACTCGATCTCGACCACGGTCGTCCCCGCGACCGTCACCGTCCCCGTGTTGTACGGGTAGGCCGCGTAGACCTGGCCCGCGGCGGTCGCCGTGTAGACGAACCAGTACGTCGAGCCGTTGACCACGGTCAGGTTCAGGTACGGGCTCGTGGAGCTGTTCGTGAGCGACGACTCGGTCGTGTAGCTGTAGCCGACGGCCGTCCACCAGGTGCCGCTCGGAAGCCCCGACTCGACGAGCTCGAGGTTCTCCAGCGGCAGGAACTCCACGTCGACGACGAGGTCCCCGCCGTCAACCGAGAAGACGGTCGAGGAGACCATCCCGTACGCGGCGTAGGCGTACGCGGTGAAGTCGTACGTCCCGTTCGGCCACGTCTGGTTGACCGTCGCGGTCGTCGATCCGTTGTAGACGTAGCCGCCGCCGAACGGATCGTTCGTGGCGACCGCCCAGAGGGCGCCCGCGGGCAGGCCGGACTCCTCGAAGCTGACCGTGTAGAGCGCCGTCGGCCAGAGCGGGCGGAAGTCGGAGTTCCAGAACATCGCGCCGAGGGCGTCGTACGGCTGGCCGAACGGACTGTCGGCCGTCCCGTAGTTCCACCAGTAGTTGCCCGACCAGAACGGTCCGCCGATGATGTTCGGCCCCAGGAACGAGGTCGGGGTGATGTTCCAGGATTCGTAGAAGAACCCGTAGAACGCCTCGGTGAACGTCGACGTGTACGGGTTGATCGCCGGATTCACGGCGGTCCAGTACGTCAGGAAGATGTTGTTGATGATGTAGTCGCCGTAGTCCTCCTCGGTGAGGCCGGTCGGGCCGAACCAGTACCCGGCGATCGCGTCCGGGTTGGGCAGCACGG
>Ga0335074_10007289_pt1 | contig 15322 bp, 14 predicted proteins | sample Lox_Sample_23_FD_206715 | JGI IMG/M metagenome (GOLD analysis project Ga0335074, IMG submission 206715) | Soil microbial communities from Loxahatchee National Wildlife Refuge, Florida, United States - Lox_Sample_2.3 | ecosystem: Environmental > Terrestrial > Soil > Wetlands | place: USA... | reverse complement strand
TTAGGTGAAACGGCGCATCCTGGCGGCTGAGCGGCGCATCTTTATATTGTTGGAGCAGAGGCACTTATTGGGAACCAAGTTCCGGAAGCAAGGTAGAGAAAGCTGGATGGCTCTTGTTAGAATGAGACGCTTCGGGGTTCGCCAGACGTAGGGCAGCAAGCCACGGACAAGTGTGAGAAGAAAATTGGGGCGCGGGGTTTTGTGTGTCTTTGTGCGCGCCACGCCAGGTGCCACTCAGAATAGGAGAACATGGATCGAAGGTTGCGAAACCGCATCGTGATTTTTCTCGTGCTGGCGGGGGTGTTTGCGTATTTCCTGGTGTGGGTGATCGGCAGGAAGCCCGGAGTGAAGATATTGGCGGTGATGCCGGTGCGGGAAAATCTGATTTCGTCGATCACCAGCAACGGGAAAGTGGAGCCGATTTCGCCGTATGTGATGAGAGCGCAACTGGATACGTTCGTTGAAAAGATCCTGGTGACGGAAGGGCAGAAGGTGAAAAAGGGGCAGCTCTTGATGGAGCTGAACGTCAACGCGGCGGCGGCGCAACTGGCGGATGCACGATCGAAACTGCTGAGGGCCCAGGACGATTTGCGGGCGGCGAGGGCCGGCGGAAGGGCGGACGAAGCCGCGAAAGTGACAGCGGATTTGGCGAAAGCGGAGGCGGAAGAGGACCGCTTGCAGCGCAACCACGATGCGTTAGCGCGGCTGGCGGCTCAACAGGCGGCCACGAAACAGGATCTGGCGGCCAACGCGCTGGCGCTGGCGAACGCCAAAGCCGATGTGACGAGATTAATCGCAGTGAAAGAGGAGTTTGACCGTCAGGTGAGGCTGGAGGCGGAACGCGGGGAGTTGCAGGTGCAGCAAATCTTGAGTGAGATAGCGGCGCTTGAAGACAAAGTGAAGGATGGGCGAATCGTGGCGCCGGTGGATGGAACGCTGTACTCGCTCCCAGTGAGGACGGGAGATTTCGTGAAGGTCGGCGATTTGCTTGCAGAGATGGCGGATTTGCATAAAGTGCGCGTGCGAGCATTCATCGATGAGCCCGATCTGGGAGGGCTTGAGACGGGAGAGCCGGTGACCGTCACGTGGGACGCCTTGCCGAATAGGAGCTGGGCGGGAACGACGGAGGTGATTCCCAAGGAAGTGGTTCAACGAGGAGCCAGGAGCGTGGGAGAACTACTTTGCTCGGTGAATAACGACAAGCTGGAACTGCTGCCAAACATCAACGTGGACGTGCGCATCAATTCGAAAGAGCACAAAAATGTGCTGGCCGTGCCGCGGGGAGCGGTGGCGTATGACGGGGGAAACCGGTACGTGTATGTAGTAGAGCCGAACCAATTGGGGGTGGGCAAGGCCAGGCTGGAAAAACGGGAAATCAAGGTGGGGATCGCGGACGCGAGCGATTATGAGGTTGTGAGCGGGCTGCGAGAAGGGGAGATGGTTGCGCTGCCAGGAGACGCGGAGCTGCACGACGGCATGACCGTTCAAGTTGTGAAGACGAATGCATCGTAGATGGGGAATAGGCAGGCGGGCAAAGTGGGCGGTGCTGCAAGCGGTGTTGCTGGCTGGAACGACGAACGGTTTGGCGGTCGGACGCCAAAGCGACGCGGCGGAAGCAGGACAGCGGGCTTACGAGAAGGGCGACTACACGAAAGCGGTGGAAGAGCTGCAAGCGGCGGCGGCGAAGGACCCGCAGAACGGGGAAATCGAGTTGCTGCTGACTAAGTGCTATCTGGAGCTAGGGGAGCACGACGCGTCGATCGCCAGCGCGGAGAAAGCGGTGGCAATCGACCCCCAGAGTTCCGTGTATCACGACTGGCTGGGGAAGGCATACGGAGAAAAAGCGGCGCACGCTTCGATGTTTAGCGCGCTGGGGCTGGCCCGAAAGACGCATAAGGAGTTTGAGACTGCCGTGCAACTGGACGCGAAGAATTATGCGGCGCGGCAGGATCTGATCGAGTTTGATTGCAGCGCTCCAGGCATCGTGGGCGGCGGCGAGGATAAGGCCAAGCCGGAGATCGAAGCCCTCGAGTCCATGGATGCCTCGGAATGGCACTACGCGCTGGGGAACTGCGACCGACAAAAAAAGGATTTCGTGGATGCCGATGCGGAATTCCAGTCGGCGCTGGAGAGCCATCCCAAAGCGCCGGACTTGATCTACGACATCGGCGACTACGAAGTGAGACGCAGCCAAGCGGACACACTGTTGGAGGCCGCCGGGCTTGGAGAGCGGGCATCTCCCTCGGACCCGCGGTGGCTCTTTTATCGGGCAGTGGGATTCATTCTCAAGGAGGAAAAGCCGCAAGAGGCGGAGCGAATGCTGAGGGAGTATTTGCGAAAAGCGCCGAAGCGTTCGAATTATCCCCGATACGCGACGGCGCACGAATGGCTGGGCCGCCTGTATGAGAACGAGGGCGAAAAGGAATCGGCGGTGAAGGAGTATGAGGCGGCGCTGCAACTGGATCCAAAGGACAAGAGTGCAAGGGAATCCCTGAAGCGGCTACGCAAAGGTTAAGGAGAGGCTGGGAACGGCGCCGGCCGAAATTCCCGTGGCGCAGGCAGGATCGGCGGACGCGGGCGAGTGAGCGTTCATGATGAATCTAAGGGCGTGATGGACCTAAGGGCATGATGGACCTGCGGGAAACGCTGTCAGTCTCGATCGACGCACTGCGATCGAACAAACTGCGGGCAGCGCTGACTTCGCTGGGCGTGATCATCGGAAGCGCTTCCATCGTGCTAGTGGTTACGGTGGCGCTGACAAGCCGGAAATTCGTCATTTCACAAATTGAAGCAGTGGGATCGAACCTGGTGTGGGCGGAGCTGGTTCGACCGTCAGAGAAGGCCCAGCCGCTGAGCTATGAGATAACTTTGGATGACATGCAAGCGGCGAAGGACACGATACCTGGCGTCACGCAGGTGGCAGGGACCAGCGACCTGCAAATGTCGGTGGTGGCGCAAGGCGTGGTGAGACCCGTGACGCTGATCGGGGTGACGCTGGGATACCGGGAGATTCGCAGGCTGATTGTCCTGCGCGGGCGCTATTTCGATGAATTGGACATGCAGAGCCGGAGCAAGACGTGTGTCATCACGCCGCAGCTCGCGAAACGGCTTTTTGGGATGGACAATCCGGTGGGCCGCGAGCTACACGTGGGCGAACTCATTTTCACGATTATCGGGGTGTTCAAAGAGAGGGTGGAAACCTTCGGGCTTTCCGACATTCAAACGGAAACCGTGCTGATACCTTTTGGCCTGATCAAATACTACGCGGGAGTGGACACGCTGAAAGTGCTGGACGTGCAGGCGGCTACGCCGGAGGACGTGCCGAGAGTGCAGCGCGAGTTGACGGAACTGCTGCGGAGCCGGCATCCAGCGGCGGCGGAATACAACGTACAGACGCTGACGGCCATTTTGAATGCGGCGAGAGATATTTCGCTGGCGCTGACGATCGTGCTGGTGGTGATCGCGTTTATCGCGTTGCTGATCAGCGGGATCGGGATCATGAACATCATGCTGGTGACGGTGACGGAACGGACGCGGGAGATCGGAATTCGGAAAGCGGTGGGAGCGGCGCGCCAAGAGATCATGTACCAGTTTTTGACGGAAGCGTTTTTAATTAGCGGGGGCGGAGCGGTCCTGGGGATTTTGATCGGTTTGCTGATACCAGCGGTCGTGCAGTTCTTTCTGCCAGGAAACTTGCGCGTGCCAGTGTCGCCCATGAGCGTGGTGCTGGCGTTCGTGGTGTCGTGCTCGACAGGGCTATTCTTTGGCTATTTGCCGGCGAATGAGGCGGCCAAGCTGCAGCCCATTGAATCGCTGCGGCATGAATAAGGCGAGCGTGAAGCATAAGAATTTACGAAAAGGCGGATAACCAACGAAGGAGCAGGGGCATGCGAAAAATCAAGGAAAGAGCGGCCGGCGTGGGATTCATCTTGCTAGCGGGGGCGTTGTTATCGGGCGCGGCGGCGCTGGCGCAAACGGCGGGAGTGCTGCAAACGCAGGGAGGAGAGACGGCAGCGCAAGCCACGGCGGATGCCACGGCAGGAGAACAAGGCGCGCCAGCGGAACTGACTCTCAAGAGCGCTGTGGAAATGGCGCTAAGAAACAGCAAAGACATTCAGGTGGCAAAATTGCAGGCCAGCCTCGCGGAGCACGCGTCGCAAGTGAGCAAAACGGAATTTATGCCAAACTTGTACGCAGGATCGGGAGCGGGTTACACGTACGGAATTCCGGAGACGCCGGGGGGACGCGCGCCTTCACTTTTCAACGTGACGTACACGGAAGACGTTTTCAATGAGCCATTGAAGGGGCAAGGAAAGGAATTGGAGGAACAGGCGCGTTCGCAAAAGATCGTGCTGCAGGATGTGAAGAACGGGGTGATCGTGCGGACGGCGATGGCTTATCTGGAATTGGTGAAAGTGCGGCATTCGCTGGAACTGCTGCGCGCGGAACAGGAAAGCGCGGACAAGATTTTGCACGTGACCCAGGAGCGGGAGGGGGAAGGATACGAATTGCCAATGGAAGTGACGAAAGCGCAACTGACGAAGGCGCAAGTGACACAACGAATTTTGCAGCTCGAGGGCCGTGAAGACGAGCTGGTGGACTTTTTGCGCGGGCAGCTTGGGTTGGGGGACGAGCAAGCCATCGAGGTGACGCCGGAAGAATTGCCTGGCGAAGCCGACCAGGCAGGCGCAAATCTCGTGGCCATGGCGATGCAGAACAACGCAAGCTTGCAACTCGCGGAATCGGATGTACGCGCAAAAGAGCTCCGGTTGAAAGGCGAGAAGCGCGGGAATTTGCCGACGCTGGAACTGGTAAGCACGTACAGTGTGTTGGCCAATTTCAACAATTACAGCGAGTTTTACAAAAAGTTCCAGAGAAACAATTTCAACGCGGGAGTGCAGGTGCAGATACCGCTTTTCAGCGCGAGGACGAAGGAGTCCATCGGTCTGGCGCAGACGAACTTGCAGGTGGCGAAGGCGACGCTGGCGGACAAGAAGACGCAGGTAAGCGCGGAAGTGCGGCAGAAGACGCTGCAATTGCGGGAACGGGAGGCGGCAAAGGAAGTCGCGCGGCTCGAGCTGCAACTGGCGCAACAAGATATCGCGGTGCTGCAGGCACAGTTCAGCGAAGGGAAAGCGAGCTTACCCGACGTTGAGCGAGCGCGGCTGGATGAGAACGATAAATGGATGGCTTATTTGGACGCGGATTTCCAGCGGGAGCAAGCCCAGCTGGATTTGCTGAGGACAGCGGGGGAGCTGGATAAGGTTTGGCAGTGAAGGAAGTGGGCAGTGAGCAGTGAATAGTCACCCGAAAATTCCTAGCCTTGGTTCATGGCCGGTGATTCGTGCAACTAGAGCAGAAGAGCTTAGAAGCGTTCCTGGAAGCCGTCAAAAAGCTGGACGCCGGTTTTGCCGGGCTGCCTTCGTTTGAGGCGAAAGCGGAGGGGATGGAGCGGATCGCGGAAGCTCTATGCGCTACCGCCGAGAGGTTGCAGGATAATTACCCTTACTTTCATCCGCTGTATGCGGGACAAATGCTGAAACCGCCGCATCCGGTGGCGCGTCTGGCGTATGCGCTGGCGATGTGGATCAATCCCAACAACCACGCGCTGGACGGGGGCCGCGCGACGTCCGCAATGGAAAAGGAAGCGGTGGCCGAGATCGCCGGGATGTTTGGGTGGAAGGAGTTTCTCGGGCATTTATGCGGCGGCGGAACGATGGCGAATCTCGAAGCGCTGTGGGTGGCTTCGCAAACGCATCCGGGAAAGAAAATTCTTTCGAGCGAACAGGCGCACTATACGCACAAGCGCATCAGTGGCGTGCTGCAACTGGATTTCGAGAGCGTGGCCTGCGATGTGGGCGGGCGCATGGATGTAAACGCGTTGGGAAAGCGCGCGGCGCGCGGAGACGTGGGCACGGTCGTTGCGACGATGGGCACCACCGCGACTGGATCCGTGGATCCGCTGGCGGAAATTCTAGATTTGCGCGAGAAGCATGGATTTCGAGTTCACGCGGACGCGGCTTACGGGGGCTATTTCGTGCTTGCTGGAAATTTAGGAGAGGAGACCACGAGAGCTTTCGCGCGGCTGGGAGAAGCGGACTCGGTTGTGATCGATCCGCACAAACATGGGTTACAGCCGTATGGGTGCGGCTGCGTCTTGCTTCGCGATCCTTCAGCGGGGCGCTTTTACAAGCACGATTCTCCTTATACGTACTTCAGCTCGAGCGAACTGCATTTGGGGGAGATCAGCCTGGAATGCTCGAGGCCGGGCGCAGCGGCGGCGGCACTATGGACGACGCAAAAACTGTTTCCGCTAGTGCGCAGGGGAGAATTCGCGAGCGGTCTGGAGCGCGGAAGGGCGGCGGCGCTGGCTTTTTACGAGAAGCTCGAGGGGGATGAAAGACTTGCAACGGCGTTTGCTCCAGAATTGGACATCGTGATTTTTGCGCCGAGAGCCAGAAGCGTGAGCGAGGCGTCGATGCTCAGCCGCCGGATTTTCGAAGCCGCTGCCCGACGGAACTTGCATCTTGCCGTTGCGGAGCTGCCCACGGAATTTTGGGCCGCGAACTTAGGCGCGATGCAGCGCGACCGGGAAACCATGACCTGCTTGCGCTCCGTATTGATGAAGCCGGAGCATTTGGAATGGATTCCGCGAATCTGGGACGAGCTTTCGGCGGCGACTTCGGAAGTTTTCGGCGCGCAAGGCGCTACGCTTTCGGCTGGCTAGAAAACAGCCGAAGCTAGCTGTGCGCCGCGAGAAGTGAATTGATTCTGCCAAGCAGCCTGGTTCTGCTGAAAGGCCTGGGCAGTATGGAGGAAACAACTTCGGCAGGATCAGGAATTTCCAGCGAGGCCAGCGGATGGGCGGAGCTGTAAAGAACGCTCATTTCAGGCGAGTCTTTTCTCAAGCAACATGCCAAGTCCGGCCCCGGCATCCCCGCGGAATGCACTTTGGTGATTAGGAGATCGATGGGTCCTGCGCAAGATTGCGCCAATTCGAGCGCCTGATCGGCGTTTGCCGCCGGGAGGACAAGAAACTCAGCATCCTCGAGAATTTGCTGAATGCTCTGACGAAGCGGATCCAAATCTTCGACAACAAGGACGACCGGATGGAAGGCCGGAGTTTGGTGCATTTGTACCATGGCAAGCTCGACTCCCGGGATGGATTTTGGTCAACTGCGATCCGGTTCTAGTATATTATGCAACGGTTAATAGTCAACACTCGTTATGAGCATGAGAGAGAATCAAGATGGCGATTATCGGAGAGATTCAAGAAGCTTCGCTGCCGATTCGGGAGGCGAGTGCCCCCGGGCCGGTAATTTATGGCGAACCCAGAAAGATTTTGCGGGGCCCGGCGCCGGAACTTCCGTTGGGGCGCCGCGCGCACGCTTTAGTTACGGTTTCGGCGCAAAAACGGGCTGCTTGTAGAAACAATTGAGCGTATGCAACGAAGTCGGGTAAACTATTATCTACGATGGAGGCAGTTCTGCATAGGCCGCTGGCGCGGCTGCAGATGCCGAAGTTGGTACCGGACAACGAAAGATTTTGCGGCAAGTTACGCGCATTTAGAAAACTGAGGGTGATGAATGCCGGATGTGATGAAGACGCTGCTGCTGAACCCGCCAAGTTTTGAGAATTTCGACGGGGGAGCGAGTTCGCGATGGCCCGCGACGAGAGAGATAGAGTCCTATTGGTACCCGGTGTGGCTGACCTACCCTGCTGGCTTGATTCCGGGAAGCCGGTTGGTGGACGCGTCGCCGCACAAGGTGAACTGGCAGCAAACTATTGAGATTTGTAAGGACTACGAGTTTCTGGTGCTGTACACGTCGACGGTAGGATTCCACAGCGACATCAAGCTGATCCGGAAAATCAAGGAAAGCAATCCCGGGCTGAAAATCGCGTTTGTCGGGCCGCACGGGCATATCAAGCCGGACGAGACGCTGATGGCAAGCGAGGACATCGATTTTGTGACGCGCGGGGAATTTGACCATTCGGTAGTGGAGTACGCGCACGGGAAACCCATTGAAGATATTCTGGGAGTGAGCTACAGGAAAGAGGGCCGGATAGTACATAACGCATTGCGGCCGCAGTTGCACACAGAGGAATTGGATGCGCTGCCTTATGCAACGGACATTTATAAGCGCGATCTGAAGATAGAGAATTACAATGTACCGTTTTTGCTGCACCCGTTCGTGTCGTTCTACACGACGCGAGGGTGTCCAGCGCTTTGCACGTTCTGCATGTGGCCGCAGACGGTTTCGGGGCACGCCTGGCGGACAAGATCCGTGGACAACGTTGTTCAGGAAGTGAAAAACACGCTCGAATATTTTCCGCAGATGAAAGAGATTTTCTTCGACGACGACACGTTCAATATCCGCAAGGATCGAGCGATCGAGCTGAGCCAAAAATTCAAGCCGCTGAAATTCCGGTGGTCCTGTACAGCTCGTTGCCACAGCAAGTATGAAGAGCTGAAGGCGATGGCGGATGGCGGAGCGCGGCTCTTCATCGTGGGATTTGAATCCGGCGATCCGCAGATTTTGAAAAACATCAAGAAGGGCGCGACGGTAGAAATGGCGCGCGAGTTCATGAAGAACTGCAAGAAAGTGGGGATCAAGGTTCACGGCGATTTCATTATCGGATTGCCTGGAGAAACCAAGGAGACCATCAACAAGACGATCGAATTCGCAAAGGAATTGGATTGCGAGACAATCCAGGTTTCGCTGGCACACGCCATGCCCGGCACCGAACTGCACGAGACCATGGCTCAGCAGGGATTTCTAAAGATCGAGGCGCTGGCGGATTCCGGCGGCCACCAGTTGCCGCACATCGAGTATCCGCATCTCTCGAAGGCTGAAATGATGGGCGGCGTGAACCGCTTTTACGATGAATATTACTTCCGGCCGAGAGTAGCGTGGCGGATCGTGCGCGAGGCTCTTTGGGACTCGCACGAGCGCAAGCGGCTCTACCATGAAGCGACGAGCTTCCTGAAACTGCGCGCGGAGCGCTGGAAATGGGTGCGCCAGGGCGGCGACTTGCAGAAACCAATGATTTCCGTGCCGGAGACGCCGACGTCGTCCGGGAACGACTAAATCCTAAACAAAATGGCAACTGAGGGAAGGCTGCGGATAAAGACTCTGGCCATGGTGTGTGCAATGGTGCTGTGCGCAAACGCCGGAGATCTGATGTTGAAGCGCGCGATGCTGCAGATCGGCGCCGTGGAGTTATCCGTTCCGGGGATCTCACATGCGTTTCGAATGACGGTCACCAACGGAACGCTGTGGGTGGGGATCATTTTTCTTTGTGGATTCATGCTTAGCTACATGACCGTTTTGAGCTGGGCGGACTACAGCTACGTGATGCCGGCGGGGGCGTTCGGCTACGCTCTGCTGACTTTTTTTGCGGTGGTGTTTCTGCATGAAACGGTTTCGCCGCGGCGCTGGGCCGGGGTGGTTTTGATTTGTGTGGGCGTGATGCTGGTCGGCCAGACGAAGCCGCGGACGACGGCGGAGGCGCGCGAGGCTCTGGCATGATGCACGTGGCGGTGTTTCTCTGCTTCCTAATCTTTGGCAGCACCGGCGGAGAAATTGCGATTACGCGCGGGATGAAAGCAACAGGCGAGCCGGAACGATTGCGGCCCAGGGAGCTTTTGCGATTTTTGCGGAGAGCCCTATGTAACGGCTGGTTCTGGGCCGGCGTGCCCTTGATGGCGCTTTCGTTTTACGCGCTGCTGGTGCTTCTGTCGTGGGAGCCGATTAGCTTCGTGATTCCGGCGTCGGCTTTGAGCTACGTCGTCGGAACTTTTGGCGCGAAATATATTTTGGGTGAAGAGGTGTCGGCGGCGCGTTGGATCGGCGTCGTGATGGTGTGCGCGGGAGTAGCGCTGGTTGCGCTAGGATAACGGATGTATCCTGCCGTGACATGTTTCCGAGGCGCGAGCTAGCTTGAAAGCAAAAGCGGAACAGCCGCGAGGCTGCGCCAGCGAACGAAAGGGACTCGAACTTGTGCGGGATTGCCGGGTTTACTCATAAGAAGTGGGCACCCGAACCGGAGCGGATTGAACGAGCGACGGCGACGCTGGCTCACCGCGGGCCGGATCAGCGGGGCGTGCTGCGCTCGAGCGTGCTTTCGATGGGCGCGGCGCGGCTGAAGATCATCGACCTCCAGGGCGGCGATCAGCCCATCGTAACCGATGACGGCGATACGGCGATCGTCTTCAACGGGGAAATTTACAATCATCTTGAGTTGCGAGGCGAACTGGAAGAGCTGGGACATCGATTTCGCTCGCATTCCGATACGGAAACGGTGCTGCACGCGTTTGCCGAATGGGATACGGAATGTTTTTCGCGTCTGCGCGGGATGTTCGCGATTGCGCTGTGGACGAAATCGTCGCGCCGGCTGGTTTTGGCACGCGACCGGATGGGCATTAAGCCGCTTTATATCGCGCGGCGCGGAGAAGATATTTTCTTTGGCTCTGAACTGAAAACCATTTTTATTCACCCGGAACTCGAACGTCGATTGAGCCTCAAGGGCCTCGATTGCTACCTTTCGCTGAATTACGTTCCGTGTCCTTGGACGCTCGTGGAGGGGATTGAGAAGCTGCCGCCGGGAAAGTGGCTCGAATGGCTCGATGGAAAAGTGCGCATCGAGACCTATTGGAATTTACCGGCGGGGCCGATTCGCGAACGTACGTTCGGCTCGGCATGCGAGGAACTGGATTCGCTGTTGCAGCAATCCGTGAGCGAGCACTTGCTTTCGGACGTTCCGCTGGGGCTGTGGCTGAGCGGCGGCATCGATTCCTCGACGGTCTTGCACTATGCCGCGAAGGCCTCCCCGAAACCCATAAAGACGCTCTCGATTTCCTTTGTTGGAAGGAGCTTCGATGAAACAGCTTACATACGGGCGGCGGCGAAACAGTACGGCACAGAACACACCGAATTCGATCTGAACCCTGGAGCCGATTTGCGAGGCGCGATTGAGGAGTTCGCCTATTATTCCGATGAGCCCAGCTCGGACGCGGGAGCTTTGCCTGTCTGGTTTTTATCGAAGATGAGCAAGACGGAGGTAACGGTCGCTTTGAGCGGGGAAGGCGCAGACGAATTGTTCGGCGGTTACTTAACGTATCGCGCCAACCAGATTGCGCGTCCGCTGCGGCGTTTGCCGAAGTGGACGATGCGAGCTGCACTGAGGCTAGCGCGGTTTTGGCCGGTATCCGATGACAAGATCAGCAAAGAATACATGGTGAAACGCTTTCTGGAAGGAAGCTTGTTATCCGAGGAATATGCGCACGTTTATTGGAACGGGACATTTTCCGCTCTCGATGCGGGTTCGCTCGCGGCTGTACCTTTTCCGAATGCTCTCGAAAGCGTTCTCACCGAGTTACGGGAATCGCCTGCCGCGGGTGACGGCGTTTCTCCGTACCTTTGGTGGGATCAAAAATATTTTTTGCCCGATGATATCTTGAACAAAGTCGACCGCATGAGCATGGCGCATTCGCTCGAAGTGCGGCCTCCATTCTTGGACCACCGCATCGTGGAATTTGCCGCCACTCTGCCGCCATCGCTCAAAATGCAAGGCTCGAGGCAGAAAATCATTCTCAAGAAGTTGATGAAGAACCGGCTTCCCGAGATGATTCTGCGGCGTAAAAAAACCGGCTTTGACATTCCAGCGCACGAATGGCTTCGCGGGCCGCTGCGCGGTCTTCTCCTGGAAACCATCGAGGGGGGGCTCGCCGAGTACGGCTCCTTTTTCCGAGCTGGAAGGATTCGAGAACTGGTGCGCTTGCACCTCGAGCGCCGGGTAAATATCGGTTACCACTTGTGGGGGCTGCTGCTGCTTTTCCTATGGATGAAAAAATGGCAAATTCAGGCGGCGCCAACTCCGGCGCCGGCTTCCTGGATACAGGAAAAAACAAGTATCTCTATTTGATTGTCCTGTTGTTTGCAGGAGCGATTTATCTCGGCTGCATCATCTCTCCGCCGTCTCTGATGGACGATTCGGACGCGGTGGTCGCGCAAGTGGCCCGTACGATGCTCGCCACCGGCGATTGGGTAACGCCGCGGCTGGATGGCGTTATCTATCTCGAAAAGCCGCCGCTGTATTTCTGGCCGATCGCCATATCCTACAAAATATTTGGAGTACACGATTGGGCGGCGCGAATTCCGTTTGCGGTGTGCTCGATGGCGCTCGCATTGCTGACGGCGGCGATAGGAGTCTGGGCGTTCGGGAAACGCGCGGGATTTTACGCCGGGCTGTGCATGGCTACTTGCGTGGGGATATTTTTATTCACGCGCGTCTTAATACCGGACGTGATGCTCACTTTTACGGTTGCGCTCGCTGTTTGGGGATTTCTCCGCGCGCTCGACGAGGAAGAGCCGCACCCCCGTCTTTGGGCCGGCATACTCGCGGCGAGCCTGGGCACCGGGCTCTTGATCAAAAGCCTCATCGGGGTGCTTTTTCCCCTGGCCGCGGGCGTCATTTATATGTTTCTCACGCGGCAATTATTTTCCGCAAGGTCCTGGAAACGGCTTCATCCAATCAGCGGCACCGGAATAATTCTCTTGATAGCGGCGCCCTGGCACATTCTTGCCACGCTGCACAACCCGCCGTACTTCTATTTCGGACTTCACAGCGGGCCGGGGCAATACCACGGATTTCTCTGGTTTTTCTTCATCAACGAACAGCTTTTGCGCTTTCTGAATCTGCGCTATCCGCGCGATTACGATACAGTTCCGCGGCTCTATTTTTGGCTATTTCATCTTTTATGGTTATTTCCGTGGAGCGTGTACCTTCCGGCGGTGGCCAAGCTCTCTTTCAAGCCGCTTGACCGCGGAGGCAAGATGCGGCTGCTTGCCCTTTGCTGGATCGGTTTCTTATTGATCTTTTTTACGTTTTCGACGACGCAGGAATATTACTCGATGCCGTGTTATCCGGCGCTGGCGCTGCTTCTGGGCTGTGCGATGGCCACCGAGCGAGTATGGATACGGCGAGGTACCTACGTTCTCTGTGGTGTTGCGGCAGCCGCCGCCATTGCCACGCTGACCCTGTTTTTCCTTGTGCGGCATGTGCCGGCGGTGGGGGATATTTCAGCGGCGCTCGCCCCACATCCCAAGGCCTACAAGCTGTCCCTCGGCCACATGGAGGACCTCACGATCGATTCCTTCGCGTATCTGAGAGTTCCGCTTCTTGTTGCAGCCGCGGCGTTTCTGGTTGGCGCAGTCGGAGCGTTCCGATCCGCGGGGATTCGGGCATTTCTTTCCGCCGCGCTGATGATGGTGATTTTTTTCCACGCAGCTCGTCTCGCGATGGTTGTTTTCGATCCGTATCTTTCTTCCCGGCCTCTCGCAGAAGCTTTGCTGCGCGCTCCCGAGGGCAAACTCGTCGTGGCCCGGCACTACTACGGTTTTTCTTCGCTCTTTTTTTATACGGACCGTAAGGCGCTGATTTTGAACGGCCGCATCTTCAATCTCGAGTACGGATCTTATGCGCCGGGTGCGCCAGACGTATTCATCGACAATGTGCAGTTTAAGAGGCTTTGGCTCCAGCCCGAACGCTATTACGTGGTGGCGTTGGATTCCACGATACCTAAGCTGGAACAACTCGTCGGGCGCGACCAGCTAATCCTAGTAGCCACCAGTGGTGGAAAGAGCATCCTAACGAATCGCGCACTTGTTGGCGCCGTTTCTTCCCGGCATGAGGAGCAAATGCCGCGGTTAGAAGTAGGGGCAGCTGTTTTCGGGCGTTAAGTCGAATATGGGCTGGCTGGGCGGCACTCGGCTTGGCTTGCCAGCGAATTGCTTGTGGCGAAAACCTGTTTGTGACATCTAACTAGATTGGCAAGTCGGCGGAATTTTTGAACTACAAAGGCGCGAATTCCCATGCTAATCGCGTATACTGTTAAAAGTTTCGCCGGGGCACACAACGGCCGGGCGCGGTCGGCTGGCCTATTCATCCAGCTCAAACAGGTACAGGGTAAAACGTGCCTGCTCGAAGAGAACACGAGCAGATAGCGGATTTCAGGGAGGAAAAGAGATGAAGATTGCCGTACTCGGAGGAGATGGCTATTGCGGATGGGCGACGGCTTTGTATTTGTCGAAGCAGGGGCATTCTGTAGCCATCGTCGACAATTTTGTCCGCCGGTTATGGGACCATGAGCTTAACGCGCAGACGCTGACTCCCATTCGCCCGCTCTCCGACCGCTTGCGTGTGTGGCAAGCGGTTAGCGGCAAGACCATCGAATCCTTCTACGGCGATGTTTGCGACTACGAGTTTCTGGCCTCGACACTGCGCGCGTTCGAGCCCGACGCGGTAGTCCATTTTGCGGAACAGCGCTCCGCGCCGTATTCGATGATCGACAGGAGCCACGCCGTCTTCACGCAAGTGAATAACGTGGTGGGGACGCTCAATCTGCTTTTTGCGATCCGCGAGCACCGTCCCGAGTGCCATCTGGTCAAGCTCGGAACCATGGGCGAGTATGGAACGCCGAACATCGACATTGAAGAGGGTTACATCACGGTGGAGCACAACGGCAGGAAAGACGTGCTCCCGTTTCCGAAGCAGCCCGGCTCGTTCTATCACCTTTCGAAAGTGCACGACAGCCACAACATTATGTTCAGTTGCAAGATTTGGGGCTTGCGCGCCACGGATTTGAATCAGGGCGTGGTCTATGGAACGATGACTGACGAAACGGCGATGGACGAAGCGCTCATCAACCGTTTCGACTATGACGATGTGTTCGGCACGGTGCTGAACCGCTTCTGCATTCAGGCGGCCATCGGTCAGCCGCTGACCGTCTACGGCAAGGGCGGCCAGACGCGAGGCTTTTTAGATATTCGCGACACGGTGCGGTGCATTGAGATCGCTTGCGAGAATCCCGCGAATCGCGGAGAGTGCCGTGTCTATAACCAGTTCACGGAACAGTTTTCCGTGCGGGAACTTGCGAAGATGACAGTGACCGCTGGCAAGAAGATGGGCTTAACCGTCGAAGTCGACCACTTGCAAGATCCGCGCGTCGAAGCCGAAGAGCATTATTACAACGCCAAACATTCGAAGCTGATCGACTTGGGGCTGAAGCCGCACCTGCTCTCGGATTCCTTGTTGGATTCGCTGATGAACATCGCGATCAAGTACCGCGACCGGGCCGATGCTTCATTGATGCTGCCGCAGGTCAACTGGCGCGAGCCGCGCAACGACCGGCGCTTGCAGATGAGCAAGACCGCGAGAAACTCGTTGGGAGCCTCCCGGCTTCAGAGTGCGGGCGAACCTGCGGAAAAAACCAAGAAACACACCCATCGGTAGGATTTGGGCTGCACGCATTCCGATCGTC
>Ga0335074_10007286_pt1 | contig 15329 bp, 13 predicted proteins | sample Lox_Sample_23_FD_206715 | JGI IMG/M metagenome (GOLD analysis project Ga0335074, IMG submission 206715) | Soil microbial communities from Loxahatchee National Wildlife Refuge, Florida, United States - Lox_Sample_2.3 | ecosystem: Environmental > Terrestrial > Soil > Wetlands | place: USA... | reverse complement strand
CTGGTCGGCCGCCTCGGCGACAGCACGCAGGTCGGACAGGTCATCTACCTTGGCGGCAGCTGGGTCCAGCTCGTCCGCTAGCCGCTGGAACCGGCTGGCAGCTTCCTCGATTTCCGCATCGGTGTGCGTCATTGGAATCACCCCTGGCCCAGGAACTGGTAGAACTTCGGCCGCAGCCGCATCGCGTGGATGATCACAGGGTCCTCGCCCAGCAGATCGAGCACGCCAATCTCCAGCGGCGTTCCGTCTCGTGCGGGGCCGATGAGCATCGTCAGGTCCTCGTCCATGTCGATCTTCCGTATAGCGGTCCGGACGGCGTGCCAGATGTCGGAGTCACTGACTCCGTGCCCACGTGCCGGCTCGCCGATCCTCACCTGGCCACTCTGCCAGGCCGTCTGAATGTAGACAACAATTGTTGTCTTACCGTGATTCCCGCCAGCCGGGCAGCGCTAAACACGACGACCACATCGGAGTTCACGACGCTGCCCTGGTGAGGAAGGCCTCGAGGTTCCGCCGGGTGATGATGCGACGCCGGCCAACCTTCAGATAGGCGAGCTTGCCCGCCCTCATCTGGGCGTACAGGAGGTCGCTGGAGAGTCCAGTGATGAAGGCTGCTTCGGCTACTGAGTACGCGATCCGCTCGGCCAGCAAGTCGCCAGAACGGAGCACCGCGGTCTCCTCGCCTGCCGTTTGCGGCTCCGTATTGGCCTGGCCGGTCTTGCCTGACGTCCCGGCCGGAGGCTGCCCACGATCAGGTAGCCGGCGCATCTGGCGACCTGGCGCGTTCACTGCCCGGCCCCCCACTGGGCGTCCCAATCTGTGACTGTGGCGGATAGCCGCGCGCAGTTGTCAGCATGGCCATGCTCATCATCGGCAGGGCCGCCGCAGAGTCCGCGATCGCTGATCTCATGCTCGCAAGACCGGCACGTCCAGACGAAAGACCGGCCATACCGGACCGCCGTGTCCGTGTCGGGGTGCCCAGCTGCGTAACTGTATGCGGCATCGGCAACCGTCATGCCCTGTTGGTCACGGTCCGCGCCAGGCTCAAGCTCGAGGGCCTGGCCAATCCGGTGCCAGCTGTGTCCGGCTTCGCGTGCCTGGCGTATGTAGTCGCGGGCAGCTCCGCGGGCGCCGAGCTCGACCTGACGGGATGCGCGCATCCCCGCGAGCGGCTCGACGTCGCGAACGGCCATCTGCGCGCCCTGGTATGCGGGCCGCGAGATGATCTGAGCGCCGGCAGAGCGGGCAATCTCGAAAGCGGCGCGGCGGGACGCGTCACGGGCGGCCCGGAGCACGCTGAGCATGTCGTCTGATCTTGTCTGTTCTGGGGGCATCGCGCGTTTCCCTTTACCAATAGTTACCTATGCGCCGGCTTCCAGCTCGGCTTGCCGAGCCCTCACCTGTGCAGCGCGGGAGTGAGCCGTCACGGCGGCACCGTCCACGCCATGGACGCGGCCGAGGGGCCGCTCCGGCAGCAGCGCCTCGGGGATGCGGCCGCCGCTAGCGGCAGCAAGGTGAGAGATCAGCTCGGCAGTGCCCGCTGACCGGCCCGGATCTCGGCCAGGCCGCGCCGCCTGCGCGGCAGTGGCTGCGCGCAGAATGAGCTGGTCCGCGGCGCCGCGGAACGCCGGGCAGTCAGGGAGCGCCTGGACGAGCGCAGGGCAGTCCGGGTGCCGAGCGAAGATCCGGACTACGAACTCGGGACCGTCCTTGGCGAGCGCTACGGCTCCGACGCGGGCGCCGCAGACTTCCTGGACCAGCTCAGGCACCTGCGCGAATCCGCGCGATGACGAGGGCTTTGTAGATACTAAGGCCCCTGGGCAGCCATTACTCGCATCGCAGCAACGGCTTCAACGCGGCTGATGGCCGCTAGCCTCCTCGGTTCCGGCACAAACTAACCATGTCGCAGCGCTCGCAAGTCGTGCACCAGGACGGAAGGCGCGGCAGTTGGTTAGCTCGAAGATCACTCCCCGCGTCCTGGATCTTGGTGCGGATGTCGACCAGCAACGCTTCATTGACCACCTCGCGCTTACTGGCTGACTTGTCATCAAGGTTTAGGACCTCGACTAGATCGGCGTTCTCGCCGGTCAGCTCCTGGTAGCCAAGAGCGTAAACGTGCAGCTGATCCCTCGTGATGTCCTCGGCCTGGACACGGTCGCTGGACTTGAAGTCCACGATCGATGTTTCGTTAGTGTCCAGGCGACGGATCAGGTCGATCCGGCCATCAACTGTAATGCCCGGCGCGACGTGAACCTGGATCTGCTGCTCGGAGTACAGGGTCTCCGGTAGCCGGGCCCGATTCTCGTCCAGGTATCTACTGACAGCCCGGACCGCCGCCAACCGCAGCTGCTCTTGCAGAGCGGGATACGCGAATGGGGCGTTGAGATGCCGGTCGACCAGTCCCCGCACTTCCTCGTCACTGACGATGTCTCCGGCGATCGCCCGCTTGTGGATTTCGGCCATCACGTCATGTACTGACCTGCCATACCCGAGCGCTTCGTGAATCGGTGGGTTGAATCCAAACATCAGGCGAAGCTTGAATTGATAGGGGCACTCGAAGAAGTACTTCAGGTCGCTGAAGCTGAGCGTCACCTCCGGTATCGCATGGCGTGCCTTCGGCTCGACGCGCGGCGCCGAAGGCGCCACCTCCGCCGTGAGCACGTACGTACTTCGCGTGGCGAAGTCGAAAAAAGCTGATCGTCCGCGGTACAGCTGAGAATCGCCTGGGGAGTAGGTCAGGGCAAGGTACTTCTGGGCACGGGTTACGGCTACGTAGAACAGCCGGACCTCGTCATCCTCCGTACCCCGGTACCTGTCGGAACCGGTGACAGCCTGCTCGGGAATCACATGGAAGGCGTTCAGGCCGCCCTGCCGCTTTGACGGGAAGCGGTTCTTGCGCAGCGCGGGCACGAACACCGCGGGCCACTGCATGCCCTTGGCCTGGTGCACGGTTGCGATCGTTACTGCGTCCGGTGTCGCATAACCGACGTCGGCGTCGCTCTCCGCGTAGTAGACCGGAGCCTGGAAGGTCAGCCAGCTGGCAAACGCGTTGTACTTGCTCTGCGGATCGGATCGAAAGTTGATCTGCTCGAAGTCGGAGATCGCCTGGCTGAACTTGCCAAGGTTGTAGAACACCAGCTCGCCGCGGGTAGAGGTGCCGTCAGCAGATGGCACGGTCTCCTCGCGTAGCTGCAGCTTCTCAAGGAAGTCCAGGTATACCCGCTGGATGTTGTGCATCCCCCACGGATCGCCAGGCTTCCACTGCTTGGCCCGATTAAGCACGGCCACGCCAGGGCTGATTTTCTCCTCGCTCAGTCCGAGATCGGCATCAAGCCACGCTGTGATGACGTCCTGGCCGCCGATCTCCCCGACTATGTAGCGGAAGCACGAGAGGCATGCCTGCACCTCGGGAGCCTCGAACAGCCGCGTCAGGCCCTTGATCACAAACGGGATTTTCCGGCGCTTCAATTCGCTGACGAGCGGCTCGGCGTCTTTGCTGACGCTGCGGAACAGCACAGCGAAGTCTGACCAGGACAGGCCCCGGGAAGGGACTCCGGGTTCGTCGGTGAACTCGCGCCCGCGTAGTCGGCTGATCCGGTCACAGATCCAGCGCGCTTCCTCGTCGGCAGAGTCGAGGCTCAGCGCCAGGAGGTCACCGCGATCGAACCGCTGATGACCAGAGGCAACCATCTTCTTCGGCAGCCGCTCAGTGTTCTGCTGGGCAACCGACTCGCCGAGCGCGACGATTCCCTGGCTGGAGCGGAAATTGTCGTCAAGAGTCACCGTCTGGACGCCGTCGCGCCGCTCGGTGAAGGTGAGGATGTTCGACACCGCGCTGCCGCGCCATTGATAGATGGTCTGGTCGTCGTCGCCGACGACACACAGGTTCGCGCCGAACCGGCACAGCCTCTCGATCAACTGCTCCTGTACAGGGTTGGTGTCCTGGTATTCATCCACCACGACATAGCGCACGTGATCACGGACATGGCGAACAAGCGGGCCCGCCATCGCATCGTCGGCGTCCTCACCCAGCAGGTCTACGACGGTGCGGAGCAACTCCGTGAAATCAAAGTAGTGATGCTCGTGCAGCAGGTTCCGGTAGGCAGTCCGGGCCAACAGCAGATCGGGCGACAGCAGGTTCTCGTTAACGTCGTCCTCGCGGAGGATGGCCATCACCTGCATGTACAAAGCGGAGTTCACATAGCGCTTGAGCTTTCTGACCTGGCCCTTTACCACGGCGTCCGTGGTCGTAAGGCCGCTCTTCCTGCTGTTGCGGTCAATCAGCAGCCGGGTCTGAATGTCGTTGAGGACGTTGTACTTGAACGTCTCGGCAACGTGGGTCTGCAGCGCGTCCAGCGCGTACCCGTGCATGGTGCCGATGAATAGTTCGGCGAGCCCGCGCATGTTGCCGAACTCGGCGGTTGCCAGAGCGGTCACACGCTCCTTCAGCTCGGCCGCGGCCCGCTCAGTGAAGGTGAAAGCGACGATGTTACGTGGCTCAACGGCCTCCCGGCGCAGAATCTCCACGATGCGCTGCGAGATCACTTGGGTCTTCCCTGATCCGGCGCAGGCGACGATCAAAAGCGGCTCGTCGATAATACTGATGGCGGACAACTGCGCGGCAGAGTACTTCACAGACAACTCCTACACTTCGTATACCTGAAGCACCTCGTCGCCGTAGTGATTGATCACCTTCACGGCGATCTTGCCGGTGGACGGTGGGTTGAACGGGCGGGACCGCGTTGAGTAGAGCGACTGCCATGCTGCCTCGTCGATATCGGCTTTCAGCGCTCGCTTGAGCCGGGCATAGGGGTCGTTGCTGCCCGTAAAATAGCAGTGCCTGACGAAGAACGACTCCTCGTCGTAATCCGTGTCGATCATCCACAGCGCGATGTCGCCGGTGCCGCTGGAGCGGATCTCGCCCGTCGTCGGGTTGTAGACATCGACACCGCGGATCTCCACGACCACACCGTCAGCAGTTCGCTCTATTGCCACATCCGGCTCACCGAACACCATGAACAGGTTCGCGTTGCCGGTCTTTTTCAGCAACACATCGCCCATCGCAAGGTCAGAGTTAATCCGGACCAGGAGAATCGGAACCTTGCCGTATCTGCGCTCGTCTTGCACATTGGCGAAGTTGGCCGGATCGCTCGGCGCGAACTCCTCTGTGGCCTTCACCGCCTGCGGGTCGAACGCGAACGCGCACACCAGCAGCACGTCGAAGCCCATACCGCGGGTCGACTCCCTCGCCGCGCGTCGGATCCACTCTGCGTCAACGGTGCCGAATTGCGGTCCAATGCTCACCCCTATCCGTTGAGGCGTGCCCTCCTCGCCACCCTTGCGGATGCCCTCGGCCTGGATGTAGGTACCAGGAAACGGGGCAAGCGTCTCGAACTCCAGTCGCTCCTTCTTTCGGCCGTTCTGGACACCAGCCTTGAGGAGGTTATCGAGGATCGTCCGCTCAAACGTGGAGTCGTCCGTAGCATCTGCAGCGCGTTCCGAGCCAGGCGTCGCTTCAGGTGAGATCGCTTTGTGCGGCGACAGGCTCTCCACCGTGAACCGACCCGCTACACGGACCTTGCGACTGTCTTCGTATGGTCGGTCGTAGAGTATCTCGGTCTCTGCGTGCCTAGCGATCGCCGCGTCGATTTCGACGCGACTCATGCCCGGTATGATGTCAGGATTATTCGCGATCGACTTCAGCGTCACGTGCGGGACTTGCTCGTACACGAACCCCTTGCGCACGTCCCCGACCACAGGCGTGTCGGACGGCGGCCGTTGTGTAAGCTCGGCCGCCTTAAGCTGCCCTTCCCGCGAGTCCGACAGCAGATAGTAAGGGAACCTCGCGCCCATAATCCTCTGCCGGGCCAGCGCCAACGCGACCCGCGACGTATCGATCGTGATCCACCGCCGCCCCCACTCCTCGGCAACGAACGCGGTAGTACCAGATCCACAGGTCGGATCCAATACTAGATCTCCAGGATCGGTGGTCATGAGCAGGCAGCGTTCGACGACCTTCGGCGAAGTCTGCACCACATAGAATTTGTCACCTGGCCGACCCGCTATGGCCGTGTCCGACCACATTGTGTTGAGAGCCAGCGCCGGGAAGTCATTGATATAGCGAACGTATGCAAGAGAATTGCTTCGAACATGTACGCGATCAGCCGCAAGAAGTCGTTGCATCCCTGCTTCATTGGTCTTCCATCGGCTAGTGTCTGGTGGGTAGATGGTCCTGCCCTTGTAGTTCACCGCAAACCAAGAGGCAGCACCCTCGCCCTTGAGGCGGCCCATGCTCTGGCTGGTGAGGTTGTCGTACCGAAACGCGCGTCCCGAAACGCCGACGGAGTCGGCCTCAGAAGCAGATACTCGCTGGCCATCTGGGAGCTCGACAAATCGATACTCCCCACCGCCTGCGCCGCCGACCTGCTTCGTCAGGTAAAGCTGTTTGTACTTGAGGGACTCAGCGTCTTTTGCATACCAGACAATGAAGTCCACGACTCCCGACAGGAACAGATCAGTCGCGCCAGAAGTCTTCATGAATGAGATCAGCGATACGAAGTTCTCGCTGCCGAAGACTTCGTCCAGCAGACACCTGACGAGGTGGACGTTCTCGTCTCCGATCTGGACGAAGACGCTGCCGGACTTCGTGAGCAGGTCACGCGCGACCGTGAGCCGATCACGCAGATACGCTAGATAAGAGTTGATGCCGAGTTCCCAGGTGTCGCGAAAGGCTTTGATCTGCTCGACCTCGCGGGTCGTGTCCTCGATCTTGCCGTCCTTGACGTCCCACTTGCCGGTCGAAACCTGCCAGTTAGAACCGAACTTGATCCCGTACGGCGGGTCGATGTAGATCATCTGGACCTTACCCCGGAGATTCTCCTTTTCTGCGAGCGAGGCCAAGACCTGGAGCGAGTCCCCGAGGATCATCCGGTTGGACCAGTTAGCCTCGTGCTGGTAGTACTCGACCGCCTCGTAGCCGGACAGGCCGTCGAAGTCACCAAACAGGTCAAGCTGACCCTGGCCGTTGTCGCGCCGCAAGTTCTCGATAATCACCTGCGGGGCGATCTTCTCCTGGATGTAGATCGGCGGCGCGTCGACGACCAGATCCTCGAGATCCTGCTCGTCCTTGCCTTTCCAGACGAGTTGCGGATCCAGCGATGGGTCGCGCTTTGAGTACCACTGCGCGGGACGTGCCGCTTCCTCGGTTAGCAACTCCTCGGAATCAGCCGTGGGGATGTTGATGCGTTTGTCCTCGTGCTGAAACGCGTTCACCGGAACTGGCTCGCTCGGCACATTCCTTCTTGGGGGCATTTCTCAGTTCTCCCGTTCCCACGTCTGCATGTGCCATCGGGCGCGACCGGCTATAGCGCTATGTCAAGCCGCAACCAGCGCCCAGCCTGCCTCGGCCACCAGTGACCGGTACCTGGGTTTGTCCGGCAGAGCCAGCGCGAGAAGCGCACCGGCCTCAGGACCACGCAGGACTAGCCTGGTCAGGCCCTCGGCAAACCAGTAGGTAGCCTGGAGAGTCGGCTGGGTTCGCTTCGGCTGGCCCGCCCGCTCACCGCGGGCGGATGTGGTGCTCGGCCACCCTTTCACCTCGACCAGCTGCCGACTGTCGGCCCGCTCGGCGATGATGTCCGGGCCAGTTTCGCGCCGGGCGGTGTCGACGACTGCGCTCATCTTCCAGCCCGTCGTCGCTAGATGCGTGACGAGATGTGACTGCACGTTTCCTTCCCAGGCCCAGTCCTCAGCGGGATCCGCCACTGGCACCGGCGACTCATCCTCGGTCGTCTGCGGCGGCAATCCAGCGGCGAGCCGGTTAGTGATCTGGCCGCGCGAGCTGTCCCTGATGATCAGTCCTAGGCCGGCCGCTGCGCGACAAGGCTGATTGATCGGAGCGTGGCGCTTGCCCGGCATGGCTGGAAGCTCAACGTCAGTCATTCCCGTAGCGCTGCCGCGCAGCGCCTGGACCACGTCATCCGCGACCGTCATGGCGCGACCACAGCGCTGGCGCCAGTTCCGACCCGCAGCGCGGTGATCGCAGCTTCCAGATCCGGGCGAAATGTAGCCGGGTCTGTCAGTTCGCAGTAGCTCCACCGGCCGAAGCCGCCGTGGTTGTTGACTGCGGGGAGCCACAGGTCGCGGACCGTCTCCGCCTTCTCCTTGGTCGGGCCTGGCGGCTTGTGGCTGCCGGACACCTCGACGATGAGCGTCCTGGTCTCCAGCTCGTCAGGCACTTGCTGGAGGCGGACGAGAAAGTCGGGCAGGTACTGGCGGCTGCGACCCTGGTAGGCGTACGGGACTGTGAATCCGACGTGGTCGTTCTTCACGTACGCGGCCACTGAGGGCATGACCTCCAGGAGCTGCGCGACCATCTCTTCCCATGAATTGCCATGCGGGCCGTCCAGCACGACGAAGTTGACATGACACCGCTGCTCGGACGTCCTGTAGACCTCTTTGGTGGTGTGGAAGTCCACCGCTGCGGTCGACCCGGCGGGATCGGCGGCCAGCATCGGCCGGACAACCGGCCGTCGGCTGCCCGGTTGGGAGGTGACGACATCATGGAGGATCAGGCTGGCCGCTCGCTCGGCATTCTCGGCGATCAGCAGCATGCCGGGGAACGTCTGGCTGTCGCAGGTCAGGCATTCGGCGAGCCAAAGCTTGGTAATCCGAAGCAGTTGCGGGAAGTACCACGGCTTAGGGTCCTGCCCGTCCAGGTACCGCTCCATGATCCGCCGGGTCAAGTGAAAGGCGATCTCCTGGTCTCGCTTCTCCCGTAGCTCGTCCAGGGTGTGCATCCCGCCGACGCCGATGAGTCCGCTCACCTCGGTCTCGGTCGGCATATCTGCCGTGCTCAGCGTGAGGCGGCTGCCTTCAGAGAGCTCTGCCCAAAGGTTCTCGTCCGGCAGCTCGATCCGGTAGCCGCTCAGCCGCGGGAAAGCGATCTGCGCTCCAGTTCGGTCAGGCTCGGCATGCACCCGCCGGACCTGCTTCATGGTCACTTCGCGGGTCTTGGCGACCGTCGGGATGAACTGGAACGGTACCCCGTACACGTCGGCGTACTCCGGGGAAAAGAACCCGTTCTCATCGGCCGCATACGAGCGCCGCCGCAGCCCGCGGCCGACGACTTGCTCACACAGCAGCTGTGTGCCGAACGCGCGAACGCCGAGAATGTGGCTGACTGTGTTGGCGTCCCAGCCCTCGGTGAGCATCGACACGCTGACCACGCACCGCACCGGCTCGCCTAGCTTGTCCTTTTTGCCGACGGTGTTCATCACCTCGCGCAGGATCTCGGCATTGTCCACGTCGTCGGCCGATCGGCCGGGAAAGCGGCGCAGGTACTCGGCGGTGAACTCCTCGATCTCCGCGGCGGCGACGCGCTTGAACTCCGGCGACAGCGCCTCCCCCGATTCCAGCTGCAGGGAGTCGACCAGAATCGTCGGCGGACGCGGCAGCCAGTCGCCGTCGCGGACATTCGAGAACAGACCCAGCCTGCCTGGCACCAGCACTGGCTCGTCGCCATCGGCCTGAGCGGGCTTCTGCCAGCCCGCGATGTAGTCGTAGACCATCTTCGAGACCGTCGTGTTGTTACACACAACGATGAAAACCGGGGGCGGCTCACCATACCTCGCCGCCTCTGAGCCCTCCCACTGCCGGAACGCCTTCTCGTACGAGCCGTACAAGGCGGCCAGCGCAGTCTCCAGCAGGCCGGGCAGGTTCTGCGGCACTGCCTCGTCTTTGCGGCTCCGCTTCGGCAACTGGTCGCCGATGTTCGGCCACAGGTTGAGGAACTTCACGTCCACCGAGACGGCGTTGTCGTCTACAGGAACCCGGGGGATCTTCACGATGCCTGATTCAATGGCCTCGACGAGGGCGAAATCGCTGACCACCCAGGGAAACAGGGTGCCCTCCCGGTAGCCCGACCCGGACAGGAACGAGGGCGTGGCGGACAGGTCGTAGACCGCCTTGATGCCGAGCTTCCCGGCGACGGCCCGCAGCCCGGTGAACCAGACCCTGGCGGCCTTCGAGTTCTCTCTCGCCTCGGCCTTCTCCTCGGCGGTCATCGTGCTATCGCCGGCGCTGCCGTCGCGGCCCTGATAGCAGTGGTGGGCCTCGTCGTTGAAGACCACGATCTCGGAGGTGCCGCCGAGATCCCGGCAGACCCTGGTGACCATCTGGCCCTCGGACTCCAGGAACGGGCTCGGCGCGCCGGAGTATCCGGCCAGCAGTTCCTTCGTCGTCTTCGCGATGCCCTGGCCGGTCTTGGTCTCCCGCAGCTGAAGGGCGTGGAAGTTCGTGATCACGATCTGCGCCTGGGACAGGTCCAGTTCAAGATCCGCCGGGACGAGATCCCGCTGCTTGTAGTAGTTCTCCTCATGCTCGGGCCGGAGAACCCGGAGCCGATCCCGGATCGTTAGGCCGGGTGTCACGATCAGGAAGCGGCGAGCGAACCGGGCGTCGTTCGGGCTCGCAGCCTTGTTTAGCGTCTGCCACGCAATGACCATCGCCATCACCACGGTCTTGCCGCTGCCGGTAGCCATCTTCAGTCCGATCCGGCTCAACCCGTCGTTGTGCTCCTCGTTCTGCCGCTCTAGCTCATTCCTGATCCATACGTCGCCGGACTTCTGTGCTGCCTCGGCCAGGTAGATCGCGGTCTCGGCGGCCTCACGCTGGCAGAACAGCACCGGGTTGTCACGGTTCGGGTCCGTCCAATACTCCAGCAGCCTGCGCGTCACCGCGGTCACATAGGGGTGTCCGGCGTCGCGCCACCTGCCGACCCGCTCGCGGATGTCATTCACCAGTTGATTCTTCTCGATCTGATCACCGGTGAGCTCGGCAAGCTCAAGCTGCTGCTGGGTGCCGCGCTTGCGCGGCCGCGGAACAGGAACGAAGTAGGAGCTGGGCCTACGACCCTCGACAACTCGGTTCGTGATTCCCTCGATGTCGAACGCGAAGTGTCTTGCGGGCGGGTGGTACGGCGAGTTAATGATCGGGTTCTCAATGACGCGGTCGGTCATCCGCCACCAACCACCCTTCGTCTCCACACGCCGCGGTCACCTGGATAGCCGATCTGCGGTAATTGATAGACGCCGCACTTATCGTCCGCGTTTACAACGCCTCTCGCGCGTAGATAGGGCAGTGGCAACGCCCCGCGGCCTCCCGTGTGTCGCATGTTTCTACCGCACAACTCGCAGCCCGCGTGCCCTGGCCACACGGGTACGGGCGCCGGTCACATTCAGACGGTAGGTGACCATCTGCTCGCTGATCCCGAAGTGGAGTGCTGCGGCAGCCACCGAGGTGTCGTTCCGGGCGATCCAGAGCGCCGCATCCTCGGTGAGCAGGAGTGCACCGGCCAGCCACTGCGCCTCATCCTCAATGCTCTGGTTCCACTGGCGGCATCCGCGGTCATCGAGGGCGGGCGTGGGAGGGTGGAGCAGCAGAGCGTGGCCGAGCTCATGGGTCAGGTTGCTAGCCTGCCGGCCGGCCGAGTGCGCGTCATTGTGGACTATCTTGCGCCGAGCGCCGCAGAAGACGGTACAGGCCGAGAATGCCCCCGGATCGGTCTCTGTGAAGTGGCGCACGGCAAGCGGCGCGTCCGGACTGTAATCGGACAACGCCTCGACCGGAACAAGCAGATAGTCAGCAAGCGTCCAGGGGTCAAGCTTGTCCAGGTCCTTGAGGCCAAGCTCGGCCCGGATCTCCCGGGCTGTGCCGTTGGCCTCGCTTTTGAAACCCCGTCGGAATCCCATCAGTGCTTTCGCAGCCTCTCGTACGCGGCCTTGATCAGCTCATCTAGGGCCGTCGCCGCCTCCGGCGTGAGGTTGCGGTCGCTCCGCAAGTAGGTCGAGATCATCGCAAGCGGCTCGGCCGTGGGCCGGTCTCCTCCGTCCGACCGGACATAGTCGTCAGCATCAAGCCCGGACCACGCGACGAGAGCGGCGAGACCATCGACATCCGGGCGGGCTCCCTGAGCCATCCTGGTCAGCGTGGAGGCGCTCACCCCTGACTCGGCCGCTACCTGCTTCCAGTTGAGCGCCTGAGCCCGGCGCACGCCGTCGAGTGCGGAGTAAAACGCGTCGGAGTCGAACCAGCCCTTCCTTCCTGCCTTCTTATCGGGCACGAGCCTCCTTCTGCAGTGATTGCGATCTCGCAACTGAGCGGCTATCATGGAATCCGAGGATAGCAATCAAGCGTCTATCCTGCAATCGCCAGGAGGCTACCGTGAGCGTTACTGCCGAAGAGCTTCAGCTGCATCGCCTTGTCGATGTCGTCGTCAACAAGCAAGCTGTCCGCATCGAGGGGCCCCGGGCGACCGGCCTCCAGATCAAAGAGGCCGCCATCGCCCAGGGGGTCAGGATCCAGGTCTCATTCCAGCTCTCAGAGAAGCTGGGGGATCACAAGACCAGGGTCGTCGGCAACACCGACACCGTCACCCTCCGCGAGGGCGCGGTCTTCGTCGCGGTCGCGGACGACGACAACTCATGACGACCGTGGCCATCACCCCGGCCGTGACGGAGGCGATCACGGAGATCCGTGCCACCTTCGACGGCGCGGCACTCAGCGTGAAGGAGGATGCCGAGGGCGGCGCGTACGTCCGAGTCGAACCCGTCGATCCCGGCTCGCCGTACGCTCAGCGCGAGACCTGGATCGGATTCCGGATCACCGCTCAGTACCCGTACGCCGACGTATATCCGTTGTTCGTCCGACACGACCTAAGCCGTGCCAACGGCCAGCCCCTGGGCGAGGGCATCACCTCCAACCACACCTTTGACGGGCAGCCTGCCGTCCAGGTCTCCCGGCGCTCGAGCCACCTCAATCCCGCCACCGACACGGCTGCGATCAAGGTACTCAAGGTCCTGGATTGGATGGCATCCCGATGACCACACCCTGGAGCCTGCGCATTCCTCCGGAACTTATGGACCAGCTGGCCGGTCATCTCTTCCCCGGCGACGGCGACGAGCACGGAGCCGTCATCGCCGCTGGCATGGTCGAGACCTCCAGGGGTGTCCGGCTTCTGGCTCGCGACCTTGTCGTCGCCAACGATGGCGTCGACTATGTCCCCGGCAAACGCGGCTACCGGATGCTCACGGCGAGCTTCGTGACTGAGAACATCCTCCGCTGCGCGGAGGACCGGCTCGCCTACCTGGCCATCCACTGCCACGGGGGGCGCGACTCGGTCGGGTTCTCGGGCGACGATTTCGCCTCCCACGAGCGGGGCTACCCGGCCCTCCTCGATCTGGCCGACGGACTACCGGTCGGCGCACTCGTCTTCGCATCGGGGGCCATCGCTGGTGATATCTGGCTGCCCGGCGGCCGACGTGCCGTGCTCGAACATGCCCGCGTCGCCGGGCGGCCTCAGCGCTATCTTCAGGCACAGCCATCACAGCGTACGGCCGCCGGCGCAGCCTATGACCGGCAGGCCCGCCTCTTCGGCGACCGGGGCCAGGAGATCCTCCGCCACCAGAAAGTCGGAGTCATCGGCGCCGGAGGCGCCGGATCGCTCATCGTCGAGTACCTCGCGCGGCTTGGTGTGGGCCACCTCGTCGTAGTCGACCCGGAACGGATCGAACTGTCCAACATTCCGCGCGTCGCGGGGAGCACTCGCCGCGATGCTATGACCTGGCTGACGGCCAGCAGCCGGCCCGCCCGAATTCGTCAGCTTGGCCAGCGATTGGCCCGCCGCAAGACTCACATTGCTGCACGTGTGGCTCGTCAAGCCAATCCGGCCATCGTTGTAGAGAAGATCATCGGCGATGTCGCCGATGACTCCGTTGCGCTGCGCCTCGCTGACTGCGACTTTCTATTCCTCGCTGCCGACTCGATGCGGTCCCGCCTCGTATTCAATGCTCTCGTCCACCAGTACCTAATCCCCGGCGCCCAGGTTGGTGCCAAGGTGACGACAGACAAGACCACCGGCGAGATCCTCGACGTCTTCAGCGTCTACAGGCCCGTCATGCCTGGAATCGGCTGCTTGTGGTGCAACGGCCTCATCTCGCCGGCTCGGCTCCAGGAGGAGGCCCTCACCGACAGCGAGCGCCGCGGGCAGGGCTATATCGAGGAGAGCACCATCCACGCCCCCAGCGTGATCACCCTGAACGCCGTCGCCTGCGCTCACGCCGTCGATGACTACCTCTTCTCACTCACTGGTCTGCTAGCGGCGGGCACGTCGAATGCCTACCGCCGCTTCCTTCCGCGCGAGGCCGACTTCATGCTCGACGAGCCCCGGCGTGATCCTGATTGCACCGAGTGCAGCGCCGGTCCCATGGGACGACTAGGCGCCGGGTCGAGCATGCGCTTGCCCACCCGCTGATACGGGACCTTGCCTCGATTACGCGGGCAGCAGCGCTGCCACTCGGCGAGCAGCTAGCCGAAGATCTGGTCCATTACCTCAGCGCCCTGCGTCAGTGCCGGACGGATCTCGTGGCGGTAGACCAGTTCCGTCGTCGCGGTCCGGTCGTGCCCGGCCAACTGAGCAATGCTCTCCACCGGCACGCCACTCGCGGACAGCACGGACACGAACGTGTGCCGCATCTCCCTGGGCACCCAGTTCGCTCCCAGCCCAGCGGCCTTCGTGATGATGCGGAACGCGCGGATCACGTTGTTCGCGGTCAACGGCGTGCCCACTCTCGATGTGAAGACCAGGCCGTGGTCCTCCCACACCTCATCTGCGCGCGACCGGTCATGCGCCTGCTGTGCCAACTGCACGCGCAGCGCGTCCACGCACGCCCGCGGCAACGCCAGGGTGCGCCGTGACTTTCCCGTCTTGGTGTCACCGCCATGCCGCTCCGCGCGCCACACGTAGATCGCGAACCGCGCCTCCTCCGGCCAGCCGTCCTTGAACTCCGGCGCCGTCACCGGCAGCCATTTGCTCTGGTTCTCGACCCAGACCACGACGTGATCCCACCTCAGCGCCCGCGCCTCCTCGGTGCGCAGGCCGACCAGCAGGCTCAGCGTCACGTAGGCGTGCAACCGCCGGCCCTTCGATTCAGCCAGCAGCGCCTTTGTTTCCTCCACCGTGAAGCTCTTCGACGGCCTGCCGTCGCGACCTGCCGGCACGCTCACCAGCGAGGCGACGTTCCGCCCCACCCGATCGTCCGCTTGCGCCTGCCGGATGGCGCGCTCCAGGCAGTTCCTGGTGATCTGCAGCGATCGCCGGGAGAACCGCGGCGCCAGCTGCTGCAGTGCCCACCGGACATCGCCCGCGCTGAGGCTTCGCAAGGGCCTGGCCCCGATGTGCTCGTTCAGCGAGCCCATCAGCCCGGCGTACAGAGTCCTGGTCCGCTCTGACCGCCCGTCCAGGCCATCCTTGAGCCAGTCCTCGACGGCAT
>Ga0335074_10007285_pt1 | contig 15330 bp, 15 predicted proteins | sample Lox_Sample_23_FD_206715 | JGI IMG/M metagenome (GOLD analysis project Ga0335074, IMG submission 206715) | Soil microbial communities from Loxahatchee National Wildlife Refuge, Florida, United States - Lox_Sample_2.3 | ecosystem: Environmental > Terrestrial > Soil > Wetlands | place: USA... | reverse complement strand
ATCGCGGACGCCCGCGATCCGGTCGCCCTTGCGGGCGCCGTCGCCGACGCGGGCGGGCCGGCCGATGTGACCGTCGTCTGCGTGGACGCACCGGGCTGCGAGGGCGGCGCGATCCTTGCGACGAAACAGGGCGGCACGGTTATCTTCTTCTCCATGGCGACCTTGTTCAGCGCGGCGGCGCTGGGCGCCGAGGGGATGGCCGCCGACGTGACCATGCTGATCGGCAACGGATACGTGCCCGGGCACGCGGACCTGGCGCTGGACCTGATCAGGGCCAATCCCGCCGTCCGCGAGCTGTTCGAGAGGCGGATAGAGCGATGACCGGCAGACTGGACCTGGATCCGGCCCTGGTGCGGCGAGCCCGCCAGCTGGCCCGCACGGCCGCCGAGCCGGTGGTGAAGATGGCGCGCACGCACACCACCGTGTCGGTGGAGCGGGCGGTGCTCCGGCTCGGCGGGCTGGATGGCGCCGACGAGGGCGGGATGCCGTGGGTGAACCATCTTGTCGATGGCGTCAGGAGCGGCGTGGGGCTAGAGCACGGGGTGGCGCTGCCGGCCTGGGACGCGATGATCGCCGGCGGCTACCGCGATCTGCGGACGCTCGCGATGGATGCCGCGGCGAAGCGGGTCCAGTTCCGGATCCCCGCGGGTCATGAGGCGATAACAGCAAGAAGCGCCGCCGCCCGTGCCGCGGGCAAAGGCATCCAGGCGATCGACGCCCAGCGTGCCGAGCGGGACCGGATGCTCGCGAGCATCGGGGATCCGCCCAGGCCGTGGATCTACCTGATCGTGGCGACCGGGGATATTCATGAGGACATCCCGCAGGCGCAGGCGGCCGCGCGGGAGGGCGCGGACGTCATCGCCGTGATCCGGTCCACCGGGCAGTCGCTGCTCGACTACGTGCCGGAGGGCGCCACCCGCGAGGGATTCGCCGGCACGTACGCTACCCGGGAGAACTTCCGGCTGATGCGCGCGGCGCTTGACGACGTGTCCAAGGAGCTCGGGCGCTACGTGCGGCTGACCAACTACGCGTCCGGGCTGTGCATGCCGGAGATCGCGACGCTGGCCGGACTGGAGCGGCTGGACATGATGCTGAACGACTGCATGTACGGCATCATCTTCCGCGATATCAACCCGGTGCGGACATTCATCGACCAGCGGTTCTCCCGGCAGGTACACGCCCGGGCGGGGATCATCATCAACACCGGCGAGGACAACTACCTGACCACCGCCGACGCGGTGGACGCGGCGCACACGGTCGTGGTCTCCCAGCTGCTCAACGAGTACTTCGCGCATGAGGCCGGGCTGCCGGATGAGCTGCTCGGCCTCGGCCACGCGTTCGAGATCAACCCGGCCGTGCCCGACTCGTTCCTGCTGGAGCTGTCGCACGCGCTGCTGATCCGCGAGCTGTTCCCGGACGCGCCGCTGAAGTACATGCCGCCGACCAAGCATATGACCGGGAACGTGTTCGCGGGCTACCTGCTCGACGCGTTCTTCAACCTGTGCGGGATGATGACCGGCCAGGCCATCATCTTGGTCGGGATGATGACCGAAGGCATCCACACGCCGTTCCTTTCCGACCGGGATCTCGCGCTGGAGAACGTCCGGTACGTGCGCAGCGCGGCCGGGCGACTCGGCGAGTCGTTCGTGCCGGCGCACGACGGCTTCGTCGCCCGGCGGGCCCGTCAGGTGCTCGGCGAGTCGATCGGCCTGCTCGACCGTATCTGCTCGCGCGGGCTGCTGAACGCGATCGCGGACGGGACGTTCGGCGTGACCAGGCGGCCGCCGTCCGGCGGGCGCGGACTCGACGGCGTGGCGGAGCGAGCGGACGGGTACTTCAATCCGGTGTCCGAGATCCTGGAGGGAGGCTCCGGGGAATGAGCGTGATCAGGCCATACGGAGATACGACCGGGGACGGGCGGGTGCAGGTATCGTTCACCCTGCCGGTGCCGTTCGGGACCGAGACCGAACGCGCGGTGGCCGAGGGCGCGGCCCTGCAGCTAGCCGGCAAGATGGGCCTGGACCCGGCGATGGTCGTGCACGCCAAGGGCATGGGTCCCTCGTTCACGTTTTTCATCGTGTACGGCCGGATCGGTCATATCGTCGACCTGTCCGCGGTGCGGGTCACCGAACGAGAGTTTCCCGAGCTGGCGGCCGCCGAGGTGAACATGCGGATCCGGTCCGCGCTCGGCCGCGAGCTCGTCGTGGTGGGCGCGACGATCGGCACCGACGCGCACACGGTGGGGATCGACGCGATCCTGAACGTCAAGGGACACGCGGGGGAGAAGGGCCTTGAGCACTACCGGGAGATCCGGGTGGTGAACATGGGCTCGCAGGTCGGCGTGCCTGAGCTGGTCGCCCGGGCCGCCGCCGAGCACGCCGACGCCGTCCTGGTCAGCCAGGTGGTCACTCAGCGGGACGCGCACATCACGAACACACGGGAGATGGCGGCGGGGTTCACCGCCGCGTTCGGGCCGTCGCGGCCGTTGCTGATCGTGGGCGGGCCCCGGTTCGATCCCGGCATGGCGGCCGACCTCGGCGTCGACCGGATCTTCGGCCGCGGCACCACGCCCAGGGAGGTGGCGTCCTACCTGGCGCATGCGCTGGCCCCGGCCACGGATCTGGAGGAGTCATGACACTAGGGCTGACGGTGACGCACCGGCGGTATGTGCCGTACTCGCACGCGCACTACGGCGGGAACCTGGTTGACGGCGCGTATGCGCTCGGCCTGTTCGGCGATGTGGCCACCGAGGCGTGTATCCGGATGGCGGGCGATGAGGGCCTGTTCGCGTCCTACTCCGATGTGCAGTTCAAGGCGCCGGTGCTGGCCGGTGACGTCGTTGAGGTGACCGCCGAGGTCACGTCCGTGGGACGGCGGAGCCGGGTCCTGGCGTTTACCGCGTCGGTCTTGTGCCGGGCCGATCCGTCACGGGGGCCTTCGGCGGCAGTCGTGCTGGCGGAACCGCTCATCGCGGTGACCGCCACCGGCACGGTCGTCGTGCCAGCGACATAGGCGCCCGGACGCGAAAAACGGGTGAAGTACAAAGCAAGAACAATTGGATAAAGAGCGTCGGGTGGGGGATCATGGAGAAGTAAAACCCGGCGCGCGAGGCGGAGGTGGCGCTGATGGCGCTGTCGATGGACGAGCAGCGCGTGCTCGCTGAAATCGAACGGCGGCTGTCGGCCGAAGAGCCGCGGCTGGCCGCGTGCATGACCTCATTCCGGCGGCCCGGGCCGGCCGTGGCACTGCGCTCCCCGCGGGCCCGCATTCTCGGCTCGTTGTTCACCGTCATGCTGGTCGCCATGATCTCGCTGATGGCCTATGCGATGATCCCGTTCCGCGGCGCGCACAGCTCGCGGACCCCCGGCGCACCCAGTTCACCTCCCGGGCTGACGTCGCTTACCGCTTCCGGGACTCCGGGTTCGGTCAGCTTCAGTGCGGCACCCGGTTCTGGTGCGGCCAAGACGGCCGTCGGCACGCACGCCACCGCGGCCAGTGCCACCGGGGTGACCGCGCACGCCAAGACCACGCCGACGGCAAAGGCCACTGAGGCTAAATCCGGCTAATATTCGCGCCAGAGCTGGACCAGATAGCGCTCCAAGCCCTCAAGGGCCCGTTTCTCCTGCTGGAATTCGTCGCTGAGCGGGTTGCGATGCCGGTCGAACAGGTCGGCGTAGCGTCGCGTCACCTCGTCCCGGTTCCCGGCGTAGACGCGTACAGAGTAGTCTCCGACTCCACCGGACAGGCGCAGGCCGCGCACCGCCGTGCCCGCGCCGCCCATGTCGATAGTCAGCATCCCGCGCAGGTAGACGCTGCCCTTGGCCTCCTCGTCCCACGCGTCACCGCACGGCGGCGGCGCACCGTCCCACTCTTCGAGTACCAGCCGTACGTCGATATCTTGCTGCAGGCTGCCGATCCACAGTTGCTCGCGGTTCGTGCTGATCAAGGCGCCAACGGGCGGCAAAGGGCCACCCGGCGCATCCGGGTCGACGGCCGGGTCGTGGATCCGGAACATCCTCCGGTCCGGTGTCACCGGCATGACCAGTTGGAGCAACCTGCGGCTCACGCTTCCCCTCCACGGCTAAATTTAGACCTAGCGCACGCCCCGCGCTGGCAGTGCCGGCCGAAACCCGCGCAGAAATGCTAACCGTGACCACTTGACTACTGTCAGCTTCGGAGTACCGTCATATCTGTTATGAACCTTGTGTCCGAACTTGACCTCCCGGTGTTTGACTGCGGCACACCGGGCACCTCGGCGGATACATATCACGTTCAACTGGCCGCAATGAGCGGTTGGCTTGCCCGCGGGGTCATCAACCGGGCGCTGGTCTACGTCGTGCTCGACCGCGCCGCCGCCGAGTTCTTCCTGCGGTCACGGGAGACGGCGTTCCCGGGCCGGGAGATCGCGGCCTTTCCCGGCGTGGAGGATGGGCCGCTGGGCGCGCACATCGACTCGAACATCGTGAACCTGTGCGGTGAGCGGCACCGGCGGCTGCGGTCGCTGGCCGGGCACGCATTCGGGCCGCGCGCCGCCGACCGCTGGCGGCCGGTGATGCGCGGTTTCCTTACCCAGCTGTGGGCAAGGGTGGGCGCGTACGGTGAGTGCGATTTCGTGCCCGCGATCGCCAGGCCGTATCCCTCGCTGACGATCGCGACCATGCTCGGCGCCCCGCACCGGGACGCGGGCCGGCTGCACGAGTGGTCGAGCTGGCTGCGGCGGCAATCAGACAACAGGGCGCTTGAGGCGAGCTTGGCCGAGATCGAACGCGCGGTCAAGGAAGCCGAGGCGTACGTCTCCGCGCTGATCGCGGACCGGCGGGCCCATCCGGGTGATGACCTGATCAGCTCGCTGCGCGGTGCCGGGCTGTCCGGTACCGAGTGCCTCAGCCTGGTGGTGAACCTGCTGGCCGGCGCCATCGATACCACCGCGGGCCAGCTCGCGCACGCGATCCGCCTGTTCGCCGCCCACCCGGCGCAATGGGAACTGCTCGCCGAGCGGCCCGTGCTCGCCGTCGCGGCGGCCGAGGAAGTACTCAGGTTCGAGCCGGTCACGCCGTTCATCATGCGGATCTGCCTGTCCGACCTGTCGTACCGCGGCGTGCTCTTCCCGGTCGGCGCGATGCTCGCCATCTGCGCCGAACGCGCCAACCGTGAGGCCTCCGGCGGAGAGCGGTTCGATATCACGGCGCGGCGGGACGCCCGCCAGCTGACGTTCGGCGCGGGGGCCCATCACTGCCTCGGCGCCAGCCTGGCCCGCGCGGAACTCGAGGAAGCGCTCGCCTTCCTCGCTCCGCGGATGGGATCGCTGCGGCTGAACGGCCCGCCCGCGCTGGGCGGGGTGGACACCGTCTCCGGCATCGACAAGCTCCTGATCACCTGGTCCGGCTCTTAAGGCCCCCGCTCGTAAAGACAGAGGTCTCACCCATGCAGACACCGGTAAAGGCATCTCAGCTCCGGTCACTCTCCGCGCCTAATTGGCTACCAGAACAGACATTGGCGTCGCCTCCCGCTACCAGTGTCCCGGCTCCGGTGGCCGCCGGACGGCGGGCGCTCATGCTCGCGGTCTGCTGCATGAGCCTGTTCATGGTCGGCCTGGACAACACGATCGTCAACGTCGGCCTGCCGTCGATCGGCCGCTCGCTGCACGCCGGCGTGTCCGGCCTGCAGTGGACGGTCGCCGGATACACGATCGTGCTGGCCAGCCTGCTGATGTTCTCCGGCGCGCTGGCCGACAGGATCGGCCGCCGCACGGTCTTCCAGGTGGGCCTGTCGCTGTTCACGCTCGGCTCCTGGATGTGCAGCCTGGCGCCCAGCCTGGGCTGGCTGATCGGTTTCCGCGTGCTGCAGGGCATCGGCGGCTCGATGCTCAACCCCGCCGCGCTCGGCATCATCACCAACACGTTCACTGGCAAGGCCGAACGGGCGCGGGCGATCGGCATCTGGGATGGGGTGTTCGGCCTGTCGATGGCGCTCGGGCCGCTGCTCGGCGGCGTCCTGGTCGGCACCGTCGGCTGGCGGGGGATCTTCTGGGCCAACATCCCGGTCGGGCTGCTCGCTATCTCGCTGACCGCCCTGTTCGTGCCCGACTCCCGCGCGCCCAAGTCGCGGCGGTCGGACCCGGTCGGCCAGATCTGCATCGTGGTGATGCTCGGCTCGCTGGCTTACGCGATCATCGAAGGGCCCGCGTTCGGCTGGTTCTCGCCGGCGATCTTCGGTTTCTTCGCGATGTCGGTGGCGGCGCTGGCGGTGCTGCTGGCCTACGAGCCAAGGCGGGCCGACCCGATGCTGGACTTCAGGTTCTTCCGCAGCATCCCGTTCGCCGGCGCGAACCTGACCGCGGTGTGCGCGATCGCCGCCATGGCCGGATTCCTGTTCCTTTCCTCGCTGTACCTGCAGGATGTGCGCGGGCTGTCCGCGCTGCACGCCGGCCTGCTCCTGCTGCCGATGCCGATCGTCATGGCGCTGTGCGCGCCGCTGGCCGGGCGGATGGTGGCGCGGATCGGGCCGCGCGTGCCGCTGGTCATCGCCGGCGCGGCGCTCACGCTGAGCAGCGCGCTGCTGTCCAGGATCACCGCCACCACGCCGGCCTTGTACCTGATCTGCGCCTACGGGCTGTTCGGCATCGGCACCGGCATGGTGAGCTCGCCGATCACCAACGGCTTCATGTCCGGCATGCCCAAGAGCCAGGCCGGCATGGCATCCGGCATGAACTCCTCCAGCAGGCAGCTCGGCCAGTCGCTGGGTGTCGCGGTGGTGGGTTCGGTGCTGGCCGCGTCGATGCGCGGCTCGATCCGGGCCGAATTCGTGCATGCCAGCCACGCCGGCTGGTGGATCATGTCCTGCTGTGGCTACGCCGTGCTGCTGCTCGGCCTGGTGTGCAACTCGCGCTGGGCCAAGGCCACGGCGGCTCGCCTGAGCTGAGACACCTTCTGGCCAGGTCAGGGGTAGTAGGCTCATTAGTTGTAGATACGCAAACACTGAATCGCCGGGAGCTGAGCAGCAGGCGGCGCCTGCTGGTCCTGGTGATCTGCTGCTCCAGCCTGTTCATCGTGGGCCTGGACAGCACGATCGTGAACGTCGCGCTGCCGTCCATCGGCCGGTCCCTGCACGCCGGGGTCTCCGGGCTGCAGTGGACGGTGGACGCGTACACGCTGGTGCTGGCCAGCCTGCTGATGCTCGCCGGCGCCACCGCGGACCGCGTCGGCCGCAAGCGCGTCTTCCTGACCGGGCTGACCGTGTTCACGCTGGGATCGGGCCTGTGCAGCCTGGCGCCCGGGCTGGGCTGGCTGGTGGCGTTCCGGATGATGCAGGCGGTCGGCGGGTCGATGCTGAACCCGGTGGCGATGTCCATCATCACGAACACGTTCACGGACAGGGCCGAGCGCGCCCGCGCGATCGGGGTCTGGGGTGCGACCTTCGGCCTGTCCATGGCGCTCGGCCCGGTCGCGGGCGGCCTGCTCGTCGACTCGGTCGGCTGGCGCGGCGCGTTCTGGGTGAACATCCCGGTCGGCATCGCCGCGCTGGCGCTGACCGCCCGGTTCGTCCCGGAGTCGAAGGCTGCCCGGGCACGCCGTCCGGACCCGGCCGGGCAGTTGCTGCTGATCGCCATGCTCGGCTCGCTTACCTACGCGATCATCGAAGGTCCCAGCCGGGGCTGGGGTTCGCCGCTGATCCTCGGCCTGTTCGCGGTCGCGGCGGCGGCCCTTGTCTTGCTGGCCGGTTATGAGATGCGGCGGGCCGAGCCGGTGCTCGACCCCCGGTTCTTCCGCAGCGTGCCGTTCGCCGGCGCCGTGCTGACCGCGATCTGCACGTTCGCCGCGATCGGCGGCTTCCTGTTCCTGGCCACGCTGTACCTGCAGGAGGCCAGGGGCGAATCCGCGCTGCGCGCCGGACTGCACCTGCTGCCGACGGCCGTGGTGATGGCGGTCGCGTCCCTGCTGTCGGGAAGAATCCTGGCCAGCCGCGGGGCGCGGCTGCCGATGATGGCGGCTGGCGCGGCACTGGCCGCCGGCGGCCTGCTGGTGTCCGGGCTGACCATCAATTCGGCGCTGCTCCCGGTGCTCGGCGCCTTCGCCGTGTTCGGTATCGGGTCCGGCCTGGTGAACGCGCCCATCACCCAGGCCGCGGTGTCCGGCATGCCGCCCAGCCAGGCCGGCGTGGCGGCGGGCATCGCGTCCACCAGCAGGCAAGTCGGCTCCTCGCTGGGTGTCGCGGTGGCCGGCTCCATCCTGGCCGGCCGGCTGCACGGCACCGTGCGAGCCGGGTTCGTGGCCGCCGGCCACCCCGCCTGGTTCGTGCTGGCGGGCTGCGGCGTGATCGTGTTCCTGCTCGGCGTGCTAACCACCAGCCGGTGGGCGCTGGCCACCGCCGCCCGCACCGCCGAGCTGTACGCCTCCGCCGGCCCGGCCGCGTACCAGCGGCCGGACGCGCAGGCCGCCGCTTAGCCGCCCCGGATCAGGAACGGTGGTCTCGGCCAGTTATCGACCCGTGGTCCGATGGGCTATCCTGCGCAATCCGGCCATGTCCGTAATAGCGATCTTCCGGTAGCCGGTCTGGATGAAGCCCCGGCGCCGCCAGCCAGCCAGTGCCCGCGTCAGCGTCGACCGTGAGGTGCCGACGAGGCTGGCCAGCTCGTCTTGCGAGAGCGGCATGTCGATCGTCACCTGGTCAGCGGACCCCGTGCCGTGCCTTTCGGCCAGATCCAGCAGTTGCCCGGCCAGCCGCTGGGCACCGGTGGTGGTGGAGCGGCTGAGCAATGTCATATTCGCATCAGCCCACCGCTGCGTCATCACCCGCCGGTACGTCCGCCCGGCGCCCGGATACGCCTCCAGGAACTCGCTGAACTTTTCATGCGGCACCAGGAGCGACTGCACAGTGCCCACCGCCTGTACGGTCGCGGTCCGGTATCCGGAGATCTCGCCTATTTCTCCGATGATGTCCCCCTCGCCGCGCAGTGCCAGCACGGACTCGTTACCTTCCCTGGTTACGGAGGTCACCTTGACCCAGCCGCTCATCAGGACGAATACATGAGTGGCCGGCTCTCCCTCGGAGCAGATCACGGCACCGGACCGGTAGCGGGCGAGTCGGCCTATCTCCGACAGCCGGACCTGATCGGCTGCGCTCATGCGTTCCCAGAATCCGTGGCCAGATCCTGTCCCGCTCATGTTCCCGTCGCCGTCGTCCAACGTGATGCCGTCGGTATCAACGATGAACGATCGCGAGGCGGTTGAAAAGCCTCACGCTGTGACGATGATCATCATCGTCCAGCCAAGGAACAGTACGGCCGTGATAAACGCCCAGGTTAGTGCCGACTGGACCCGGGTCATGCGGATCCGGGCCGCGCCGAGCAGCAGGTGTGCGCGGATCCAGGTCCACTCTTGCGATGTCGCCTCGATCGAGGGCAGGTTAAGCCAGCGCGGCCGGGGGTCGAGCGGAGCACCGGCCTTCCAGCGATGGTTGCTGACGATGCCCAGGATCGGCCGGCCCGCAAGGACGAGCAGGCCCGCCGACCGCAGCCAGCAGGCGATGAGGGCGGTCAGCAACGTCACGCCGAGCACGCGCTCGATGCCGGTGCCCAGCGGAGAATGCGCGAACGCTGCTTCGATCGCGGTGCCCAATGTGAGCCCGGCGAGTATTCCGCCACCCATCAGCATGGTGTGACGGGTGTCATTGAGCATGCCCGCCATGTCGCCGAGAATTTCCTGTGCGAGTTCTCGATCAGGAGCCGTCTGATCGTCCGGCATCGTCGCTGTCATGATGCTTGCCTCCACCGCTTCAGTGCGCCATGTGACTAGGCAAGCACGCGGGTCAGCAGCGCGCTGTGCCCGGCGAGACAGGTTGACTGTCTCATCTGACTCACTGAGCGACGACACCCAGCCGCAGGATGATCCCAGGCCCGCGGCCCGGCGGCATCGTGGGCGGATCGCCGTGACCGCCGGCAGGCCGCGCCACCGACACGCCCGAGATCGTCGAGTTGAAAACGGACACGTCCGCGAGGCGAACGGAGGGCTACGCCACAGTGCCTGGTCAGCCGCCGCATCCGCAGGCGCCGCCGCAGCAACCCCCGCCACCACCGCCGGAAGCCGGGCCGCGGCCGGTAGCCACACCGCCGACTGCCACCGTGGACAGCAGCTTGACCGTGTCATCGTGGCCCTGCGGGCAGGCGCACGGGTCCGAGGACTCGCTCATCGGGCGGGTAAGCTCGAACGTGTCGCCGCACGCGCGGCACCGGTACTCGTATCGCGGCACATCCCTATGGTACGCGGTCGGCTCGTGTGCTGTCCGCTGTGTCTCGCTCCGCCTGGCGCGCCGGGCGGGCGGAGTTCGTCACGGATTGGCTGGGCGGGAGGACGGAAGGGTACCGGTCTGGGGCGAGGAGGTATGGCCATTGTCCTGAGAGCGGGAGAGGCGGTGAGCATCCTGGTCTGACGAGGCGTGACCGGCGGGCGCCTGCTCGTCCCAGTAGAACTGCTTGCCGCGCATCAGCGACACCAGGGCGCCGGTCACGGACATGATGGCGGCGGCGGTGAAGACGATCACCAGGCCGTGGTGGAACGGCGCGGCGATCAGGTGCGGGAAGAACTCGCGCCCGGTGAGCACGGCGGCGTTGTGCGCTGGCAGCTTGGCCAGTTCGCCGGAGGGGGCGAGCAGGTTCTGCACCGGGTTGTAACCGAGCATCGCGGAGAACACAGTGCTGACCGGCGGCAGGTGCGCGATCTGCGAAGCCACTCCGCCGGAAACGCCCTGGGAGCGCAGCCCGGCTGTCAAGGTCCTGGGCAGCGTGGAGGCCAGCCCGGCGATCATCAGGCTGAAGAAGATGCCGATCGACAGCGACATGCCGGAATTCTGGAAGGTGGACCGCATCCCCGAGGCGGACCCGCGGTGCCTGGCCGGTACCGCGCTCATGATCGCTGAGGTGTTCGGGGAGGCGAACAGGCCCGAGCCGATGCCGTTGCCGAAGATCAGCAGCGCGAACACCCAGTAGCGGAAGTCCACCGGGAGCAGCATCAGGCCGGCGAAGCAGCAGGCGGCGAGCAGCAGGCCCGCGGTCGCGAAGGGGCGCGGGCCGAACCGGTCGGACAAGGTGCCCGAGATCGGGCCGGCGATCAGGAAGCCGGCGGTCAGCGGCAGCATGTAGATGCCCGCGTACAGCGGGGTCTGCGAGAAGTCGTACCCGTGCAGCGGCAGCCAGATGCCCGCCAGCCAGATGACCAGCATGAACTGCAGCCCGCCGCGGGCGATCGAGCCGAGCAGGCTGGCCGCGTTGCCGGCCGCGAAAGCCCGGATCTTGAACAGGCTCATCTGGAACATCGGCTCGGCGATCTTGGTCTCCAGCACGCAGAACACGGCCAGCAGCAGCACGCCGCCGATCAGCCCGCCGAGCACCCAGGGGTTCATCCAGCCGGTCGCGTGACCGCCATAGGGCCGGATGCCGTAGGTGATCGCGACCAGCAGCGCGCCGAGCCCGAGCGCGAACGTTACGTTGCCGACCCAGTCGATGCTCGCCTTGCGGGTGGTGGCGATCTCGCGCAGGCTCTTGTAGGACCAGACCGTGCCGAATACCCCGATCGGCACGTTCACCCAGAACACCAGCCGCCAGTCCCACTGGGCGAGCAGGCCGCCGAGCAGGAGCCCGACGAACTGGCCGGAGATGCCGGCGATCTGGTTGACGCCCAGCGCCATGCCGCGCTTGTGCGCGGGGAACGCGTCGGTGAGGATGGCCGCCGAGTTGGCCATCAGCATCGCGCCGCCGAACGCCTGGGCGAATCGCCACATGATCAGCCACAGCGCCCCGTCCGAGCCGGTCAGCGGGTCCAGCGACAGCGCGATCGAGGCCAGGGTGAAGACCACGAACCCCAGGTTGTAGATGCGCACCCGGCCGAACATGTCGCCGAGGCGGCCCAGCGTCACCACGAGCACCGACTGGACGAGCAGGTACCCGATGATCATCCAGAGCAGGTAGGTGACGTTGCCGGGAGTGAGCGGGTTCAGGTGGATGCCGCGGAAGATGGCCGGCATCGAGACGATGACGATCGAGGCGTCGATCGTCGCCATCGTCATGCTCAGCGTGGTGTTGGACAGGGCGATCCACTTGTACCGGTCCGGTCGCGCGCCGCTTGCCGGTCCAGGGGTCACCGGTTCTGAGGTTGCCATTTCCCGCACGTCTACCTAGCCTACCCCTCCTTTCCAGTCACTTGCTTAATCACAACTATCTATTCTTGCTTAGCGGGGGTAACTTTCTAGCCCGGCCCGTTCCCCGCCGCCTGAGTCTGCACGATCAGCTGGCGCAGCGCCTCGTCTTGTGCCAGGAGATGCTGCTGGATCTGCGTCGCCTCGTGCAGGACGGCTTCGGCATCCATGAACGTCTGCTCGGCTCGCTTGTCGGACGCCTTTGCCTGGAGGTTCTGCCCGACGATGATCACCGGGAGGAGCACGAGCTGGAGGAAGTTGGAGGAGACCCAGGCGATGATTATGGTCAGGTTGTGGCTGCTGATCGCTGACGGGAGGCTGAGCAACGCGATGATGGCGAAGACGTAGCCGCAGATCATCGTGCCGACCAGGGTGGTGATCGCCAGGCCGATCTTGCCGTTGAGACCCACGCGGCCGTCGTTGACCTTGGGCGGTCTCGGCGCTCTGCCGGTCAGGTGGAGGGTGGTGCAGGGGTGCGTGACGTACTCATAGATCTGCATGTGTGGAAACTTACCTGCGCGCATGATTCGCACTCCCGCTTTCCGGCAGGCGAACGGGACGAGAACACCTGCTTACCAGGCTGACCAGGTGCCGGATCGGTGACAGGCTAGGCTCATGGCCAGGGTCGGCAGACGCGCGTTCCTGGGCCTCGGCGCCACCGGGATGGCCACCGTGGCATGCGATTCCGTCGCGGCGCGGTCCGGTGCCGCACCCGCACCCGCACCCGCGCGCAGGGCCCGGCGCCGCGCGGCGCTAGCAGAGAACGAGCTGCCCGGCGATCCGGGCTGGGTGATCCGCCAGGAGGGCGCCCCCGACGCGGTCATGGGTTACGCCGGGAAGGCCAGCGTACTGCCCGGTGAGACGTTCCCGCTGTTCGTGTCGACCACCGCCAGGTCGTTCCGGGTGAGCGCGTTCCGGATCGGCTGGTACCGGGGCGACGGCGCGCGCAAGGTCTGGGCGTCGGGAAACCTGCCCGGCCGCCAGCAGAACGGCCCGGTGCTCACCGAGGCGACGAACACGGTCAGCACCAGCTGGGACGCGGCCGCCGGCATCTCGACCGATGACTGGCCAGAAGGCGCCTACCTGCTCCGGCTCGACGCCGAGACCGGGGCCCAGCGTTACGTGCCGATCACGGTCAGGGCGGCGAGCACGGCGGGCAAGGTCGTGATCAGGAACGCCGTCGCGACCTGGCAGGCGTACAACACCTGGGGCGGCTATGACCTGTACACCGGCCCGGGGACCAGCTACGCGACGCGGTCACTGGCGGTCAGCCTGGACCGCCCGTATGACCTCAACGGTGCCGCGATGTTCCTCACCTACGAACGTAACCTGGTCAAGCTGGCCGAGCGGATGGGGCTGCCGCTGGCCTACGTGACCAGCATGGACATCGAAGCCGATCCGCATCTGCTGGACGGTGCCAGCGCGCTGATCTCACCCGGCCACGACGAGTACTGGTCCCCGCCCGAACGCGCCCACGTGACCGCGGCACGCGACGCCGGCGTGAACCTTGCGTTCCTCGGCGCCAACGCCATGTTCCGCCGCACCAGGATCGAGGACAGGCTGGTCGTGTGCTACAAGACCAGTTACACCGAGGATCCGATGTACGGGGTGGACAACGCGCTGGTCACCAGCGACTGGCGGGACGAGCCCGATCCGGACCCGGAGTCGTCGGTGATCGGGACCATTTACGAGGGCTACCCGGCGGTGGCCCCGTTCGTCGTGGTCGCGCCGGACAGCTGGGTGTTCGCGGGTACCGGCGCGGTCAAGGGCACCAGCTTCGCCAACCTGGTCGGCGTCGAATACGACCGGGTCAACCCCGGCTACCCGGTGGAACGGCCGATCCAGGTGCTCTCCCATTCGCCGCTGACCTGCCAGGGTGCGGCCAGCTACGGCGACTCGGCCTATTACACCCACGTCGGCGGCGCCGGCGTGTTCAACGCCGGCACGATGCGCTGGGTCGAGGCGATCTACGGCGACCAGCCGCACGGGATCGGGGCAGCCGCCACCGCCTTCGTCCGCCGGGCCACCGCGAACGTGCTGCGCGCCTTCGCCGGCGGCCCGGCCGCCGGCCGCTACCGCGCTCGCGACAACCTCGCCGCCATGCATGAATACGCGGGAGATCCGGTCAATCCGGGCAATCTCCAGTAAGGGGGACCGGTAAGTCAGCGAATCGCGCCCTGCGGTCGTACGCGCCGAGGTCACTGAACCATGCGCGTGCCTCACAGCTCACACCGGCAGCACTGACGTCGCATCCCGCGATCTTGAGCCGTCCCCTGATCTTGTCCAGGCAACCGGGCTCATCGGTGAGCCGGATGAAGTTGAGGCCGCCGAGGTCGGCCATCGGCCGGTGCTTACCCGCATAGAGCACGATGGTGCGATCCGCGTAGGTAGCCAGCGCCATTCCGAGCTCAAGGATCACGTTCGGTCTGGCTTGCATGGCGGGAAGCACCTCGTGCGCATCCTCGTCGTTTTTAATGCGCAGGTCCGTGTGCAGCCACACCGTGTCGTCCGGCGTCATCAGTACCACCGCCGCCTGCGCCATCGCGATCCCTTGCATGATCACCTCTCGGAGATACGGCGACGTCTTGCCGCAGGCCGCTACCAGCGTCTCCCAGCCGAGAGGATGCAAGCCGAGAGCCTCCAGGAACCCGAACAGGGCCTGTGCCGCCTGCGCATCCCTGCCATGAACGACAAAGACGTTCCTGGTGATGTCGTCTTGCGTAGCCGGAATACCGGCGCCATGCCTGACCGGGGAGTGCCCGGCAGCCGCGTGTGACAGGGTCGGCTGGGCCCGGGCCGGATCAGGACCGGTCACAGCGGACTTCCGGTCCTCGGCGATGGCGAGGAACGCCAGGTCATCGTCTAGGCGAGTCTGCAGCCACTGCACCAGATTCCGGTCGTCGGCGAGCGGTCCTTCCGGGGTGAGCAGCCCGTCGGAACTGACGACTAGCGCCATGTTGTGTTCGGTGATCTCCGCCGCTTTGCGCAGCGCGCGCAGAGCGGCGGTCCGGTGGTGAGTTCCGGCTAGACCACCGCCAGAACCCCACGACGGGCCAGACCCACCGCCTACCCAGGCCGACCCGGGGGCCTTCGCGCTAGGCCGCGCCGGTCAGACCCTCCAACCCACCACAGCACCGGCCA
>Ga0335074_10007283_pt1 | contig 15330 bp, 12 predicted proteins | sample Lox_Sample_23_FD_206715 | JGI IMG/M metagenome (GOLD analysis project Ga0335074, IMG submission 206715) | Soil microbial communities from Loxahatchee National Wildlife Refuge, Florida, United States - Lox_Sample_2.3 | ecosystem: Environmental > Terrestrial > Soil > Wetlands | place: USA... | reverse complement strand
GGCCGCGCGGCCGCTGTGCTCCTGACCATGCGGGGCTCCTCTTCCTGCAGATCGAGCGACCCTCCGGGCGCAAGCTTCGCGGCCAGCGCGGCCACGATCTGGGCCGGCGCGAATCGCTGCCGGGCGAGCGCGTATGCCTGGTGGCGCAGCCGGTCCAGGCCAGCGCGATCATCTGCCAGCCGCAGCAGCGCCGCGGCCAGCGCCCCGGGATCACCCGGCGGCACCAGCAGGGCCGCGTCGCCGAGCGCGCGCCGCTGCGGCGCGGTGTCGGATGTCACGATCGCGCACCCCGCGGCGGCGCCCTGGAACACCTTGTTCGGCACCACCCGCAGTGCCTTGTCCCCGGTGCCGAAGATGCCGAGGCAGACGTCATGGCCGGCGACCAGCGCGGGCAGGTCGGCCGCGGGCACCCAGTCGAGCCAGCGGACAGCCAGGTTGGACGCGGCGGCGGACCGCGCCCGCACCGCGTCCTGACCGCCGCCGACCATCGTGACCTCGATCCCCGCCCCTGCGATCTTGCTCAGCGCCGCGCCGATGACCGGGGTGCCCTGCAGCGGGGTGTACAGGCCGTAGAAAACCACGCGCAGCGGCCCCGGCGGGTCGCTGGGAGGTGGCGACTGGCCCGGCGGGTGGCTGGGAGCCGCCGACCGGCCCGGCTGGTCGGCGGAAGATGGCGACTGGCCCGGCAAGCCGCCGGAGGCCTGCGGCGGGCTGGGCTCCGGTCCCGCGGCGTCGTACCAGGCCGCGGGCGCGCCCACCGGGATCACGACGGCCCGGGACCGGTATCGGGGCGGCAGCGCGGCCAGGTGCTCGTCGGTGTCCACCACCACGATGTCGGCGGCGCGCAGGGCCGCGGAGTCGATCAGCCTCAGCACGACCTGGCGCGGGCCGCCATCGAGCCGGCGGTCCCGCGCGGTGTCGCTGGCCCCGACGAGGTGGTCGAGGACCACCGGCACCCGGCGGAACAGCAGCCTGGCCAGATGGACGTCGAAATGCCCGAGATACCCCACCACCACGACGTCCGGGGCGGGCGTCCGGCGGGCGGCGACGGTCAGCGTCGCCCACCGCCGGGCGAGCCGGGCCAGCAGGGCCGGCGCCCGCCAGGGATGGGCCAGCATGTCCACCCTGGCCGCGGTGTCTAGGCCCAGCGGCGCGTTGCACTCGGCCACGTCCGCCCCGCGTGCCCGCAGGCCCTCGGCGATCGTAGCGACCCTTGGGTGCATCGAGGTGTCATAGGTGCCGAACAGGAGAACACGCATAATGTGTGTACCGTACCGGCCTGTGGACCCGGGCGGCCCGCGGGATCGGGATCGCCGGGCCGGGGATACGGCGGAACGTCTAGGCTGTGCCGTATGTCTGACCGCCCCGCCGCGCCGCCGGCCGACCCTGCCGTGGCCGACGGGCCCGAGGAGGCCGGCCAGCCGCCAAGTCGCGGCCGCGCCTGGCTGGCCCTGGCGGTCCGCCTGGTCAACAGCAAGGCGGTGCGCTGGGGATTCGTGGTGGCCGCGGTCGGCCTCGGCGCGTACTGGGTCGCCGACCACTGGACCCAGGTGCGGCCCGGGCTGGCCAGCCTGGGGTTCCTGGCGGTCGCCGGTGCCCTGGCCGCCGTGGTGCTCGCCCTGGTCGGGACCATGCAGGTGTGGCGGGTGCTACTGGCCGCCCTCGGCTCACCGCTGGGCGCCCGCCCGGCCGCCCGGGTCTTTTTCCTTGGCCAGCTCGGCAAGTACCTCCCCGGCTCGATCTGGCCGGTCCTCGCGCAGATGGAGCTGGGCACCGAGCACCGGGTGCCGCGACACCGCTCGGCCAGCGCCTCGGTGCTGACGATGCTGTTCTGCCTGCTGGCCGGGCTGCTCGCGGCGCTGGTCACGCTGCCGTTCGCGCCGGGCGCCCGGTCCTACCGGTGGGTGTTCCTGGTCGCCCCGATCCTGCTGGTCTGCCTGCTCCCGCAGGTCCTCAACCGGATCCTGGACCGGCTGCTGCGGCTGGCCAGGCGGCCGCCCCTCGATCAGCCGCTGGCCGGGCGCGCGGTCGCCGCCGCGCTGGCCTGGGCGCTCGTTTCCTGGGTCTGCTTCGGGCTGCAGATCTGGCTGCTGGCGATCAAGCTCGGCGCGCCGGACGGGCGGGCCGCGCTGCTCTCGATCGGCGGGTTCGCGTTCGCCTGGTGCGTCGGCTTCGTCGTCGTGTTCGTCCCCGCCGGGGCCGGCATCAGGGATGCGCTGCTGATCGCGACGCTCGGGCCGATGCTCGGCGTCGGCAAGGCCACCGCGGTGGCGCTGGTGTCCCGCGTGCTGATGACCGTCGGCGACCTGATCACCGCGGGGCTGGCGGCCGCGCTGGCGCGGGCCCCCGGCCGCTTAGGGAAGGAAAAGGCACCGTGAAGGCCCTGGTCCTGTCCGGCGGATCGGGAAGCAGGCTGCGCCCGATCACGCACACGTCGGCCAAGCAGCTGGTCCCGGTGGCCAACAAGCCGGTGCTGTTCTACGGCCTCGAGGCGATCAGGGATGCGGGCATCACCGACGTCGGGATCGTGGTGGGGGAGACCGAACCGGCGATCCGCGACGCGGTCGGCGACGGCGGCGCGTTCGGGCTGGACGTCTCATATCTGCGCCAGGACGCGCCGCGGGGGCTCGCGCACGCCGTGCTGATCGCGCGCGACTACCTCGGCGACGACGACTTCGTCATGTACCTCGGGGACAACTTCATCGTCGGCGGCATCGCCGGGCTGGTCGACGAGTTCCGGTCCGGCCGCCCCGACGCGCAGATCATGCTGACCAGCGTGCCGGATCCGCGGCAGTTCGGCGTCGCCGAGCTCGACAGCGCCGGCGAGGTCGTCGCGCTCGAGGAGAAGCCCGGCGAGCCCAAGAGCGACCTCGCGCTGGTGGGCGTCTACATCTTCACCCCGGCGGTGCACGAGGCGGTGGCGCAGCTCGAGCCGTCGTGGCGGGGTGAGCTGGAGATCACCGAGGCCATCCAGTGGCTGATCGACAACGGCCGGAAGGTGCGGTCGACGACGATCACCGGGTACTGGAAGGACACCGGCAACGTCGAGGACATGCTCGAGGTCAACCGGATGGTGCTGGAGGGGCTCGAACCGGCCTGCGGCGGAGAGGTCGACGCCGCGACCGAGCTGATCGGCCGCGTCGCGATCGGCAGCGGCGCGCAGATCAGCGGGTGCCGCATCGTCGGGCCGGTCGTCATCGGCGCCGGGACGCGGGTGTCCGGCTCCTATATCGGCCCGTTCACCTCGGTTGAGCGCGACTGTGTGATCGCCGACAGCGAGATCGAGTACTCCATCGTGCTGCGCGGCGCGTCCATCAAGGGTGTCCGGCGCATCGAGGCGTCGCTCATCGGCCACGACGTGGAGGTAACGCCGGCGCCGAGGGTCCCCAAGGCACACCGGCTGGTTCTCGGAGATCACAGCAAGGTGCAGATATCGTCGTGAGAATCCTCGTCACCGGCGGCGCCGGTTTCATCGGCTCGCACTACGTCCGCACGCTGCTGTCCGGCGGCTATCCCGGTTTCGGCGATGCGCAGGTCACCGTCCTGGACAAGCTGACCTATGCCGGAAACCTCGCCAATCTGGAGCCCGTAACGGGTAGCCCCGGGCTGACCTTCGTCCACGGCGACATCTGTGACGGCGGACTGCTCGCGACCGTGGTACCCGGGCACGACATTGTGGTCAACTTCGCGGCGGAGACACACGTCGACCGGTCGATCACGGGCGCGGCCGACTTCGTCACCACGAACGTGGTGGGGACCCAGGTGCTGCTGCAGGCGTGCCTGGACGCCGGGGTGCCGCGGGTCGTGCAGGTGTCCACGGACGAGGTGTACGGCAGCGTGGCCACGGGGTCGTGGGCGGAGGACGCGCGGCTCGAGCCGAACTCGCCGTATGCCGCGGCGAAGGCCGGCGGCGACCTCATCGCGCGGGCGTACGCCCGGACCCATGGCCTCGACGTCAGCATCACGCGGTGCTGCAACAACTACGGCCCCTACCAGTTCCCGGAGAAGCTCATCCCGCTGTTCACCACGAACCTGCTGGACGGCAAGAAGGTCCCGCTGTACGGGGACGGGCAGAACGTCCGCGGCTGGATCCACGTCGACGACCACTGCCGGGGCATCCAGCTGGTCGTCGAGCAGGGCAAGCCCGGGTTCGTGTACCACATCAACGGCGACGTCGAGCTCAACAACACCGAGCTGACCCGCGAGCTGCTGGAGATCTGCGGCGCGGGCTGGGACATGGTGACGCCGGTCGAGGACCGCAAGGGCCACGACCGCCGGTACTCGCTGGACGACTCGGTGCTGCGCGGCATGGGCTACGCGCCGCAGATCCCGTTCGCCGAGGGCCTGCGGGCCACCGTCGACTGGTACGCGGGCAACCGCGCCTGGTGGGAACCGCTGAAGCAGCGCGCATGATGAAGGCGCAACGGCGGCGGTGGCTGGTCACCGGGTCCGGCGGGATGCTCGGGTGTGATCTCGTGGCTGCCGTCGCTGGCTGCGGCGAGGACGTGATCGGGCTGTCCCGCAAGGAACTCGACGTCACCGACGGGGCGACGGTCGCCGCGGCGCTCGCGGACTGCCGTCCCGACGTGGTGGTGAACTGCGCGGCCTGGACCGCGGTCGACGAGGCGGAGGCGCACGAGGACGAGGCGCTCGCGGTGAACGGCGCCGGGGCGGCGAACGTGGCGGCGGCGATCGCGGCGGGAAAGGCCGCGCCGGGCTGCCGCCTGGTGCACCTGTCCACCGACTACGTGTTCGCCGGGGATGCCGCCGCGCCGTACGCGGAGGACGACGCGCCCGGCCCGCGATCCGCCTACGGGCGCACCAAGCTCGCCGGCGAGCAGGCCGTGCGCGAGCTGCTGCCGCAGGCCGGCAGCGTGGTCCGGACGGCCTGGCTCTACGGGGCACACGGGCCCAACTTCGTCGCCACGATGATCAGGCTGGAGAGCGAGCGGCCCGCGGTGGACGTCGTGGCCGACCAGCGCGGCCAGCCCACGTGGACGGCCGATGTCGCGCGGCAGGTGATCGCGCTGATCGGGTCGGGGGCGCCGGCGGGCATCTACCACGCGACGAGTTCGGGCGTGGCGACCTGGTTCGAGCTGGCCCGCGAGGTGTTCCTGCTGCTGGGCGCCGACCCGGACCGGGTGCGCTCCACGTCAACGAGCGCGTTCCCCCGCCCGGCGCCGCGGCCGGCCTACAGCGTGCTCGGGCACGGCGCCTGGGCAGCGGCCGGCCTTGAGCCGATCGGCGACTGGCGCCTCTCGCTCCGCCGCGCGTTCCCCGCGCTCACCGGGCGCCTCGCCCGGTAACGCCCCGTCCCCCTGGCGGTGTTCCACCAGCCTCGCTAGCCACATCCGCCCAGCCTGGGCCTGGTCACATATTCGATTTCCATGATCTGGGGAGGTGAGTAGTAAATAGGGGTCCTTTGCCCAGCGGTCAGGTTCGGGTCTGCTGCCGTTGGCCGTTGTCGGCGCGCAGCAGCCAGCGTAACTCCGGAGCGGCGTCGGCGGTGAGGATGCGGACGGGGTTGTCGTGGGGGCGGGCGATCCAGATGCCGTCGGTCACGCTGATGGCGTAGGCGCCCTGCCACAGGCACCGCAGGTCGAACAGCGCAGTGGCGTCTTCGCTTGTCACCGGGTCCGCCGAGGGAGGCCGGCCAAGCCGTTTCCCGGGGCGGGTTCGCGGTTGGCGATCAGGTCCTCGCAGATGACGGTTAAGTCCTCGATCAGTTCGCTGAGCCGTTCGGGGCGGATGTGGCGCTGCATGTGCGGCAGGCCGTGGAAGGTGTGACGCGGCCCGTCGGGCGTGTCGACGGTGTAGGTGACCGCGATCCGGGTGATCTTGCCGGGCATGGTGCCTCCCAAAGGACCGGATGGCCCGGCGCCACGGCCGTCGCGGTGGCTTCCTAGGACGAGCCAGCCGGCCAATCAGTACTATACATACTAGACAGGTTAGACGGATAGTACGGATAGCCGGTATCTAAGAATCATCCTGATCTGCACGTTCCCTACGCTGGCAGGATGACAGTTGTTGATCACCGCGATCCCACACCGCTGTATCAGCAGCTGGCCACGATCCTCCGTGATCAGATCACCTCGGGGGAGATCACCGACAAGCTGCCCAGCGAGAGCTACTTGCAGCAACAGCACGAGGTAGCACGCGGAACCGTCCGCCGGGCCATCGAGATCCTGACCGAGGAAGGGCTCGTCTACACCATCGGCGCACGCGGCACCTTCGTCACCAGACCCGGTAAGTAGGCCGCTCGCGCCAGCCGTGCTGCCGAAAGCAGGCCGCGACCTGAAGCCGCGTGCTGGCTGTCACCTTGGCTTCGGCGTGGCTGCTCACCCTTCCTCATCCGGGGCCAGATGCCTGTACCGCCATGGGTCTGCCCCGCGCAGCGGGGCCTCGGGCCGGGCCCGGAGGGGCAAGGAAAGGGGCGTGGGGAAACCTCGGGGGAACCCTGGGGCTGTGGGGGAAGGGTGAACCCGTGGTGTCCCCCACGCGAGCCGAAGGCTCGTTATCTCTGACTGGTTTAACAGCAACTGTTGAACGGCGGAGCCGCGCGGCCCTAAGGGCCGCTCCCTGCTCCCAAGCCCATCCCTCTGACACCAAGGTTCGCACAATGGCCACACGTCCGGTAGGTCCGCTGTACGGGGCTTGTGGGGCCAGTGTGCTGATTTCGCAAAGTCATCAGGGCGGCCACGATGGGCGATCGAGGCATGTGCACAACGGTCTGGTCGATGGCGGTTACGTCTGCAGTGTGACCGCGAAACGGGCGACTACACTTTCCCGAAACGATGAGGCCTAACCAGACCGGCTTCGCGCGACGCTACCCGAGACTGACACTCCCCGGCATTGGTCTTACGGACCCTTGCGCAAGCCAGGCTGATTCCACCATGGCAGACCATTGACTTGGTTGGACGGCGGTACGTTCGAACTTGGCGGATTGGACGAGGCAGCTTGAGGTGGGGCCAGAGGCGGCGGTGTGATCACGCTTCCGGGCCGGAGGCGTCGCGGTGATCGTCCGAGCGTCCTCTGCCACGACAAACCGGTCCCCGGCAGGGATAGTGTCAAATAGCGGCGGCCTGTGGCGCTATGAGTCACCCTAAATCCTCTTATGCCCCAACTCGTGCCGACACCGCTGCGTGACAGATTTATCCTCATCCGCCCGAAAGTTAGGCGTTTGCGGTACCTAGTCACCTCGTCGCCCTTTCTAGGGCCGGACGATACCGGCTAGGTAACGACGATAGCTGACCTTCTGGTGCGCAGCTACCTCTCGTTCGGCCAATTCGCGGTGCCAGAGGGCGGCGTCAGCCTCCTTCTGTGCCGCAGTGAGCTTGGCATCAGTATGTGCTCGCTCTCGTGCAAACCTCTGATGTGTGGCGGTTAGTTCACCAGAGAAACCGGCGTGGGTCGACGCCCACCGAACCTTGATTTCCCTCTGCTCGTGGCCTGCCTGGGCGCGAGCTGCCCGTTCTTGATCGGCAAGGAGCTGCCTCTGCTGTGTGTACTTTATCCTGATCGCGTGAAGCTGCGCAGTGGGAAGCGTGTTCGGCTGACTCCTTATGGCCTGCTGTTCAATACTTCTTCGCCAACTCTCCAGGTCATGGGCCTTCTTCTCCCCTACTCCGCTTGGATGGACCAGCCCATGACGTGCCATAATGTAAATCTCCCGGCCGCCCCTCGGCCCGGTTTGGTATTGAATCCCCGTGAAATCCGCGGCGCTGCGGATGCCGTACGTTGCCAAGGAACGTACAACACCCTCTCCAATGCCGGGGATCTTCGCCGAGCTTATCAACCGACCGCTGAGAAAACTTGCAACATGATTGCGCTGCAATGATCGCAACGCTTCGCCGGCCTCCGACGTTTCACTTGCCGCAAGGCGTTGCCTCTGCTTTTCGAGATTTCCTATTTGCGCCTGGAGTTGCTTACTAGCGCGGGTCAGTTCTTTCTGCTCTGATGATCTGGCTTTCTCAGCTTGCTTCGTGATCGTGGCAACTTCTTTTTGCTCGTGCTCATCGAAGTCTCGCCGCAGGCGATCGATGCGCGATACTTCACGAGCTTTACTATTTGCCTCGGCCTTGCGATCCTTCAACATTGCCAGCTTCGCATGCTTCTCCCGCCACTCAGACGTGTGCCTAAAAAGTGCGAGCGATACTGCGATAAACAAGAGCATGCTGAATACGGCCGTCAGAGCAACCATAATGCTTGGGACATCGCCGACTCTGGCCAGGATGCCGATCGATACGATTGCAGCAAACGCCAGCCCAGCTATGACTCGAAGGGCGATTCTCGATGGTTGGAACTCTGCTAACGGCAGGGCCGATAGGTGCCCAGTGATCCATGCTGTTCCAGTTTGAAGAGGCTGCGCTCCAGGTTGGCGCCCCGCTTGAATCTGTGTAACCCAGTCAGGGACCGGCAGTGAGGTATTTACTGAGCTGACCGGAGTGGCCTGCGGTGAGGTCGTTGCAGCCGAGATCCTACTAGGATCTGGCAGCATGCGTGGGTCAAGTAGAGGGATAGTTCGTACGTCGGGCTGCCACAACGCTTTGATTCCCGCACCGAGCATCTTCAAGTCTGTCACATGGCTCTGGACCAAGACCTGGAAGGCACGCGAAGCTCGCTGATTTTCATAGTCGTCTTTCTTAAACAGCAGCGCTTCGTCGCCTGGGTTGCGAAGCAGTGTCCAGAGTGACGGTTCGATCGTGAGGCCGACCAGCGAACTATAAATTACTAAAGCTGAGAAATTATCGAGGTAAGGTCCCCAAGTGCTCGATGTCCTGGCGGGGGACTGGTAGTTGGGATGGCCGATCTCGCACGCCCCCATCCTCGCTAGGCTCGGGACGTACATGCCATCGTAATCGATGAGCTTAATCTCTCCCGACGATGTTACGAGCAGGTTGCCGTGCTGCAAGTCGCCGTGAGCGATCCCGAGTGCCGCTAGGTCTTCCACCATGCGCGCAAACTTCGTGGCCAAGTCAGCAAGCCTTGCGGAGTCCCATAGATATTTCTCGATATAGGGGATGAGTTCGACAGCGTCTACCCATTCCATCTTGAGAGCCGGATACCAATGCCCTTCGCACAGAACTCCCTCAGAAAGGTAGTCAAACTCTACTCGCCAAGGCTTCTTTACTGGCCGCAGCGCTTCGCTGATGCGCCGGTAACGTTCTTCCTGATGGTCGACAAATCGCGTGAAGCACTTAACGGCCCACCGCTGGTTGGTTGTACTTCGCACCGTAAAGACACTGGCGAAGTTGCCACTGATGAGCTTTGGCATTCCCAGCTTGTCCGTATCGACTGTGCTGCCTTTAAGAGCCGAGTCTTTGAAGCACAATTCGGTATTGTAGAGAGAATCGCGATACTGGCCGCCGGTGGGGTATCTGCGTATTGGAGGCATGACCTTCAGCACATATCAATGCGGACGAGAGTGGTATCGTCATTGTTCATTTGGTCACGATCGCGCCGTTCGTCAACCCAGTCCTCGAAACCAAGTTCAGCGTCGAGCGTGTCCATGTCGCGCAATGGCTCCCACGGCCGGCCACCCGACTCGTTGAGCCGCAAGAACCATGCCGCCAGCGCATCCGTCACAAGGTAAAAGCTGTCTCCGCGTTCCCAGTCGCGTGTCGTTACTTTCACGTGGCGACGGAGCACCGATTCATCAGCACCTCGGCTGCCGAGCAGAGGGGGCTGGTAGGTGAAGGATGTGGCGTCCGACATGGGAAAGCTCGCGTACAGCAGCTCATCTCGTACCTGGAAAAGACATGAATCCCCGAGGGCGGTTGCTCTCCACGTGGGAACTCGCCCACTGTGACCATCGCGGAACTCTGCTGCCAAAATCGTCGCGTGCGCGCCCTTAGCGAGCCCTGGTTCCTCATACCACTGAATGGGGTGACCGCGCTCCTCACGCTCCTTCACGTATTCGGCAACCTCGTCATCCCACACACCCACAGCCGTTCGGTAGGCAGCTATGAAGGCCGAGCGATTACGAGTCGCCCTGTTGGTACCGAATGCTCCGACTAGGCGCCTTGCCCAGCGGCCGGCAAGCAATGACTCACTAGCCCCGTCAGCTATCGCGATTGTGAGGGAGGGCACTTGTAGTTCGCCACTTCCATCACCGTCTGGACCGACCCAAATGGCGTCCTCGTTCTCCTGGGGCGAGCTACCACGCTTTGGCACCGAGAAGGTGCTGACAATCGCCAACATCCTGAAGGGCTGCTCTCATCGCAGTTCAGAAGCTCTGGTACCGATGTCGAGAAACTGCACGATCGAGGTTATGTCAGCGTTGAAGACGAAGCCGCGCGTCCCTTCGGAGACAGCGATACCCTGCTGCTGCGCGTAGCTGCGCATGTGGTCAGGCAAGTTACTGGACATGTTGAAGAGCAGCTTGGCGTACTGGTTTGGTAGACCCTCGTCGTTGTCAGGGAAACTGATAGGCGAGCTGTTGTCTGAAGACACATGGAGGTTGAACAACAGCGCCGCCCCATCAGCGCTGGCCAGTTGCCGCAGGGCTTCGGCAGGACCAGTCGGGTCCCCATCGTTCGCCTCGCCATCGGTGAGGTTCAGGATGACTGGCGGGAAGCAGGACGGATGCTCGTTGAGCCAGCCGGACACCACTGATTGAGCCCTCGTTAGAGCGCCCATCATAGGAGTGCCGCCGCTCGCTACGGGGTCCACCCAGATCGGAAACTTGACCTCCTGTTCTACGAGTCCGCCCGCGCCATCGGATACTTTCTTCGTGCGGCTCTCCAACCTCGCAGGGCTGGCTGCTATCTCGCTCAGCGGAACGAGGATTCGCCCAGCTAGCGGCCCCGCCAGCGCAGCGCCGACGTTCGAGCCTCCATAGCCGATGACCGAAACCGAGAAATAGTCCCGGACGCCCTCTTCCTTCGCGCACTTGATGGTTAGCTCCGATAGCAGTCGATTCAGCGCATCGGCCACTACATCGCACTTGCGTTGCCTCTCCTCGCCGCCGATCGGATCCTGCATGGATGCCGACTGGTCAAGGAGGAACACGAACATGGTTGGGTTGGCACGGCTGATCTCGGCTGAGTACATGGACCGCGGCTCCTCCGGCTCGACAGACAAGGTTAAGTGTGGCACGTCTGTGCCATGCGTACACAGTTCAGAGCCAATGTGACGCGGCCTTTGCGGCCATTCTCCACGCCACTGTGGCTCGTGCGTTCTGTGAGCTGAGGTAAGCGGGCAATTCGGGGCAATAACGCTAAATAGGGCATACTCCTCATGACGGACAGTCCGCCTGCCTCTAGCTGTGAAGCCTATTTCGAGGTTACGATGACCGCGCCTGCAAGGCCACCTGATGACTAGGCGTGGATGGCGTGAAGAGCGGACAAGAAGCCAGAGCGCAATATTCGGAGCTTGTGAACGCGCTCCGACAGATGGATGCCGACTGGATTGTCACGGAAGTCGAGGAAGTAATAGCACGAGGCAAGACGGTGTCGTTCCGTAACTTGTCTCGCGAAGAGAGCGCACTTTATGAGAGTCGCCTTGTCGAAGAAGTCGGCAGGGGCATTGCCGTGGCTCGGGCGAAACCTAACGACATCATCGGCGTACCATACGAACCTCACGAAAGACTTGTCCTCCTTGTGCAGGCGGCCGAGCGAGTCATTGTAGCATCCGAGTTAGCCCGTTCATACATATCAAAGTTTGCCTCGGAGCGAGGCATAAATTCCATAGAACTTGAGATTCCAGTGGAAGGTGCTACTGCTGCAAGTATTTCGGGAACGCGAAGAATCTCTTTGGAAATGTCGCCGCTTACGAATGAGGCGCTCTCTATCCTACATCATGTTCTACATGACGAGGTGTTAAGCTAAGCGTGGCCCCCATAGTATCAGCATCCACACTCGTTAGCGCCATCAGGTCATCATTGACTATGCCCATCAGGTCACACTCTGCGCTTACGCCTGGCTACGATCTCTATGAGGTCTACCTCTTCGGCCTCTGCGTCGAAGCGGCCAGGTCTATCGGAATGAGCGTCTCTTTTAGAGACGTGAACGGAATGCCGAAGAGTGCCTTGATCCTCAGGACATCGCCTTCCTCGATCTGGAGCCAGGCTCAGAAGTTCACCCATGCAACACTCTCATGGCAGGGTCAAGAACGACTTGAGGCTCACCTCGGCATCTATGTAAAGGCAGGCTCTGGCGTGAGTCACGAGGCTGATGTTGTGGTGATTGCAGCGGCTGAGGCCGCAAAAGCCCGGGTGCAGCGGAATGATCCCCGTGTCAATCAGGCGGCAGTTGTTATCGAGGCGAAATTTTATAGCTCTAATGTGCGCCTAGGAACAGGCCGCGAGTTCCTGGGCTTAGTTACCGAGCTTGGTGGCGGCCCGCCTATATTTGTTGCTAGTTCCCCTGGAGGCTCAGTTCATCGTCTTCTGAGCTATCGGAGTAAGTCAGCACACTTCGAACTCATACCTCTGTCGACTCAAGAGAATGAACTCAAATCCCAGATCGCAACAAAGCTCAGAGACTATCTGGCTAGGAATCCATAACTGTTGGAGTGATTTGCTCGCTGCACTTTAGCCCCCACTCGGTCTAAAGATATCCGCATTGGTCTCCCGCTCCCAGTTGGCAACTCGTCTTAGCGACCAAGGATCACTAGCCACTAGCCACGGAGTCGCCCACTTGCGGGTCGTTGTGATCCAGCTGCGACTGCATGCACCCATATAAACGGAGGACCGGCGCACAGCACGGCTACTCGTATGTAAACATCGCGATAGTACCGGAATACTGCACGGTCTCGCTCTGGCTCATATGTCCATCAAGGGACCCCCATAGCACATTTGCGATGACGTATTCAAGAGTCCCTGGTTATCTCAAGGCGTGCGGCGCAGTCGTCGCCCATCTGCCCGAGTCGAGGCGCCTGCGTTTTGGGGTAGGGCTTGGCGCGGTAGCTGCCCGCTCGCTTGCGCAAGTCGTTGGCCGCTTCCGGCTGTGCCGTGCCGAACTGATTGCCCACCTTTTCCTCGCTTCATGTCCGCGCCGTCCTATGTGTCACGAGACGCGCAGGGCCGGCGTGTGGATTACAGCAAGGCATCCGGGCGGACGTTCGCGTGTGGCCGGTGCCGGGGTTGTCGGTCTGCGCGGGCGCTGTATTCCTCAATGCCTGGTGACTCGCGGTAGCGCTGACGCCGGGGCTGGGCCAGGACGGGGGGGGGGGAGAGAGACCTCGGGGGAACCCTGGCGGCTGTGGGGAAGGGTGCCCTCGTGGTCTCCCCCGCCCGGAAGTGAATCGCGCTCTGGCCGTCCTCTGAGGGGGCGGGCGGCCGGAGTTTGGTGGTGGGACCCCGGAAGGGTGATCACCTCGGCCGGGCGTCGCTGGTCTGCCGGCTTCCCGGCGTGTCGCCGACTGGCGGGTGCTGAGCTGGTCGGCGCCAGGATTGTCTGCCGCTGGCTGCGGTGTGCGTTGCTGCCTGCGCTAGTCCTCCTCCGCCTGCTTGGCGCTAGAGCTTTGGGTCCGAGATTCTGAACAATCGAGTCAGGTTTTCAAGCTGCGGGCTTGAGCCGTGCCCTGGTGATGTAGTCGTCGACATGGTGGTCGATGACGGCCAGTGCCTGGCGTAGCGCGGGCGGGGCTTGGGGCTGGTCGGCGGCGGCCAGGGGTCGTAGCAGGCGGTTGTAGAGCTTGGTGTAGAAGATGGCCAGGCGCTGGCCGTCGGGGGTCAGCACGTAGGTGTGGGTGTGCTCGATCCGGCGGATGAGCCCGTTGAGGCGCAGGCGGCGCAGGTCGTAGGTCATCTGGCTGGCGCTGTAGTCTGCCGCGAGCAGCCGGGCGGTCAAGGCACGCAGGCTCTTGTTGGTGATACCGCAGGCGCCGAACAGAGTGAGGGACAGCGCGCCGGCCAGGGCCATGACCCGGGGCTCGCCGAACCGCAGGGCCGGGGCCCGCCTGCCATCCTCGGTGAGGGTGGGCTGTGCGACCCGCTCGATGGCTGGGCTCGCAAGGACGCAACCCTGGCCGGCACGCATAGTCTGCAACAGCCGGCGGTTGATGTCATGGGCCTTGGCGGTCAGTTCGGTGAAGTGTTCCAGGCGGCGCAGGACACCGATGTCGTAGGCGTCGTTGATGACGGTCTCGATGCGCAGTGCCCGGCCGTCTTTGAGGTAGGTCTTGACGCGGGAGTGCCGGTAGAAGGCGTTGATGACCACGCCGTCGTTGTCACGGTCCACAGCGGTGCGGAAGACACCTTTGGTGACGCAGCGGACCTGCCGGTTGAAGATGATCTCCATGTTGTCCGGGCGGCCGATATCGAGGTTGTCGGCGGCCAGGGCCTCGAAGAACGCCCGGGCGTGCCGCGGGGCGGTGAAGACGATGGTCTTGGCGACCTCGACCTGGCGCATCGAGATATCCCACCAGTAGCCGGCGTCGCGGTCGGCCCGGGTGAACGGCAGCGGCAGCCGCGCCCACCAGCGCTCGGCGAACACCTGGATGTGGCCCGGGCCGAGCCGGTCGCAGATCTCCTGCAGGGCGGCCGGGTCGTCGCAGGAGGCAAACCCGTTCGACAGCTCCCGGAACGGCAGGCCGGCCCGCAGCGCCTGGCGCTTGGCCCACTCATGCCCGTTGACCCAGATCTTGCCCGGGTAGGGGAAGTACGCGCAGATCTTGATGAACGCCGGCCCGAACCCGGCATCCCACAGGTAGAAGTAGTAGCAGGTCACCCGGCGTTCGGTGCGATTGTAAGAGAACCACACCGCCCCGGTGGCGGTCTTGTCCTTGGCCCCGGTGAACACCCGCTGATACTCCTGCGCCACGCCGATCGCGACCACCTGGGAACGCCCGGTGGCGGCGGCCTTGCGCATCAGCGGCATCACCTGGTCGATCTTGCGCTCCGGCCACGGGGACTCGGCCAGCACCCCCGGCCTGCCCTTATCCCGCTTGCCCGCGAAAGCCACCACCGGTATGTCGTTGGCCTCGGCAAAGGAATACACCGCGCGGCGGAACGCCTGCCCCCGCCGCTCCAGCAGCGCCGGCGAGGGGATCGGGTTGCGCTCATGGCCGGTGAGGAAATTCACCACCTGGCCGCCCACCACCAGGCTGGGCACCGACAAGGTCAGATAGACCCGGTCGGCGCAGTCGATCTCCAGCAGCTTGTGCCCGCCCAGCACATCGTTGACCGTGACCGCATTAGCCCGCACCAGACGTGACGCCATGACCACTCCCGCAACCAGTTCTGATTGCGAGGATGAACGCGCCAGCACCGGCCCGCCCACAGAACCATCAATCTCGGCGGTCCGAGGCGGCGCCTCACTGGTGCGCTGGCCACGAACGTTCACCGGGTGGGCTGACAGGTGGTGCTGATTGCTTCCACACTCGATG
>Ga0335074_10007282_pt1 | contig 15331 bp, 15 predicted proteins | sample Lox_Sample_23_FD_206715 | JGI IMG/M metagenome (GOLD analysis project Ga0335074, IMG submission 206715) | Soil microbial communities from Loxahatchee National Wildlife Refuge, Florida, United States - Lox_Sample_2.3 | ecosystem: Environmental > Terrestrial > Soil > Wetlands | place: USA... | reverse complement strand
CCGGAGAAGCGCGTCACCGCCAGATCGAAGCTGCCCCAAAAGAAATGCACCGGACTGCATTTACCGATGAAGAGCGCGCGGAAATCCTGGAACACCTTGTCCACGGAAATCAGCAGCTGGTGGAAGCGTTCCACAGAAGCTCCGTCGTACGATTTGTGCGTGCGATCCTCGGCGAACGGAATCGGATTGGCCACTTCATCCGGATGCGCGTGGATCTCGACGCTGATCTGGAGACCCGCGAGCGTGCTCATGAGGTCCGCGTAGAAATCGGCCACCGTGCGCGGCGCAAGGTCCAGGGTGCGAACCTCGCCCCGGCTGGTCTCAACGATCAGTTTGTGGCCGATGAAATCGAAATCGATCTCGAAAATGCCCCCCGGAAAAGGGATGGCGGAGGTGGTAAGGCCGCGCGGTGTCACGTAAAGCGTCGCGTTCCAATAGTGATTGACGAGCGGCGTCAAGGTCATCCGGATCTTGCCCACGATCTGCGTCCACATGTGCAGGGTGTCGTAAGTTTCCTGCCATGCGGCCAGCGGCAAGTCCGGCCAGACGCTGAAATTGGGGCTCATCACTTTAATTCTAAGCGTCAATTCTACGCCGGGGAAATGCGCCTAAAGGCACGTATCCCGCTTGCCGATGTCTAGATCAGGCGGCATCGCATTGAAAACGGAAGACGTTCGCGACGTACAAGGCCAGTTTCTCGCCAGTCTCAATCACGAGATCCGGACGCCGCTGAGCGGGATTCTCGGCATGACGGATCTGCTGCTGGAGACCGCGCTCAGCGACGATCAACGCGAATACGTCGGCGCGGCACGGTTGTGCGCTGAAAACCTGCTCGAAATCTTGAACGTCACGCTCGAATATTCAGCCCTCGCCGCCCACCAGGTATCGCTCGAGGAGGCGGAGTTTTCGCTTCGTGACACACTGCAGGGAGTAGCGGCTGAATTCTCGCCCAAAGCGGAAGCCAAAGGCCTGCGGCTGGATTGCGTGCTCGATGGCGGTTTGCCGGAGATGGTGGCGGGAGATGCCGTCCATCTGCGGCAGATCATTGGGCACTTGGTCGCCAATGGCGTCAAGTTCACGCGGCAGGGGCGGGTGGAGCTGTCGGTTTCGGCCACTACACGCCCGGATCGACACGTGACCGTGACCGTTCGCGTCCGAGACACAGGTATCGGAATCGGCCCCGATCAGCTTGCGGAGATTTTTGACAGCTTTCGACAGTTGGAAACGGGCTTGGCCAGAAATCACAGCGGGCTCGGGCTGGGCCTGGCCGTTGCGCAGAAGCTGGCGGCGCTGCTCGGTGGATCGATCGCCGTCGAAAGCGAACTGGGACGCGGCAGCGTTTTCACCGTCGAGCTGCCTCTTCGGCTGCCGGCCGAAGCCGGGGTCGCCGCTCCGGAACCGAAAACATCTCGCGGCCGCATCCTGGTGGTGGACGACAACGCCATTGCGCAGACCATCGCCTCCCACGCGCTGCGGCGGCAAGCGCTCGAAGTGGAGTGCGCCAGCGATGGAAAATTAGCCGTCGAAGCGGCGTCCCGCGCGCGTTTTGACTTGATTCTCATGGATTTGCAGATGCCCGGCTGGGACGGCTTTGAAACCGTGGAACACATTCGCAGGCTGCCGGGATATCGGGAAACGCCGATTATCGCCGTGACTGCCAATTGCTCAGAGGACTATCGCGCGCGATCCGTGCGCTGCGGCATGCAGGACTTTTTGGCCAAGCCGGTGCGCACGCGAGACTTGGTGCAGGCGGTGGAAAAGCACCTGGCGGAAGAGCCTAGCCTTTTATCGCGTCCTTGAAGTTTCGAATTCCCTCGCCCAAACCCTTGGCTAGTTCCGGGATCTTGTTGCCGCCAAACAACAAAACGGCGACGACCAGGATCACGAGCAATTCGGGCAGTCCAATAGTTTCGAGCATACTCAAACGACGGCTGCGGAGGGCCGGCGGGTTACAATGGGATTTGTTTGAGCGCGGCAACAACCAGGTTTTTAGGGCAGACACGCTCGCTCAGCTCGGCTGGCTGACGCACGGATTTGGCACCCGCCTGAGCAAGAATTGGCCTTCTTCCAATGGTTTAGCGTTCGTCAAGCAGGTTCATTCGGATCGCGTGCTGCGCGTAGAATCGGACGGACCGCAAGGCCAGGGCGACGCCATGATCTCGAACCTGCCAGGGATCGCGCTGGCAATCAAGACGGCCGACTGCCTGCCCATCCTGATGGCCGACCCCAAAAGCCGCGCCGTGGCCGCAATTCATGCCGGTTGGCGGGGCGTAGTGTCGAAAATTGCACCCAAAACTGTACAAGCGCTGACACGTGAGTTCGGGACCCGGCCCGAGGAACTTGTGGTAGCAATCGGGCCCGGAATCGGTGCTTGCTGTTTCGAAGTGGGACCGGAAGTGGCAATTCAGTTCGGCTTAGCGGGCCGAACGAAGGTAGATCTGGCCGCGACGGTCTGTCAACAATTGGGACGAAATGGCGTACCAGCCGGACAGATGAGCGTGTCTGGTCTGTGTTCTTACTGCGATTCGCAACTCTTTGAATCTTATCGGAGAGATCGGGAGGGTGCGGGCAGGATGATAGCGATGATTGGGGTGGTGGGGGCGCTTTGACGCCCCCATTCGGCGATTTTTAGGCAGCGTGTACGAGGATGTCGTCCAGAGAATCAGAACCTTCTTCCTGATTCCGATCGGCGATTTCCTGGCACTGGATGCAATAAGCGGCCCAGGGGACAGCGTGTAAACGCTTGATACTAATGTCCTCTTCGCAATGCAGGCACACTCCGAAACTGCCCTCATCAATGCGATGCAGGGCGGCTCGGACATTACGCAAAAGGTTAGATTCGCGGTCCAAATTGCGGATCGCCAGCTCGCGTTCGGCTGCATTCTGGACTTCGTCCAGAGCGTCTGGACTCTTCTCGATTGCGATGCCTTCACGATTTCGTAACACTTGCGCTAATTCGGCCTGTTTGGATTCCAGGGCTTCTTTGAATTTGTTTAGCTCGGTCTTCGTCATGGGATTAACTCTCCTTCTTCTTATTAGTTACTTCACTTCAACTTTCAACACGTTTAGACGCGAAAGCCTCTCGAAAGGTTCAAGCTGTTACAGCAAATTACTGAACTAGGGTGAACTCTGAAACTTAACGGACTTTGTAAGTCCTGATCAGCCGGATGGCAGCGCCCATCGGCCCGAGAGGATCTCAGCAGTCTAGCTCTGAAAATCATACCACATCCGCTAAGCAATTCAAGTGCCAGGGCCAGAATTTTAGAACCCCCCGGGGTCCTGGCCTCTCTAGCCACTCTCAACCAACCCTTACGACCCAGCATTTTGCGTCATATCGACGTTGTGGGCCCAAACGTTTATGCCTCAACCGCAGAAAGACGTGAATGGCTCATAAATGGTAACGACTGTTTCTCGTATTCACTGATGTATACTGATTACCTCCCGGGGTAGTAATTACTCCCGCGCTGCGGAAGAACCCGCAGTCGGCGCGATCCCAAGTTGGGTGAAGTTCTGCACGGCGGTTTTATACCATGAAGGCACTCGCTCACATCCAGCGCTTTTGGTGGGCTCCGTTCATTTTTTCTCTCCTCTTCTTTTCGCTGGGACTACTGTTTCTGCCGTTGACGGGGCTTCAGGGCGACGAAGTGTACTTCGCCGGGGCCGTCTATCATCTGCCGATCGCCCCGATCTTCTACGTCCAGGTTTTCCACCGGCAGGTACCTTTGATGATGCTGTCCTACCTGGGGGCTCTAAAAAGTTGGATCTACGTCGTGATTCTGGGTCTCTTCCGCCCTTCCTATTGGACGGTGCGGCTGCCGGCGCTGTTGGCGGGAGCGGCCAGCATCTGGATTTTCACCCGGCTGGCCGGAAAAATACACGGCCGGACGGTAGCCTGGGTGGCGGGGATTCTGCTGGCCACCGACACCACCTATCTTTTGACCTCCGCTTACGATTGGGGACCGGTGGCGCTGCAGCACCTGCTGATGCTGGGCGCGATGGCGCTGATTTACAAGTTCAAGACCGGGGGCCATAGAAGCGCGCTGTTTGCCGGGTTCTTCGTTTTCGGAGTGGCCTTTTGGGATAAGGCGCTCTTCATCTGGGTATTCAGCGGCCTGGTGATTGCGGCCGCAATCCTCTATCCGCGTGAATTATGGTCGCGAGCGAGCCCGAGGAATTTGGGACTGGCGGTGGCAGGATTGCTCGTGGGCGCGCTGCCGCTGGTGATCTACAACGTGGAAACGAACCTCGCTACGTTCCGTTCCAGCTCGTCCTTCGACGTGACGCAACTCCCCTCGCGTTTTGTGGCTCTGCGAGCAACCTGGCGCGGCGAAAGGCTTTTCGACTTTATCGCGCATCCGCCCTGGGCGCCGGGCACGCTCCTGGAGCCGGATTCGAACTTGTTTGATATCTCCGACGAGATCCACTACCTGGCGGGATCCCGTTTTCACTACTTCAACGCCTTAGAGCCGGCGTTCGCGCTAGCACTGGCGCTGCTGCCGTTCCTGTGGTTGACTCCGGCGCGCAAACCGATGCTGTTCTGCCTGATCGTGATAACGGTGGCGTGGCTCCAGATGGCGCTGACCGTAAAGGCCGGATTGGGCGCGCACCACATCGTGTTGTTATGGCCATTTCCGCACTGGTTCATGGCGCTGGCGTTCGTTCAGGCCGCGGAGTGGCGGCGGCTTGCATGGAAATATGCCGGCGCGATCCTGCTCGCGACGCTCGTGGTTTTCCTGGCAGGCGACAACCTGCTGTTGACGAACGAGTACTACTATCAGCTGGCGGCCTACGGGCCGATGGGGAGCTGGGACGACGCCATTTTTTCGCTATCGGAGAAGATTCGCCATGTCGACGCGCCCGAGATGGCGATCAACGATTGGGGAATTGTGACGCCGCTTGTGGTGCTCCAAAGCAACTCCGTACCGCTGTACATCGTGGACCGGTCGTTTCTCGCGCCCGGCAGGGGGGAGGCCGACCGCAACTTTTTCATCAAGCGCCTGGCGGATGACGTGTGGATCGGGCATACCAAACCATTCGAGGCCGATAAGGGGGTCAACGACCGCATTGCCGGGCTGGCGCGAGAGGCGGGCTTCGAAAAGCGACTGCTCGAGGTGGTGCGGGACCGCAACGGCCGGCCGGTGTTTGAAATCTTCCATTTTGTGCCGAGCCGGGGAGCCCTGCCCGCGGCGGACAAACCAAACCGGTCGTAATCTCGAGGTTCTTAGTTAATCTCGAGCGAGGCCTTGGCATGCGCGGGATGCGCGCTATTGAGCAATTGTTCGAGCTGGGGCTCGGGGATGGAAAGGACGATGGAGGTGGTATTGCCCGAGGTAGTGGCCTGGAGTGAATCGAGCAGCGTAGCGACCTGTCCGGCGGTGGGATTTTTCTGGCGATTTAACTGCACCAGACCGGCGAAGAATTTGACCACGTCGACCAGCGACTGGGCGTCTTTTTCCGAGCGCGTCACCGCTTCGGCCGAGATGGTCACGGTATCGCCGAAACGGACGCCGCCGCGGGCTTCGTTGATGGCGGCGAACAGATTACCCTGCATCGCTCCGCTCAGATTGCGCTCGGGAATGGCGCTCGAGAAGTTCGACAGCGGCACCAGGGTGACGAACCAAAAATCGTTGGTGGCGCTGACTTGCTGCGCTTTGCTCACCACGTTGACGTCGGCGGGGGCGCTGGTGTGTTTGCGACCGATGGCGGCTTTGACGGAGGCGGCATCGCCCAGCACGGCCGTACCGGGATCGAAAAAGGCGATGGCGGTGGGCAGCGCGGCGGATTGTGAAGAAGCCGGAAGGGTCAGGACATTCACACCCTGATAGGAGTCCGGCGTGCCGCCGTTGGTTTTGACCGCTGCGGTGATGCTGGGGACGTCGAACGTGCCGTGCGCCAGAACCAGCCAGCGGCTCTCGGGCGTGTTGTTTTGCCAGTTGGAGGCGATGACGATTTCGGTCACGTCGCGGCGCGGATCAAAGCCGGTTTGAGAAGTGAACTCGCGGAGTTCGGTGTCGTTGACCGAAAGATGGGAGAGGACGTACCGTCCGAAGGGTGAGCTCTTGGCCTGGTTAACCTGAAGCCCAGCAACCACCTGGGCGTCGGGCATCACCATCTGGAGCAGGGCGGGATCGGCCGCGAAGGCGCCGAAGGGGGTAGCCAGAACAACTGCGAGGCTGAAGAGCTTTGTCATGAGAACCTCTCTTCTGACATTACGAGGTTAGCATGGGGGGAGTTCGCAAAATTACGAAAGGGAGGCCAATATACTGGAAAACGATGGGGCGGTCACTGCGCTTCCTGGCCCTGGTCTGTGTGCTTCCCGGCATGTATGGTCAAGCGCCGCCGCGGCTTGAAGACTATCGCCCTACGAATTTGGCGCGCCGAATGAGGTCGTTTACAAGGGCGAGCAGTTCCAGGCGAACAGCAGCCTCCGGATTGTGGAAGGCTGCATCGAGGACATGTGTGATTGCGCGATTCGGTACTACAGGTGGACCGGGAGGCAATTCAAGCTGATCCTGAGGCGGCCTCAAACCGGTCCACGGCCCTTGCAAGGAGCGCGTCCTTGCTAAAGTAAGGAGAGGCCTCACCCTATGGCAAAAGTTACTTCCAAATACCAGGTGACCCTGCCTAAGATCATCGCCGAACACTATCAGATTCACCCGGGCGATGAAATCGACTGGGTACCGGCCGGCGACGTGATTCGCGTCATTCCACGCGGAAAGAAAGGGGCCGAGGACAATCGCCAATTGCGCCTGCGGCTATTTGATCAGGCTACACAGCGACAGAGCAAGCGTTCGGCGGCCCGCAAGGGTGAAACCTTAAGAGGTCGGGGTTGGGCTAGAGAGGATCTGTACCGGCGTGGCCGCTCTCGTTGACACCAATGTCCTGGTTTACCGCTTCGATAGTCGATTTCCGGAGAAGCAAAAGACCGCAGCGGAGATTCTGAGGCGCGGGATCGAGGAAGATTCGATTCGCGTGCCGCACCAGGCTATCGTGGAGTTCGTCGCGGCTGTTACACGACCTATTCGAGGGCATGTCATCCTCAGCCTGGGCGACGCGCTTCGTGAGGCCGAGGAACTGCTGGCGCAATTCACCGTCCTCTATCCCAACGAGGCCATTGTGCGCCAGGCCATTCGCGGTTGTGCGGCCTATCAATTGAACTGGTTCGACGCGCACCTTTGGTCCTACGCGGAGCACTATGGTCTCAATGAGATCCTCACCGAAGACTTGCAACACGACCGGCTTTATGGAACGGTCCGAATCGTAAATCCGTTCGATCGCTAACGGCGGACGTGGGCGAAGCGTGTCGTCCGTCAGCTTGAGGCGCGGCCGGCCACCAGCATGGATTGCAGAATCTGGTTGGAGACATCCTGGACGGCGGCGGGCGAGTGGGAGAGGAACAGGGTATTGGTTTTGTCGCTTTCGCCGATGGATTTGAGCGTGTCGAAGTATTGGGTGACCATCACGAGCTGCATTACTTCGCGGGCGGAGGCTCCCTCCACGACTTTTTGGAACTGCTCGATCGAGACCTGCAGTCCCTCGATAATGGCTTTGCGCTGATTCGCGATGCCCTGCCCTTGCAGCGCCTTGCTTTCAGCTTCGGCCTCGGCCTTCTTCACCACCAGGATCTTTTCGGCCTCGCCCCGGGCGTTGGCCGCCACCTGCTCGCGCTGCGCGGCATTGATATCGTTCATGGCCGATTTCACCTTGGAGTCGGGAACGATGTCGGTGACCAGCACGTTGACGATTTCGTAGCCGAAGCCCGCCATGTCGGCGTCCAGCTCCTGCTTCACGGCGGCGGCGATGCTGGACTGGCTGGCGAAGACTTCGTCGAGCGTCATGCCGGGAACATGGCCGAGGATCACCTGCTCGACGTAGGACTTGATCTGCGCTTCGGGATCGGAGAGTTTGTAGAAAGCGTCGTAGACGCGCTCGGGACGGACGCGGTTTTGGACTGAAATCGGGATGGTGACAAAAACGTTGTCCTTTGTTTTGGTCTCCATGGTCAGGTTGAGCTGATTGACGCGCAGGCTGACCATGCCGGACACCGAATCGAAGAACGGGCTCTTCCAGTTCAGGCCGGCCTCGGCGATGCGCATGAACTTGCCGAAGCGGGTGACGATGGCAACCTCGGCCGTGTTCACGGTGAAGAGGCTGCCGAAGATAGTATACAGCGCGATCAGCGCGAGGAACGCCAGCAAAATGACATACAGAACGGTCATACGCCCTCCCAGGGATCGAATTCCCCGCTGAACGTATCATCGGCAACTGCGGGCGAATCGCTTATAGCTAGGCGACTTCCAGATGCACGAAGCCGGGAAGGCTGGCCGGCTGATTCCCCAGGAACACGATGCGGCGCGTTTTGGGGAACGGGAGGCCGGACTGGATGGCGCGGGCGTAGAGGCCCACCTGTTTGAGGATGCCGCGATAGTTTTCGTCCTGCGTGTTCAAGATCGCGACTTTCGACAGGAATCCCGCGCCCCAGCCGAGCGGGAGCACACAGCCCCGGCGCGCTTCGCGAACCTGAGCCAGGCGCGTTTCGAGCTGTTCGACGGTGGATTTCAGCAGTGCGAGGCCGGTCCACTCCGCGTACTGCTTCTGGATGCGGAGCAGGTGCTCGGTGCAGGCGTTGACCATTTCGAACAGGGCGCCGGGGTTGATGGGTGCGCGGCGATGCAGGGCGCGGCCGATTTCAGCCCCCGAGAGAAACGCGTTCTGACGCCACTCGCCTTCAAAGACGGTTCCGGGAACGGCCATTTCGGCGAAGATGGGCGTTGAATCCTCGGCGCGCTTTACGCTGCCGCGCGGGATTTGCTTCCAGGCCAGATCGTAGCGGCCGGCGGCGCGCGATTCGAGCGTCGAGGTGCGGAGAAGAAAGATTCTGAAGGCGCTGGCGGGGATGGTTTTGGAATCGTAGGCCGAGATCACGCGCAAGGGGTCGGCGTCGGAAGATCCGAGCGCGGCTTCCTCGACGGAGATCGCTGGACGGCGCGGGAGGCGCCCCTCGGCCTCGGCCCGCGACGCAAGGTCGGAGACCAGGCGCTCGGTGATGCGTCCGTAGACGACGCCGGTGCGGAAGGCGCCTTTGATCGCGGTGCCGGGAAGATAGGGGCCGCTGGGGCCGGTGGCGAAAGTCGGGATAAAAAGATTCTCGGCGTGGGTGCGCTCCCAGTATTGGGCCGAGCTGGGATGTTCGAAGGGGATACGGCGGCCGGCGTAGTTCTGCGCGAATCCGCCCCAGGAGGCGAAGTCCAGCTTTTCGGCTTTCTTGAGCTGCGAGAGGTAGCCTTCGAGGCGCGGGCCTTTGGCCAGGAGTCGGAAGATGCGCCACTGATCGAGGACGTTGACGTGGTCCTTCCAGACCATGTAGTCGATGGGGGAAAGTCTTTGGCCGTCGCCGACCAGGGTGGGGGTGAGGCAGGTGAGGCGATAGGTCATAGAGGCATCTGCCATGCGTTCACACGAGTGTGAACGCGGCACGCAAGAGTGCGTGCGCCACAAACCAGAGTGCGTGCGCCACAAATCATGCTGCCGACCTCCAGGGGATGGGGACGGTGACCGCGAAGCCGGCGCGATAGACGGGGTGCGGAAAGCCATGGGGTGCGACGTTGGTGGCCGAACCGCGCAGATCGGCGGGGGCGAGCAATACGGAACCTTCGGCGATCATGGTGGTGGGCTGTTTTTCGCCGCCCCAGTGTGCGCTGCTTTCGATGCGGCCGCGGCGGACGACGGTGGCGTAGTTGCCACGCTTCCAATCCACGGCATCGTTTTCAGCGGGCGTATAGAGAGACAGTAACCAGTGGGCCTGATCCGTTTCCGGCGCGCTGGGAGCGGCCCAGGGCTGCCATTCGGGGGTTTCCGAACGGCCCCAGCCGCGGGAGCGCTCACCGCCCAGGCCGGAATCAGCCAGCAACGCGAGGGCGCTCTGAACCGGGGACTGCCAGCGCGCGAGGGCGCTCGCATCAGCGAACTGAACGACGGTCCAAAGGCCGCCGGCGCGCGTGAATTCGAGGCAGGCGGTGGAATGGACTTCGACGGAGGCGTGGTTCAGCCGGTCGACGCCGGCGCTGGACCTGAGGGCGACACGAAACGGGCCGCGACCCTGGTTGGAGATGACCAGGCATTCGCTTTCACCATCGACGGCCCAGCGGTCTTCGTCGATCGGTTTGTCGGCGAGCAGCGCTTCGATGACCGCGAGCGGAACGAAGCGCGCGCCTTTGTAGCGAACTTTGGCCGAGTCGGCGGGCGGCCAGAAGCTACGCGGGGGCACGGCGAGCAGGGTGTCGCCGATGAAGGGGAACAGGGAGCTGAAGCGAACGGCGGGAGGATCGAGGGCCGAGACAGTGGCGCCGAACCAAGCTTCGGCCAGGCCGAGCTGCGAAATGGCAGAAGAGACGGCGGAATACAGCGCGTCGCTGTGATAGATGAGATCGACGCGATCGCGCGCGCCGGAGTCCGGGCCGAAGCGCCAGGGACCCACGGGACGAAATCGCACTGTAAAGCAGAGATCGGAAGCCGGCGACATGCCTCAAGCCTATTCGGCGAGTTTTTCCGCGAAGCCCGTGGCGGTGACGAGCGACTGCACGCCCGCCAGATCAGCGCCCGCGAGCAGCTCCTGCTCGGATGCACCGGAGGCGTAGAAGCTGCGCCCGCGCCAGGTGAGCTTCAAAGCCGAAAGCGCGACGCGGCCGTTGCCGCGCGAACCGCCGCCGCCCAAGCTATCGTCTTCGAGCAGCCGCAGGCCTTCCACCAGGCGCGGCAGAAGCTCGCGGTCCTCGGGGCAGAGAACATCCATGACGATGCGGAAGTGGAAGCGGGCTCCGGCGGGGACGCGCTCGAGGGTACGGGGATTAGCCTGTGAGGTGATGCGATCGATGGCGTTTTCGCTCTTCACTTCGGTCAACTCGTCATCCATGTTCTCCCGCATCTGCGGGGTGATGCTTTCGGAGATGAGCGGAGCGTCGTAAACGGTGAGACGCGCGGGAGTGGCGGCGCTCGATTCGACGGTATCGCCCGCGACACGCTCCATGCGCCCGGGATTGCGTCCGAAGAGGAGACAAACTTCGTCGTCGGGCCGCTCGCTCTGATGAATGCGGACTTCCTGACCCTTGCGCTTGGAGATATAAACGAGCTCGGCGGGAACCGCCATACCGGAAGACTGCTCCAGCAGCGAGCGCAGTTTGCCGCGCAGCGAACTACCGGGGATATAGGGCAGCCCGAAAGCGTCCTTGACCACGGGATTGTCGGCGCCGCCGATTTCGAGCGATCCCTTCCCGGCTCCGATGTGCAGCCCGGTCTGGCAGGCGAGGTCGCCTTCCACAATCAATTTTCCAATCAGCTTCAGTTCCGTTTGCGCGGTGTGCGAACTCATTTTCGGGGTGGCTTTCTGGATCCCTTGTCGTTATTCGTTGTAAGCGTCACTATTCGTTGTAAGCGACGATGGCTTCAAACAGGTCGCGAAAACGCTCGTAGCCGCGGGCGTCGTTCTTGCGCGTCACCTGCAGCAGGAGCTTTTCGAGCGAATCGAGGCTGCGGAGGGAGTGGCGCGCGATGGTGTAGGCCAGACGCGCGCGCAGCATGACGAATTGCTGCTGGCGTTCGTTCTCCGGCGCGCGGACGGCGCGGCGAACGGCATTGTACAGACGCCGCAACTGGCTCTTGGTACCGGAGTCCATGTCGCGCATGCGGCTGACGACGCCGTGGGCCTGATTGTCGAGATACAGGGGATCGGAGATCAGTTTCTCGATATCGATTTCGGGCGGACCTTCGAAGCGGCCGCGATCGCCGCCCCGGCGGTCATCTCGACGATCGTCGCCACGCTCGCCACGGCCGCCTTCGCGACCGCCGCCGTGCGGACCACCACGCCCTTCGCGATTCGGCGGACCGCCTTCGCGGCGCTGGCCTCCGCCTTGCTGCCCTTGCCCTTGTTGTCCTTGACCTTGCGGGCCGGGGCCGCGGCCACTTTGGGGACGGTCGCCTTGCGGACGATCACCCTGCGGCCGTCTCTCAGGTCGATCCGCGGGACGATCCGCGGGGGTAGCCTGGGGTGCGGGCGCCGGCGTTTCAGCCTGCGGCGCCGCGGCCGTCGTTTCGGCTACGCGTGGTTCCTGCTCTGCTTGTTCGGTATCAGCCATCCAAACCTCTTATTCGGGGTACCGGCACGAGTGCCGGTACGGCACGCACGAGTGCGTGCGCCACGATTCGTCATTCCGATGGGCCCTCGGTGGAGAGCCTTGCCCATTCTAGCGCCACGCGACCGGAGGGGCGCAACTTGATGTTCGCCGGATTTTTGCCCACCAGGTCGGCGATCAGGCCGGCGCGGGCCTTTTGGAAATCGCGGGCGCGGGAGCTGCCCAGGATTCGGAGCAGGCGGCGGTGGAAGCGCCAGGGGCGTTCAACTCGTTTGGAGCCTGGAGCCCTGCGGGTTTCGCGATAGATGCCGCAGAGGTCGCGAATATATTGCGGCGCGACGCCGAACTCGCGGACCATCGCGGTGAGCTCGTCCTTGAGCTCGGCGGCATCGGAGAGCTGTTTCCATTCCAGCGTACGGCCGAGCAGGTAGAAGCAGTCCTTGTCGGAGGATTTGGCGATTTCGAGGCGATCGCGGGCGCGTCCGTATACCGAGCCGAGCGGCGTATCGAGCTCGGGGGCGAGCGCCAGCGCCATGGTAAGGGTCTTGCCTTCGGGGCCGGGAAAATCCTGGAGATGTTCTTCGGTGAAGCGCTGAAAGAGGCGCTGCAATTCGCGCGCGAAGCCGATGAGCGAGTCCCAGGCGCCGCAGACCGCAAAGTCGTCACCGCCGGTGTGCAGCAGATTCACCTTGCGCCAGAATTCGGGAAGTGAACAGAGCACCTCCACTTCGCCGGCGAAAAATTGCTTGTAGAGCACGGAAAGCTGCACGTATTCTTCGATGCTTTGTAGACGGCGCATGCGGATGCCGAAGCTGTCGACATCGCCGCGCAGTACGCCCCAGACGGGCAAGCCTTCAGCGCGCGCGGCGAGCACCGGAGCGGTGGCTGCTTCGCGGCCATCGTCGGTGAGGGCGGTGTGGCGGGCGAGCGGCACCGAATCGGGCGAGGTTCCGATGGTCCAGGAATGTTTACCGCCGGTGGTGAGCATGACCGCGGGCGCTTCCGGCGACCAGCCGACGCTGACCGCGTCGCGCAGATCGCGGCCGAGATTTTCGAAATACGCGGGGTCGGACTGGGGCGCCGTGACCGCAACGAAACCGGTGGAGGCGAGCGGCGTTCCCTGCTTGCGTTGGAACTCTTCGTTCAGGCGCTTGCGGACCACGGTCCAATCGCCGAGATTTTCGGTCATGGCCCAGAACAATTCCAGGCGATTTTCACTGAGCTGGCGAATGCCGGCGCGCGCGGCGACGAGAAAATCCTCGGTTTTGGCGCGAACCTCCTCGGGAAGGACCACCAGAAACTGCTCGCCGCCGCTCGATCCGAGCAGCATCTTGGAGAGACCGAGTTCGGCGATCAGGGCGCGGGGCAGAATTTCGCTGAGCAGGCTGACCCAGCGCAGGCGGCCGGTGAGCAAAGATTCGGCGGGCTGGCCGGCGGGTAGGAAATCCTCGACGCCCAGCAGTTTGCCTTGCAATAGGATTTGAACGGACATGGGTCTTTAGTCGGGCCGGCGCGGCGAAAGCTCAAATGTAACATGTGGGCCGCGCGTTACGCCCGCGTGCGGGCTATCCTAGGCTCATAGGATGGAAACGGTAGTCTGCCAACTGTGGACCGTGGGATTGAATTGAGATGAAGCCCGGCTCTTTGGTGAAAATCGGATCTCTTATCGTCGCGTCTACAGTCGTGCTGGAAGTCGGGTGTTGGGCCCTTGTGGCGAACGACCCTAGACAGACTAGGTTCAGCGGGGCGATCCTGATCCTGTACTCACTGCCGATCGGACTGCTATGCACCGTAATTGGCGCGAGTTTCCTAGTCGCAGGCGCGTGCGTAGCCCTATATCGAGGATTCAAAAGCTCCAGGTAACACGTGATGCCGCGCCTTGTGTGCTACCCCGTGCGCGGCAGCGGAAGATACGGGCGGCGGCGAAGAGCGCGAGGGACGGCATCCAGACCCATTTGAGCTCGCTGATCAGGACCGCGGCGCCGCGGCGGGTGAGGAACGCGCCGAGATCGAGCGGGGAGACCGCGATGGGCCGGATGGGAAAGAAGTAGCGGGTGCGATCGAAAGGCGCGAAAAAGGCGACGCCGAGGCCGCCGTTGGTGAAGGCATCGAGCACGCCGTGCGACGCGGTGGCGAGGAACAGACAAAGCAGCACCTGAAGGTCGCCCTTCAGATCCTTGTGGCGTAGAAACATCGTGACGGTGGCAGCGACGAGCGCGGCGAACACCAGCGAATGGGTGAATCCGCGATGGCCGAAAAAGTCGCCGTAGTGAATGCCGAAGCGAAACCCGAGGACATCGATATCAGGCAGCATGGCGCAGCCCGCGGCGAACAAGCTGATCTCGGCGCGGCGGGAGCAGGGCGCGACGGCTTGGGCGATGGCGACGCCAGCCACCGCGTGCGCAACAATGGTAGGCATGAATCGGCGCGCGCAGGCTACTTCGTGGCGGAAGGCAGCGCGGCCGTGCCGTCGAGGGCGAAAACCAGGAGCTTAGGCTCGGTCAGCAGGCCGCTAGTGGGCGCGACGTTCTGAGGGCCGACGTTGCCAATCACTCTTCCCACGCCGCCCATCAGCGCAACGTATTGACGGCCATCGAGCTGATAGGTGATGGGCGGGCCCATGCCGCTCCTGAGACCGGTGGTGATTTCGAAGAGCTTCTCGCCCTTATCGGCGCTGTAGGCGAGAAACCGGCCGTCGTTGATCACTTGAAACACGAGATTGCCGGCCGTGGTGACGGTTCCTCCGCCGATTCCGCCGCCGCCCGGCACGCGCCAGCGCATCTGCTGCGCGACGGGGTCCCAGGCGATCAGCGCGCCGCGGGTACCGGTGCCGGGAAGGGGCTCGGGGCCAATCACCGGAAGATTGTTTTCGCGCGGCGGAGGCATGGGCCGGACCAGGCCATTGTTCGATGTGCGGTCGGTCTTGAGCTCATACTTGTCGACTGCGGCAAAGGTCCAACTGCTGCCGGTGTTGCCGGAAAGATAGACCAGGCCGGTGGTGGGATTGAACGACATGGGCGACCAGTTGTGCGCGCCGCCGGCCGAGGGAAAGATGGTGATGGGCACGCGGCTGTAGCGGGCTTCGGGATTGACGATCGGGCGGCCGGTCTTGGGGTCGATGCCTTTGGCCCAATTCACCTTGGCGTAGGGCCCAGCGGAGATAAATTCGCCGGTGACGCGGTCCAGCACGTAGAAGAAACCGT
>Ga0335074_10007279_pt1 | contig 15333 bp, 9 predicted proteins | sample Lox_Sample_23_FD_206715 | JGI IMG/M metagenome (GOLD analysis project Ga0335074, IMG submission 206715) | Soil microbial communities from Loxahatchee National Wildlife Refuge, Florida, United States - Lox_Sample_2.3 | ecosystem: Environmental > Terrestrial > Soil > Wetlands | place: USA: Florida... | reverse complement strand
AGAGGTTAAGACATTTATTTACAATCAATTGCGTCCTGTTGCGATGTAAAGGTCAAAATAACCTGTTAGCTATAAATCCGACTACTTTTGATTATTTATTGGACAACGCACTTATCAGACAAAAATAGACTATAACTTGTTAATCTGGGAGTGTTATATCCAATCGCCTAAGGGCTAAATAGGAATTGGCCAGATCCTAAGTACTTAAAGCCAGGAGAGGGAATCGAACCCCCCTTTTCCGCTCTGCAGGCGGATGCATAGCCAATCTGCCATCCCGGCGTTTTATTTGGGTAAGTATTAAATAAGTATGAATATATATTAAATCCTTGAGAGGGAGATTATGGGTAATTTGATGAAGGAGACGCTTGCTTCCATACCAAAGGAGTTTGTAACCCAAACGCAGCAGTATGATTTCAAGGATCCTGTTTCTGAGGTCCTTTCCACCATAGAGAAGTCAGGTGCGGTTGTTGTCACAAAGAATGGCAAATACTACGGGATAGTCGATGACAGATCAGCGACGAAGACAAATCTGCTAGCAAAGGCAACTTCGATAGGAAAGCTTGCAACGCAGGCACCAGTGCTTACAAAGGATTCTGAGATAAAGGACGCGATATCGATGTTCTACGCGTCAAAGACAAAGGCGCTTCCATTTCAGGATAACGGGAGAATTAAAGGGATAGTGAAAAGAGCAAGCGTGCTAAAGGCAATGCTCTCCATGCATCTTCTTTCAACGCTCAAGGTGGACGACATAATGTCCACCCCCATCATAGCCATAGATCAGGAGTCAAGCATTGAGCATGCGCGCACCGCAATGAAGGAGAACAATGTAAACAGGCTTGCAGTGCTGGACAGGGGCAAGTTCTACGGCATAATAAGCGCAAAGGACCTGATGCAATATGGCATTAAGACCGGCACCAGGGCGCCAGAATTCGTGGGAAGCTCTGCGAAGCATACAAAGGTAGGGGAGATATGCCAGATGAATCCGCACACCATAGAGTACGGAAGCCAGGCCGATGATGCCATAAGGGAATTCATAGAGAAGAACATTTCATCCCTTCCGGTAATAAGGAAGGGAAGGCCCGTTGGGATAATCACCGTAAGGGACGCATTCGAGACCATAGTGAAGAACACCAATGTCCAGAGAAGGAACATAGTGGTATCGGGGCTTGACGAATTCACAAAGGAGATGGAGGACGACATAATGGCCGAATTGGAGTCCCTAGCAGACAAGATAGACAGGTTCAGGGGAGCAAAAGTTGACTACATAGCCCTAAACATAAAGCCCGTGAAGTCAAAGGAGTACGAGCTAAGGGCAAGGCTTGGACTTGTCAAGGGAGGGATTATATCAATATACGTATATGGATATTCACTTGAGGCAACACTTAAGGATCTTGTTGCAAAGATGTATCGCGAAGCCAAGTCGAAAAGGGACATAGCGATGGTCGGAAGACAGGTGTAGATGTTGAATAAGGGAACCAGCATGAAGTCGCAGTCAAGCGTAGAATTACTCATAACCCTTTCGTTCGGCCTTGCGATCCTCATCCCCATAATCATAATAGCATTCATACAGATATCAAACTCAAACACATCCCTATCTGCAGTCGAAGCGCAGCAGGCGGCGAGCAAGCTCTCCAGCGTTGCAACGCTCGTGGGCAGCGAGGGCTATCCAGCGCGCCAGCTCGTGCAGATAAATGTTCCTCCAGGGGTCATCAGCATATACGTGGGCAACACCGTAGTAGGCGGAATAGGCCACGAGATAATATTCAAGATAGTGTCGCCGGTGAACTCAAGCTACATCACCACCTACACTCCCGTGAACGTGAGCGGCAGCCTTGGTGGCATAGTCAGCCAGGGTACCTATCTAGTGAACGTGAGCGCGCAGAGCCAGTGCACGACCAACCCTAACGTCCCATGCGTCTACATGCAGCCTGTGGTGTAGTCCAATGAGGCTCCAAATAGCATTCGAATACCTGATAGTCTTCGTATTCGTACTGCTCATCTTCACGCTGCTCCTAATATCCCTCGCAAAGCAGCTTACGCAATTCTACAGCCAGCAGCTCTTCGCCCAGCTGCAGATCGCGGCGCAGACTGTATCAACCGACATCGCAATTGCAGGCTCTGCGGGCAGCGGCTACAGCGGCTCGATACAGCTGCCCTCGGAACTTAGCATACTGCAGTACAACATATCAGTGACCAAATTCGGCGTGGTGATCGCATCATCAAGCGTCTCAGGCCAGAGGGTGCAGGCGGTTGCATCATCGGGCAGGTACCTCGTATTCTCAAATTCATCCTACCTAGACCCGACAAACACCTATTACATAATACCTACATACAACGGAAGCGGATACCTGAACCTGCAAAATACCCTGGGAATAATATGCATAGACTACGACTGCCCTGTTCCCACAAACCAGGTCGCCCAGGTATCGCTCTCATCACAGTCATGGCACGCCTTGCTGCTCAACGGGCAGAACGACTACGCCCAGGCGCCTGCGATACAGCCGCTTAGCCAGTCAGTTATAACCATGAGCGGATGGGTATACATCAACGGCCCTCCGGCGAACTACTGGAACTGGATGATATCGCAATATGGCGCATACGGTGTAGGCGCATGCGGGAATACGTATATAGTCTGCTACTACGACTGGGGCGCCGGTAAGGAATACGATTCAACATTCTTCTCGCTGCAGCCAAAGACATGGTACCTGCTTACCGCAGTTGTCAGCGGCGGTGATGAAACAGTATTTGTGGACGGAAATGAGGTGCTGTCAGGAACCATAACCCCGTCGCCTACCAGCCTGAATGCCTTCCAGATAGGCAACGGCAACGTGGTGGCCCAGAACGAATATCTCAACGGGGCGGTATCGAACATACAGATATACGCCGATCCCCTTACAAAGACGCAGATAGACCAGCTTTTCTACGACGGGATAGGGGGACCTCCGCTGCAGGATGCAGGCCTGCTGACATGGTGGCCACTGAATGGCAACGGGGACGACTACAGCGGCAATTACATCGACCTGACCTTCTACGGGCAGTCGTCATTCCCATCCGTGGTGCAGCTCAACGCGCAGACGACAAACCAGACTGCGAACTCCATAAACGGCGCGCTTGTAGGCTTCTCAAGCTCTCTTGGGGGCTTTAGCAAGGGCGCTTCGACGTATAACATATCAAATCCATCGGGAGACTCAAGCGCAATACTTACGCAGGGCCGGAACACCGGCATTGCAACGGTGAAGGCGACCGCATTCAATGGCAACAGCTCCCTTAGCGCAAACCTGGTCGGGTGGTGGCCGCTTAATGAGGGCCAGGGAACGGTTGCAGGGGACCTGAGCCCTGAGACAAGCTCCGAAGCCTACCTTTCCGGGAACATAATGGGCGCATGGTGGGCCTCGCCAAACTACGTTGCCAGCTTCGACGGCCAGTCAGGACTTCTCGAGGTTCCGAACTCCGTTGCGTTCACGGCCGACATAGGCAGCGGCGCTTCAATGGGCGCAATGACAGGGTGGTTCAAGATAACCGGGCCAAGCACTACGGGCTACACATGGCTTCTGGGGCAGGAGGGAGTCGAGGGCATAGGCGTATGCGGCACGCAGCAAGTCCTGTGCTTCCTATATTATGCAAACCCTGGCGGTCACCTTACGGCAATCACCTCAAATACCCCAATACCTCTAAATACGTGGTTCATGCTGAGCATGAACAGGTGCACGGGCTGCGGCACAGGGACCCCTACGGAGCCTGGCTGGTACATCGACGGCTTCAGGGTTCTGTATTCCTCTTTCAATCCGGTAAGCCTGCAGACAAGCATGAGCATAGGCGGGCAGATATCATATAACGGAAACTCGACCCATTTCCTCAACGGCAGCGCATCAAACATACAAGTATACGCGCAGAGCCTTTCGCAGACCCAGTTTGCCAATCTCTATTCTGAAGGGATGGGAGGACCGCCTCTCATCGGCGCAAACGTTCTTGCATGGTGGCCTCTTGACGGAGACACTCTGGACTACAGCGGCAACGGCAACAACGCCACTGCATTCGGCAACTTCAACCCTGTTCCATTCGCCGCGCCGCAGCAATACCCAACGGCGACGTTCCTCGCAGGGGTCTTCAACGGCGCAAACTCGGTGATCGCCTCAAACAACACCATATTCAATACGCCGTCAACGACACAGACCGTGTCAGCATGGGTTGAGTTCGGCGGAACCCCGGGCGACGGCGACCCTGGCTCATTCTTCGGACGCAATGGCGGAATAACCGCAGGCGCATGCACAACAAATCTTTATGTATGCTTCACAAGCGCATCAGGGGCTGTGCAGTCTCCTAGCGCCATATTGACCCCAAACACATGGTATCTCATGACTTCTGTATTCAACTCGACGTCAGGCATCGACACGCTATATGTGGACGGCGCAAACATAATCAGCGGTACGGCCTCAACCGGTGCGTCATATGCAACAAGCAACTTCATGATAGGGCAGAACGGCGCCGGAGGGGCATTCATGAAAGGCAACATAACAAACGTCCAGGTATATTCGGCGGCGCTTAGCCAGCAGCAGGTGCTGCAGATGTATGGCAACGGGACGGACGACCTGCCAATCCAGGGCGGCGGACTTATATCATGGTTCCCTCTTTACGGGAACACGAGCGACTATTCAAGCTACTCCGACAGCGACACTGCTACGGGCCTTGCATACAGCCAGCAGCATATCCTCGCCCCCCACCTAACTGCGTCATCATTGCAGTCAGGCCTGTACTTCAATGGGGAGGGGAATGTCGTCATAGCAAATCCTGTGCCATTCCCGACAACCAATGCGCTTACTGTATCCGCATGGATCTTCCCGGTATCAAAGCTGCCTTCGGGCAAGCAGGTCGTAGTGGGGCAGAACGGCAGGTACACGCTATCAATAGCCAACACAATCTCGCAGCAGGTAGGATTCAGTGCATGCATAGGCGGATCAAATCCGCAGGCCCTTACGCCTTCGGGGATTCAGCTTAACGGGTGGTACATGCTTACAGGGGTATACAACGGCACCGACCTAAGCGTCTACGTAAACGGCGTACCTGTAAACGAGGTCCGTGCAACAGGCAACATATGCAGCTCGGCAAACCCCACGGTGATAGGCGCATCCCCCACGGGCTCTTTCACAACCAGCAACTTCAACGGCACCATAGCAGACGTGCAGGTGTATTCCATAGGCCTAAACCCTGTCCAGGTGGGGCAGCTCTACAACTCCGGAATTCCGGCATCGCAGTCAATAAGCGTGCCAATGGGTGGCGCTTCATGAAGGGTCAATTCTGGTCAATAGACATGGTATTCGCAATAGTCATATTCTCAGGTGCGATGATACTGCTTAGCATCGTATGGACGAGCATGAATTCACAGTTCTCATCAAGCTACAGCTTCAGCATAGGCATAATGCAGCTGCAGCTAAATGACCTTGTTCACAAGCTGCAGCTGCCAGGGTCTCCGTCCAACTGGAACCAGCAGATCGTGCTTAACAATCCAAGCACATGGAACAATATCAGCGTGGGCCTTGAGGGCAGCGACGGGTACATGTCATCGAGCAAGCTCGCGGCGCTGGTCGCAATGGCCAACACCAATTATCAGGCAACAAAGCAGCCGCTGAGCGTCGGTTATGATTACTATATAACAATATCATCGCCAAACCAGTACAACATATCGATAGGCAGGAACCCTCTTGCAGGAAATGCCACGGCCATAGAGACGGCAACCGTGCCCGTGGTCTTCGACAACGGCGAGGCCGCAGACATGAGGGTAATAATATGGACAAATACCTCTTTTGGTGTTAGCTGATGAAGGGATTCGTACTGACTCTTGACGCGCTTTTCGCGCTGCTCGTAGTGGGAACTGGCGTATCAATACTGCTTTACTTCTCGTATTCGGTCCCATCCCCGTACTATGTCCAGTACTCGTCTTCGAGCTCGGCTACGGTCTCTTTGGCAACGTCAAAGTTCAGCGGCATAACAAACATACCGCTCGTAAGCGACATCAACAAGCAGTCGTATGCATACAACCAGAGCTGGAACATGGGGCAGAACAACCCGCAGAACGACGCAGGCAATGCAGGCGGTCCTCCCGCGCTCACGCTTGAGAACGATATAAACGTGTCTATGCCGATAAACACCGGGTCCATAACCGCAGGGTACGGTAACGTATACTTCGGTGCAGGCAACGTCCTTTACGCATACAATGTTACGGACGGCCAGCTTGTATGGGAGGACTCTGCGCCGTACTACCCAGACGTGCTCTCAACGCCTTTTGTCAATGTGACGCTTCTTTACCAGAACATGCTGATATACATGACAACTGCAAACATTGTCGCAGTCAACCCTATAAACGGCTCCACGATCTGGTCGCAGCCGATACCCTACCAGGGCGTTATAACGTACGAATGCGCGCCCGCGCCTCCGACCTGCGGAGAAGTGGAGCCCGACGGAGACGAAGGCAATCTTTTGCTGTATCCCATCAATGGAAGGGTGGTCGCAGCCGTAACAGATGCCGCACCGTCACCTTACCTATCGCAGCTGTATTCATTCTATCCTGGCAACGGCACTATTGCCTCGATCCAGCCCCTGCAGGCGAACTCGCTGCAGTACATGGCAATAACCGCAGGCCAGATAGCCGACGTGTATTACAATCCTGCAGTCACACCGTCCTCCTGGCTGTCACTTCTTACGCAGCTGATAAACAGCACGTACCAGGGAGGCCAGATATGGAGCGTTTCCTGCAGCTCGGAGCTGATAAACGGCTTCTCGGCATACGCAAATGTCATCGCGTACGGCTGCGGGAGCAATGCCGACATAAACAGGATAGACTCGAAAACCGTTTCATCGTATAGCGTCGGATCGTCAAAAGACATAACTGGAGTATCGATATTCAATGGAAGGATAGTATTCCAGAGCACGCAGGAAATCGACATGTTCAACATAAGCGGCTATCACTTGTGGTCCTTCTCGGTTCCAAAAGCGTCCTATGGAAGCGCGATAAACAATGCAACGCCCGCGCTGTCAAGCAAGAACGTATACACCTTATGGAACGGTGGCTACCTGTTGGTCAACAACCTCTCGACAAGCAATCTCGGGCAGGCAATACCTCTCCCCTATCCCGGAAGAATCAACCCTTACATGGCGGTGGCATACGGGAGGCTATTCGTATCGCAGGGAACAAACCTCATGGAATTCGGCACATGCTCCGCAAGGCCCAATGACTCTGTGCTGGCCGCACTTGCGACAATGTACTGGAACGGGCAGGGCAGCTGCGCGGCCTATCTTCTCAGCACAATCGCGCCTTCATTAAACTACACTATCGCATTGGACGGACAGTTTCCCGAGTCTGCGGCACAGTTCAACGGCGCAACCAGCGCCGTCTACATACCAAACACCAAGCCACTAATACTCACAAGCCAGGGATCCATCGTCGCCTGGGTAAATGAAGGGTTCAGCGTGCCGGTATACGGGACCATAGTGTCAAAGGGCAACGGCGGCTCGGACGGCTACAAGCTTACGCTTAATGACCATAGCGGCCACGGCCCGCAGTTCACGCTGGGCGGAGATGCGGTGACTTTCGGGACAGCGCTAAGCGAGAATACCTGGTACATGGTCACGGCAACATGGTCCGGCACCGGGGCGAACAACGCAAAGGTGTGCGTCGATGCAAAATGCCAGTCGTACACGATACCAGGCGGCGACATACCTACGGCAGGCGATGGGGACCCCCTCTACATGGGCCTAGCCAACGGCGATGAGTACGCATTCAACGGCATGATGGCAAACGTACAGATATACAACACGTCGCTTAGCCAGCTGCAGATAAACCATCTCTACACCACCGGAGTCAATGCGCAGCCGCTGTCATTCTCGAACCTGGCTGCATGGTTCCCGCTGCAGGGCGATGCAAACAGCTATGCGGGCACTTACATTGCCGGATTCCCAATCAATCTCCAATACAACCAGATACTCTACAACCTCTTTCCCAGCGCCATGCCATCCCTGCAGAATACATACTCTATAACAGGGCAATCGGTTCCTCTGCAGCTATTTAATTATTCTACTGACAGTTATAGCCTTTATAACGTGGGCGTGTACACATGGAAATAGCAAAGCCGCTGGGAAACTCGAAAGGGCAGCTGATGACCATAGTCGCACTCGTGTTCATACTGCTCATGGTGTCGGCGCTTCTGGCCCTGGTTATAATAGGCATAGCCTACGACAACATATCCCAGTCGACGATCCAGTCCACGGCATCGACAAACTACGCGGCATCGCTTCAAAGGAGCGCCGACGCATTCGCATTCACGAGCGGGACGCAGGCGCTAAACACCCTCTACATCTACGAGTCAAGCCCGTCGCTTAGGCAGACAAACTTCATATCAAACTTCAGCCTGTTCATGCAGTCGCTCATGGAGAGCGGAACTCTGCCCAACGTAGTTCCAGGGTCCGCGCAGGCATTGACCCTGAACTCGTTCATGGCCGGTTCCACGTTCCTTGCCTATAACCAGCAGGTCGAGAATGCAAACGGATACGGTTCGCAGAACGTGGTGATAGCTGAATCCAGTCCTGTAATATCCCAGTCCAGTCCGTATTCGATATCAATACAGTACACCGAGTATGCAAACATAACAAACTCTGCGGGGTCATTCAGCTACGTCATACCCGTGAACGCATCGATACCAATCAACAACACTCCGGATCTTTTCTACGCGCAGCAGGGCGTATTAAGCCCCATCAAGTTCGCTAATGCGGCAAGTCTTGTGTCTGTCATAGGCGACGACTATGCAAGCACCGGCAACACTTCAACATTCATCTACGGCACTGTATACTACATAGCATCACCAACGTGCTCGCTTAGCGCTATCCCAAGCCCGCTTAGCGCCGCCCCGTACAACAAGACCCTGATAATAGCGACCCCCAATGCAGTTGCCCTGACCTCTGGCGGATGCACGACGCTAGACAAGTACGGCGGATTCATAACCGAGAATCTCATAAATACCCCCCCATCAATACCCTACCTTAACTTTTCCCATACAAGCAACGTGCTCAACTACCTCCAGACAGGCAGGCAGGTGCTGCTTTACGGCCCTGGCCTGGACGTACTCAACGTCAGCGGATTTGTAAACAACGTCGGTTCAGGGTCGTACTTCGCCTCGCCATTCGCACCGTCGTTCTCCGACAGGGCTTCGGGGAATTTCCAGGACCAGTCTCCAGCTGGCATATTCACCTTCAACATCGCTAACAGGCAGGCAGCAGTATTCAGCGGAGCCGAAGGCTCGGTGATAGCCACAAGCGAGGTGCAGAACAACGCGGTCAAGTACACCGTGGCCGCATGGGTATACCCTACATCGCCTGCCGGTGGCGGATTCATAGAGGAAGACCGCGGATCTGGTGGTCTTGGCCTTGAACTGGGAATGGGAATGCCAAACTTCTGCGGCACTCTGCCAGGGTATTCACCGACACCTACTACCGGCTTCTTCTTCGGAGTAAACGGCAATAACGTTGGGGTAGGCGTGCAGTCGGTGGCAGCGTTTCCGATCAATAGGTGGTACTTTGTCACAGGCACATTCAGCGGGGTATCGGGCCAGCCCACGAATCCAGGACAGTTCAAGCTGTACGTAAACGGCGCCCTCGCTGCCAATACTCCCTGGTGCAACGACTTCGTCGCGGCTCCTGACAGCCCCCCATTTACCGGAAATGGAGGCATTAACATAGGAAACTATCGTAGCTTATGGGGATTCAACGGGTCGATATCAAACCTGCAGATATACAACGCATCGCTCACGCCGCAGCAGGTGGCGTACCTTTACCAGGAAGGCATAGAGGGCGTGCCGCTAAACATCAACATATCAACCATCCCAGGCAGCTATGCCCCTGCAATCATAGGATGGTATCCGCTCAACGGCAATGCAAACGACTACGGGGGCAACGGATTTGACACCACGCCAACTGCGGTATCCTATTCCCTGATACCTGGATACACCAGGGACAGCGCTCTGCCGGGAAACATTTCGCAGTATTCGTATCCCATACCCGGCGTGTACAACTGCAACAATCCAGGCCAGTGCACCAACGACACCCTGCCCCACCTGTACATGGGGGACAGCCCGCTAAGCACCGGGAGCGCCCAGCTCTCCGCAGCGTACTTCAACGGCAAGACAAGCTGCATAGGCGTTCCATCAGCCGCACCGCTGGACAACCAGCCAAGCTGGACGTACTCAGGATGGATATATCCGCAGAACAGCAACGACATATACACCGAGGGGGTGCCAGCCGTGACAATGTTTATGCAAACCGAGTCCAACAACGCGCTGAGCGTGGATACGTGGAACTCAGGGGTCTGGCAGGCAGCTCTTACCACAGGCGCAGGTGCAATAACCCCTAACGCATGGAACTATGTGACAGTGACCGATTCTGGGGCAGGAGTAAACACGGGGTCAGGCAACATATACGTAAACGGGGTACTTGTAAAGAGCGGGACCCTTGGCGAAGAGTATACAATCGCATCATATCCATCGTCTAGCCATTACATGGCGCTTGGCAACAACGTCGGGTCGTACGAATGCCCCATAGGCCTACACGCCGTGTCGCAGCCCATATCCCCGTTCAAGGGCCTTATGGCAAACGTGCAGCTCTACGACGCAGCGCTAAGCCAGCAGCAGATAAGCGAGCTTTACCAGCAGGGCATCACCGGCAATCCCGTGCTCCCGGCGAACCTGCTTGCATGGTACCCTCTTGACGGAAACATAAACGACTACAGCGGATACCAGAACCTTGCAATTCCCAACTCGACCTCGTTCCAGTACATAAGTTCAGGATATTCGTCCTCGAACGCACTTTCCGCCACCCTCGGCCCGCAGTCCACCGGCAACGTGAACGGCGAATGGCAGGCCATGGGATTTGGGACCACTCCCATACCACAGTTCCTATGGAATGCGACTGCATGGACTGTGTGCCCTACTGCTACTTCGTGCACCAGCCAGTATCTGGGAGGAACTGCGCCTGGAACGCCAGGATATGAATTCAACGCGGTAATGGGCAATGCTATAACAATGAGCAATCCCATAAACCCGGCTCCTGTCAATGGAGGAAACAACGTGCAGAGCAGCGTGATCGCCTCGGGCATCATAGGCGACGCACAGGCATGGAGTTTCGGCACCGACGCGTACGATTCCGCAATCTATCCGGTTATAGGGTACAGCACTGATTATCTCGGAAACCCCAGCAGGCCCTTCCCGCAGGCGCTTAGCAGCCTTAATGCCAATCTCCTGTGCAACAACCCGTTCAATTCCATCGGATACACTGCATTCACGACGCAGTGGCTGTCGGGCACCTACACCTTCGACTCTGCGAGCGACGACCTTATGGAAGTATTCTACAAGCCCACATGGGCGCCTTACAACACTCCCGTATTCCTGCCAGCAGGGCAGTCCGCCTGGGGATATGCCACTCCTCCATACCACGGGCCTGTGAACATAAGCTTCGCACCTGGTTCATACAACCTCGAAGTCGACTGGTCGAACATCTGCGGACCAGGTGTGAGTGAACTGTCAATGACCCCTGTGCCCTCAGTTGTATGGAATGTAAAGTCTTACACGCTTTCCGGGCAGATGTCAGATACACTGGCATATTCCACGGTCTTTCCAGGGCCCGTAACAAACCCGCTTTCACCGCAAGGCGGATTCAGCCTGCAGAATAGCGGCATATGGTACGGCGGCCCCGCAGGCGGCGTGCAGAAATGGAACTATGGCACTTCTGATTATGTGTCCTGCTATAACGAGGGACTGGGCGGCGCGTCATGCTCGGGCAACCCTGACAGCCCATGGTCTAAAAACACTGTCAATTTCGGCCTGCCTCCAGTGCCGTTCCCCGAGCCGCTGGGCGGCGCAGGCACAGGGCTCAACGACGTAATACCAGGCCCTTCCTACACCTTCCAGCTCTATACCGCAAACGCCATAATGCCGCTTACCGGCGGAATCCCGTATAATGTAATAGTTACGACTGACGATGACATGGCAGTATTCTACGCCCCGGTGACTGCTGCAGGAGTTGGTACATGGTCTGCCATAACTCCAAATGGCATCAGCAATGAGCCGTGGAGTTCCTCAGGGCAGCCGGCCACACAGTACGGCCCGTATGCGTTCACTCCGTCATCAACCGGCAATTACGACATAGCGGTGGTGTGGGCCAATACCGGATCGGACGGCCTTAGCGCCTTCCGGTTCGGCACGGGCCAAGGCACCCCATCCACCTCCACATCGACTTCAACTTCCACATCGACTTCAACTTCCACCTCCACATCCACCTCTACAACCACCACGACCATCAACCCGTCGTATCAGGTTACCGTTGAAATACCTCGTTGTGGCGGTGGCTGTTTCATATTGGTAGATGGCACCCCATATGGCAACGGGGACACGTTCATTGCCAACTCAGGGCAGCTATATGGCATAAATACCGGAGAAGGAATAGGCAACTTCGAGCTTTGGACTACAAGTGGAGGAGTGGTGGTAAACTCACCGTCTCAACCTTCCACTACCATGTATGCTATAGGCCCTGGCGATCTAGTTGAACAGACGACCTAGTTGAACAGATTGGCCCATAGTCTTAGCGCCCTGCATGCCAATGCCTGTTGATGCCCAGCGCTACGGCGCGGAGAGCGATGCGAACAAGGCTCCCATCACAGCTGAGACTATGAAGAATATGGCGATGCCGGCCCCTATGAAGACGGGAAGCAGCCTTAGCCCCCTTATAGCATTGCCGCTTTGTATTGCCGATATTATGAACGCCCCGAATCCGGTTATTATCACTATTGCGAACAGGGAGAACGCATAATACGATGACGGCGTTATCTGCGGCTTTGAGAGCTTTATGAACGATCCCCCTATGGACGGCGCGCTTGAAAGGCTTCCCAGGTTTATGTGGCTCCACACCTGGGTGGTCACCCCGATCATCTGGTTTGTAAGGCCGTAAAGCGCAGGCCCTCCCACAAGCGCGGCGAATGCTATGAATATGGTGTACATGAAAAGCTGCCCTGCGACCTCCTTCTGGATTATCTGCTGGCTCCTCAGGTCCTTTGCTATCTGGTTCATCAGGTCCGCCATGCCTCCCCCGTACTGCTCCGCCTCTATGATTATCCTGACAGTCCTCTTCAGCGTTGTGGACCTGTACTTGTTTCCCAGCTGCACGAATGCGTTCTGCATCGTCTCCCCTGCATACAGCTGCCTTCCCAGTATGTTCACGTCGTCGCCGAAGTACTTGAATTCGGGACGTATGGCCATTACCATCGCCCTTGCAAGCGTAACTCCGCTTCTCATGTTCGCCGAAGTGAGCTGGAGGTAGTCCGGAAGTATGGTCTCCACGAAGCTCCTTCTCTGGTCTATGAGAAGCTCCATGTATGAATAAAGGAACACAAGGAACATCGTCCCAAGTCCCGCCCCTATGAGGAATGCGAGTATGAAATCGATCTTAAGCAGCACCTCCGTAGCAACCGATCCCGCTATGGTTATCACGAGCCACCCGACAATGCCGATCCCTATCATCGCATTTACAGTCATCTTCATTCCGGCAAGGTCGAGCTCCTCAGACACGAACCTTGCAACATTCCTGCCTACGAGCCGCTCGAAGACTATTGTGGGCATTTGTATTTTTTGTGCCATATCATCACGTCGCAAAGGATGGCCTTGCCGATGTAACCATCTTAAGGAACACAAACTGCAGGAACACTATGCCCACGCCTGCCATTATCAGCGTGGTGTTGTTCACGGGGAAGATGCTTATGAATGTGGACATTATCGATGCCACTGCAAGGCCCATGCTCGGGAATATGATGCCGAAAAGCATGTAGAACATCGCGATGGCATTGAGCCTCTGTCCGTACCTCCTCAGCTCTATGACCCTCTCCTGGCTGACGTCGCTTATGACCTCCTGTATTGTGGCAACCACGTCTGCGCCTACCTTGAGGCTTGCGCTTGCCTGGAGCATTATCCTCTTGAAAGTGCTGGATTCGCTCTTCGAGCTCACCTCCTCTATGGCCTGCTCTATCGGCTCTCCCAGCTGCACCCTGTCTATTATCTTCTTGAACTCGCCGCTTGCCGCGCCGTATCCCGAGCTTACGGTCATCATTGCGTTGAACAGCGGCAGACCCGACCTCATGCTTACTATCATGTCCCTTGCCGCGAAAAGCATGTCCTTCTCAACCTCCTTGCCCCTGCTCTTCGCCTTGGAGAGCGGCATGTTGGCAAGCATGTTGTACGCCATCATGTAGCCAACGACGCCTATCAGCGGGCCGAGTATGGCCAGCTCCGATAAGAACATAACCAGCGCAATGGTGCCGGCTATCCCTGCCATGACTCCTATTATGAGCGCCCTCCTCTTGGAGAGCGCAAGCCATTGCTGCCCTGTCATCTTTATGCCGATGTCCGCAAGCGCAGGCTCGAGGTCCTTTCGCATCCCCTTTATCTCCCTCTTGCCTGCCTGCCTCTCCGCCCTCTTGCTTGCAAGCGTCGCAGCCTGCGTTATCTCCCTGTCGCTGCTCGGCCCCCTTGCAACCTGCCCTGAAGCCACATCCCTGTATATGGGCTTGGGCTTGGTCGTAAAGAACAATATCTTCCTGGGCTTGGTGAACCCGATTATCTGCCTGTCTATTCCCGTCTGCTTTGCAGCCGCCTTTTTCTTCGGTTCAAACAATGCCATTTACAAACCCAGTTTCCTTGATACATCCTTGAGCCTTACGTCCCTCATCGATGCGAGGTTCCTCTGGAACTCGTCCGATGGCGCAGGCCTCTTTCTTTTCATTAATCCTACAACCTCCATCCTTATTATCTTGAGCTCTTCGGGCGAGAATGAGCTGCTATCAAGCCCGACGCTTATTTTCTCGAGCTCGCTTATCTGGTCCTGCAGCGAAAGAGTCGGAAGCACGAGTTTGTCGCCGCTGTCCCTGACATGGCTCATGAACTCGCTTCCCGTGGCTGAAAGCAGCGACTCGAGCTCCTTTGCTATGGAGCTTCCCTTCCTTATGGTATTTGAGCCCAGGACCTCGGCATTGACGAGCTTTCCCACAAGCGTGCCGCTGCGCTCGGACATCTGCCTCTGCTCGTACGCTTCTGTGCCCTCTATGTTTCCCTCGACAGAATTGAGGTAGTCTATGAGCCTTGAAACGTCGTCCTCGTCATACTCGACTATGTCTATCAACGGGCCAAGGTCGAGAAGATCGATGTCGCCTATGCGCGGCTGCGTGTCATAAGCCTCTGCGGCATTTATCATCTGTATGCACTCGTTGTAGTCCATGCGCTCACTTCAGCATGCCCGGCCTGTACGCAA
>Ga0335074_10007278_pt1 | contig 15333 bp, 6 predicted proteins | sample Lox_Sample_23_FD_206715 | JGI IMG/M metagenome (GOLD analysis project Ga0335074, IMG submission 206715) | Soil microbial communities from Loxahatchee National Wildlife Refuge, Florida, United States - Lox_Sample_2.3 | ecosystem: Environmental > Terrestrial > Soil > Wetlands | place: USA: Florida... | reverse complement strand
GTTCAGATCCCTCCGCCTTCGCCATTGCCAATAACGATCCTCCAGCTCCACCACCGCTTCGAGGCAATGCGCGACCGGATATTCCAGGATTTCCGTCTGACTTTCAGCCGCTACCTTCGCCGTCATACAAATTGCTGAAGTCGCGCCAGACTCCAGCATCAGGCAGCATGCTAGGGTTACCAAATCGTGACTTGATCAACCCTCCTTATCAGATCAATGACGCCGCCGGCTCCATAAGCAATCTCACCATATTCACCGATGTCATCCACGCAAACGGTCTATATGAATACGATACGCACAATGCCTATGGTACAATGATGTCTATGACCTCGCGAAATGCGCTCTTGTCTCGTCGTCCTACAGTTCGACCTTTGGTTATCACTCGCTCTACATTTGCGGGAGCGGGTGCTCATGTCGGACACTGGCTAGGAGATAACAATGTTGATTGGGATCACTACCGTATTTCAATTGCTGAATTGATGGAGTTTGCTAGCTTGTTTCAATTGCCTATGGTTGGAGGGTAACGTCACATCATGTTCCCATGCCAAATAGATCACACGAAGACTCATCTATCGCACAGCGATGTCTGCGGCTACGCAGGGAATACCACCGAGATGCTCTGCGCCAGATGGGCGACACTTGGCGCTTTCTCGCCGTTCTATCGAAACCATGCTGCCACTGGGAAGATATTCCAAGAGTTCTATCGTTGGCCTTTGGTTGCGCAGGCAGCGAAAAATGCCATTGGTGCGCGCTACCGGATGCTTGACTACATTTACACTGCACTCTATCAGCAGACTCTGGACGGAACACCTCTGATAAATCCACTGTACTTCCTCTACCCTTACGACCAGAACACGTTTGCCATCCAGTATCAGTATTTTTGGGGCCCTAGCATCCTTGTTTCTCCAGTGACGCAAGAGAACGAAACCAGTGTCGATATGTACCTTCCGAATGATGTATGTCCTGCTTTCTCAAGAGTATTGAAGTCCTGCTGACTGTACCGCCAAGCTATTCTACGACTACTGGATGGGAGATGAAGTCCAAGGTAAAGGTTCTTGGATAACAATTGACGATATAGACTTCACTACGATCCCTTTGCACGTTCGAGCAGGCACCGTCCTTCCTCTTCGCTTGAACGGCGCCAACACGACGACGGAGCTTCGCAAACGAAACTTCGAGCTACTTATTGCTCCAGCGTCCAACAACACCGCTACCGGTCAGCTGTACTTTGATGACGGAAACAGCATTGTTCAAGAAGCGACCTCTTTCATCACATTTACATACGTCAACGGAACGATATCGACCAGTGGCTCTTTCGGATACAACCCTGGAGTCTCAGTCGTTTTGCTCACCATCCTTGGTGTCAGCGGTCAAGCGAAGACTCAGACTTTGGGTGCAGACGTGCTCAAAAGGGGGTTTGACGGTTAGCTTGTCGTTGATAGAGCCTTTCGAAGTAGCTGTATAGCAGATGCCCCAGGCCGAAATTCCATGAACAGATGATAAAGGATTCTAGGTAGCTGCACAAATACGATATGACGATCGGCTTGGTATCTTCAAATTCGCAAAGGTAAAACGCTACAAATACGTTAAAATTTACAGGTGTTTGCCTTGCGAAGTCCTTGCTTACAGCTCTAAGACGGGGTACGTCCCGTTCCTGATACCATATGCAAAAGCGATAATGATCCACATTTTATAGCAACTTCAATTGGTTTCAAACATAAGCAACTATGGCCTTTCTATTCCATTGCGCCAAGTGTACAATAGTTCCTCGAGAGGGTATCACTCATCTATCAACCCGATGCGTCCGCAACCTCAGCAAACCACTGCCGCAACGCCGTAGCCAGAACGCTAGAAAGCTCGCGCACGTCTCGAACAACGAGCCACCATCTAAATGGGAAAGTATCCATGTACCGCTTGCGCACCAGTTGCAGCTGGCCATTATCATCCTGTGTAAACTCAGCCGTTTGCAATTCCATGATGCTCTGCTCTTTTTCGCCGCCGGCGCTCGCGCCATTCGCAGCAGCATCCACAACCACAAACACAATCATAATGCGCAGCTCCTGCGCGTTGCGCACGAGCCGCGCAACGCCATCGTGGTCCTCGCAGACGCCATCCGAAATCACAAGCATGAGCTGCCACAGCTCGGCGGCGGCGCCGCTCGCCCTGCGGCGTGCGTCCTGGAACAGCTCTATGGCGGCGTGCAGCAGTGCGCGCACGTCGGTGCGGCGCTGGTCGAACGCGAAGCCGGCGAAGACGCCGACGCCAGCCTCGTCGCTGAACGGCCGCTCGAATGGATGGTGCACGCGCACGGTGTCGCCGAAGCCCACGACGCACAGCTCGCCCGCCTCCAGCGTCGCCAGCGCTTTGGAGATAAGGCACAGCGTCTCGAACGCCAGTTCTTTGCTACCACCCTCCGCCATGCTCTTGCTGTCGTCCAGCGCGATCATCAGCTGGTAGCTTCGCTTTGTCGGCACCGTGCGCCGCATCCAGATCTTGTCCTTTTTGTAGCCCGAAGCAATATACGGAATGATGCGCTTCATGTTGAGACGTTTGCCGGTGCGGTAGTCGCCGCGTAGTCTGGTTGCCAATGTCGGTGCCAGGATGAGTCGCAGTTGCTCAGTGAGCATAGCTGCGAACGGCTGCATGGCTGACGCATGCTTGTTCCAGAGAACACGGGCGGCGGCTCGGGACTCATCAGAAGGTGCGCTGTCTTGGATGTTGACTGTACCTCGTCGATGTCGGATTCCGACTCAGCGTACTGATCGTTGTCATAGCGATTCTGAACTTGGGTAGACCGCTGATCGCCGACGAAAGTTCTTGAAGTGCCATCAACAGTAGGCTGCCGTTCAGATACATCGGGGAGTTCGGTGTCCGTCATCTCGGCATCCTCAGTATTTATGTTGTCGTCCTGATCTCCGTTGGGGAGCAAGCTCTCAGACATCTCTTCGTTGTTCACATCAATCGCATTTTCGGTGTCCAGCGCGATTGCTTGATCTTGTTTCGCGGCTCCTAGTGCCTGGGCATCCGCAGGAGTGTCATCGTCTGGTAAATGCTCGAAATCAGCATCTCTGAGTTCTTCGTCTCGAGGTTGAGTATTCCTATCTCTGGCTGCACGGATTTGTCGTTGCTGATTGTACCACCGTTCGAGCGTATCTCCCAGCTTCATGAGGGCCTCAGCTTTGGCAGTGTCTTGCAAGTCATCGTCTCTGCCAACCGCGTCTGCACTTCCATTTGCACCTGAACCGGCTTTGTCGGCAGTATTAGTGGAAGATCCTTCTGGTCTATCGCCATCACTTTGCTCCTGCTGTGCTGTTGTCAAGTCATCGTTGTCTTGGCCTTCATGACTCTCCGCTGCAGTCAAGCCTCCAGATTTGTTCATTGTGAGAGCTTCCTCGGCAGCTGTTTCATCTTCTGCCACGGCATCCATTACATCTTCGTGTGGAACTTCTGAAGTATCATCAGCATCCTGCTGTTCAGCCTCTACACTTGCAGAAGCCTCATCCTCTCTGTCGCTACGAATATCTTCCTCTCCATCCACTGGTGGCATCTCCTCTGAGTTCGCATCCGAGTTCATATCTTGTTCGTCATTCTCTAAATCATGGCCGGCTTCCATAGCATCATTATCGTCGAATTCATCCATTTCGTCAAGATTTTCATCATTTGATTCGTCTTCACGTTTTCCTTCAAGCTGCATATCATCCGGTAAGTCCAGATTCTCAGTCTCTTGAATATGTGGATCCATATTCTCAAGTGACTGTTGGTTGATTTCCTCCGACTCTTCCGCTGGAACCTCTTCCTCGCCAACTTCACCGTCTTCCTCTGTTTTCTCATTCAGTTGTGCAGCAATCTTTTCGTCTTGTCGCGTTCCTTTGCTTTTATCGGTCTCTTTATCTTTCTCTGCCTCGCCGCCGTCATCCCACAGCTTCTCGTCCACTGTGCCAGGACCAAGGTCGTCGACATCTCCAACCTCCTCGTCCATATCATCCTGGTCATCTGCGCTTAGTTCGGACTTTGCGTCGTCGTCCTTTTGTTCGTCTCGATCTGGAATGTCACCCATCTGCCCTTCCAATTCTGCATCAGCCATGTCGACGGCATCCTGCTCATCTTCAATTTCTTCTTGACGCTCCGCATTCCTTGAACCTTCGGCCAGCTCCGTGAGATCTTCATCTTCTCTTATGTCTTTACTGATATCTTCAGCACCCTCTCCATCACCAAGGCCAGTGCCGCCTTCAAGTTTCTCGCTTTCTTCGCCCTTCTCGTTCGAGGTTTCAGGAGGTGTGCAAAATCCTTCCTTGCCCAAATGGACAAAAGCCTTCGCCAGATGGTACGACAATCGACATGTTGCCGCATGCAACAACGAGTAGTTATTCAATGCATTATCGACAAAGGCTTGATACTGATTGAATATCGGTGCCACAACCGCGCAAAGTGCTGTCGAGGTGTTGAGGTCGTCGCAATGGATCGCTGCAAGAAGTTGAAGAATCGTCTTCACTGATTCTGCCGTCGAGGCGATGTTATATGACCGCAATATGGAGGTTGATCTAGCTTCATCTTTGACCAACCAGGCCGTTTCGTCCTTTGGCGAAGAGGGAGAAGGCTGAACACCGTTGACATCTTGTATTGAAGCCAGTATAAAGTCGATCGCGCTGAAGAGGGTCTTCTGAAAAGACTCCAAGTTCGAATGGACATCAGCAGATACCGCCACTGAGCCGCCATACTCCTTCGGCGGGTACATCCATGACTTCATCTCACTCAGCACTGGGCCAAATTCAGGAATCCGTTGACACCAGATGCCAACATCTTCGTGAAGGGCTTTGAAAGCAGATTCACATTGATCTCGAAGATCAGTGTGAAGCATGCAGACGAGAGGTTGTTGAAGTGCAGGCAAATTCCGGAACTTGAGCGCTAGTTTAGCAAGTTTACCAATTTGTTGTTGCAGCTCGTCCAGCACTGCTGAAGCCTTCAGGCCACCCATTTCGGCTTGTGCTTCGAGAACGCGGGCGAAAACTTTCAGAACAGGCTGTAGCCAAAGAACCATCCGTCGGGAGCTCTCAAGGTCATTGAAAGTCTCCGGTGGCTCAGTCTGCAAGCCTTGTTCGCCACAGGTTAGGGTTTCATAAAACACATTCAAAGCTGCTGACAGATTGAATTGCTCCAGAAGAAGCTTGGATAACCCTTGCCGTTGTTCAAGTTGTCGATATAGTAATCCTTCGAGATAGCCGACACTTCTCGTAACCTCCGCTGGCGTCAAGTCACCGCTATGTTCGCGCAGAACTTGTCGAACCTGAGGCATGAGATCGAGAGTCCGTTGGAAATTGTACTCCGCTGATTGGAGTGTGACGTTTGTATCAATACCAGGAAGAGTAGCCGTTCTTGTAAGAACTTTCGAAAGATCGCTTTGTTTGGACAAGTGCATGTTGGACAAGTTGTACTGAATACCCATTTGTCGCAATTCTCGTAATGTTTCCGCGAAAAGACGACGCTTTTGCAGTTTAAGGTGCTTGACGATATCTTTATTATCTCCCTTCAAGCTTGAAGGCGTCTCCTTTTGCAGTCGAGCCATTGAGTCCTTCAAGTTGGAGAGGAAATCGTGGATAGACAGATATCCGCTTGTGATAGTCGAAGCTTCACACAACTTCTGCATCAAAGTAGTGGTGCTTGCAATGCTTTTAAATCGCGATGGAATCCTTTCCCAGTCATTGACACCCCGAGCACATAGCTGCAGGGCCAGAGAGTAAGTTTCTGTCCCTGTGGAGAGCCTTGTTGGGAAACTGGATAAACTCGACGACTGAGGTGTTTCGATTACTGATTCTGGGATGCCACTGCTCACAATCGAAGTCACTGGCGTTTGTAAGAGCTGTCTCAGCTTGCGAACTAGCTTGAAGAGCTTCCTGTGAGACGCCTTAGCGCTCTGTCTCAAAGCCTCAATTGTCGTGTCTTTCCAGCTGGCCAATTGCACTACCTCTTTTACCTCTCGCTCCAGCCCCTGACGTCCCTTGAGGATAGCTTCCTTTACTGGTACTGAAAACCATTCGTAAAAGCGCACGAAATTTGATACCGAACTGTGAACGATTTGTAGTTGCGGCTGCTGCTTTACTCGTTGTTGTAGCTGTACTAGAAATTGTTTGAGTAATGTGAGGCGCTCATTATATTGCCCAAGAGAAGTTGATTCCATGAAGCCCTGCAGAGTTCTGAGTAGCTCTTCAGTATGGGCATCCAAAGATTGTTGAGAGGAGAGCAATGAGTTCGGCACAACAATTATGTTTTCGTATGCAACGAACCACCAGCTCTTAGCGTCTCCAGAGGATTGTTCAACTTCGATATCAAATAGTCGTAGCCATGTGTTCAGTTCGAGACGCCGCCAACTGATTATGAGCTTGGTGAGATCATCAAATATGTCGGCCGAACTGAACTCTCGACTTGCAACTCTCTGCCACTCATGGATTGTTTCGTGTAACTTTTCGGACTTGATGAGGAATTTCACAATAGGCTCTGAGTGGCTGGAGGCTTCGATCTCATTACAGATGCGGATTACCTCTGCAATGGTATCATGCTCTGGCCAGTGCTTTTGAAATCCTAGAAATTTTCCTGTGGCGTTTTGCACGATGGTGATCAATTTTCTTGCTTGTTCAACATTCGAATCCTTATAGAAGTTATACATTCCCGTCGCTCCGGACAATTCTGACACTGATCGAATACAGTGCTGCACCCTCAGCAGCAACGATGGTAACATTTCGACAGCAGTTTCGGTAGTCGATAAAGGGCTACGCGCATGACAAAGTGCGTGGAGGATATATGCGGCTGAGTCTAAAGTCTTGTAGTAGATCGAGGAGTGGATATCAGCTATGCGAATTGCCATTTCTCTTGATAGCGAACCTTGGTCAGCACTGTCCTTTGAAGCTGGACCAATATCAGAAGTCGGGAACATAGCTTCAAACTCTTCATTGTCGACAGTTTCTTCGTCCTCTTGGGCGCCTCGGTAAACGTATAAACTTGATTTCTTGACATTCCGCTTCTGTTCTTTCGTAACTCTGTCCCGCCACGTTTCGTAGAGTCGAGAGAAGATTGACGATGTGCAGTTCTGAAAATTACTGTTGGCGCTGATACTAGAATCAATGCTTCGGGCAATTGCGAGTTCAGCCAGAACTTCCAGGTCCAATGCGGACTTATGGGTATCGGGTATTTCCAGATCACGATAACTTCTCAATCGGACAAGGAGATTCTTGTCATTCACCGAAAGCTTTCTCTTTGCGGCATCGCGAAATTCAAATCCTATAACGAGGCATTGAAGGAATCCAATTAAAGGAATAGTGAGATCGTCATAGGCACGAAAGTTGTCCCTCAGTCGTTGGACTACTTTGTGAATATTGCCCCTGGTTACGTCCAGATCCGCTGATTCATCTATTGTTAACAGGGGCTGCACCGCTCGGAGGACATTATCGAACTCGGCTTGTAAATCTAGCAGCTGAGAATTTTCGGGTCGGCAAATTGCATTAACGGCCGGTTCATTGCCAAGGGTTCGAAGCTTGGATTCAACTTGTCGTATGCGAAGAGTCGTAGATTGACCTGAGAACACATTTTCGAAGGCCAGCAAGCCATTCAGTTTCGCTTCAAGATCTCCTTTCTCAAACCCCCAATTCGTCCTTGCAAGAGCTTGCTTTATCGCCGGGTCAAAGGCATGATTAGGAACATAGAGAAGGATCAGAAGCAGTCCGAAGGAGATCCAAGCTTGCGATGCGATTTGCTCTTTGTCGGTGTACTGGTTTAACGTGGCCGAATCGATGCCATAATCGATTGAGTGGATCAATTGAGATAGAACTTCGCGGCCTTCATATGAAGTCAAGTCGAGTGGGACTCCTGCCTTCATATTCTCCCACATAGACTGCAAGATGTTTATCATGCATGTCGTAAGATCCTCGGAGAGAGAAGGTGCTCCAAGAGACATTGTTTTCCCTAGAAAGCTGGCTTCCTCTCGAAATGACGGTAGGGCGTACAGAGGGAGCTTAGGCACCTCATATAGTTGTCGATTTATGGACCTAAGGACATGCGCAGGGTTCAAGAAATCGCTCTCTGCTTCAGTCGTACTGTAGGCTAGACGCACAAGGAGGGATTTTGCGTCTGCACGCGATTCAGTGAAAATCTGATAGTCCCATTTCGTGGGTCGTTTTGCAAGCAGCGCCGAGACTTGTCGAAGAACAGTCATGTTGTCGTGGTCAAAGCCCGCCAAATGGCGTACATTGAGAACGCTCAGTAGAAGACGGAATTGTTCCTTAAAGAAATATTCCTGCAAAATGTCTTCAGTTTCTGCCTCCATTGATTCAAGATTTGCCCGAAGATCAAGAATCAATTTGGTAGCATCTATATCCGTACCAAGGACAAGCGACATCGTTTTGCCGAAAGATGCACGAACCGAACAGAGGTCGTTGACTGAGACGCGCTTTGAGAAAGACACCTTATCGAAGCGATCCGTCAGGTTTTCGAGTTGCAGAAACATATTTAGCCGAGAGATCGATGGGGCAGTTTTCGGTCGAAAGTGGTGCCAAAGTTGTTCCATGGCTTGCCCTGTGGAAAGTCTAATTGGAGATGAAAATTCGTCGATCAACAGAAGATATTGACGGAGAGCGGACGGCCCACTGGGCCGGTTGCTATCATTTTGTGCCTTCAGTTTCTCACGTCCCAGTTCGATAACGGCTTGCTTCATCGCGTCGTCGAAGAATTGGCCTGCGGCAAGGTGAAATACATTCCACCAGAAAGCAACGGCTCTTTCAAGAAATTCTAGAACCTCCTAAGCAATGGTCAGTCATTAAAATCTACAGTCAGAGAAGATTTGCTCACTTGTTGCAGGTCTTCGCCCATAATGAAGGACTCAACGCTTGATTTCATGGCATCTAAGAAAGTATGGAGGAAGCGAGCAAGATGGCCACTCTCACCGACTACATTGGGCTTACGAGCAGCGACAATCGAGCGAGTAAGGGCATTCGATAGTTGCTCGGTATTAGCATCACGAATTACACTTTCGAACTCGTGGTCCATCATCAATACTTGCAGCGAGATTTCATACAAGGACGCAATGCCAAGAGGGTCCAGCGTACATGTTGATCCTGCACGCAGAGGAATTTCGTCATTCAACGGATGAATACTCTGTGAACAGTAAGCCTTGTGCCTCCACAAAAAAGTCAGTCTCAATCATACCAGGCCTCTCCATCCATCATTTGGCCCCGACATATTCAGTCTCTGAATCTGGTCCGAGATATGCTGGATACAGCTGATCGTTGTTAAGGTCTCCTTTTCGTCAGTACCGCGCGGCAGGATTCCGGCAGGTATTTGCGATTTGAACCTGCTGATGATATTGGCATCCAAGGGAGCCAAGTGGTCAGTAACGGCGATTCCGAGCTCTTTGCACCCGACAGTCACGTCTGTAAAGTCTTTCATAAAGTTTCGGAAGCGGTAGACCTTCGACTCCAACCAGAATGGAGTACATAGCGTGGGAATGTTCGGCATCTTCACGTGAAGCTCGACTACTCGGTTGTGCATTGCCTTCGATAATTCGCCATGCTTGGGATCCATCGTCAAAAAGAGCCGGAAGTTCTTGTGCGGTCGAATGCTCCGAACCATTCCATTCTTCAAAGGCTGCTCATTGATGATGAGTTGTCCATTCGGCTCAAGAAGCGAATTGAGTCGGTCTAAGACGGCTGGTTTGCATAAGTTCGCGTTGTCGAGCACGATCCAGTCGCCTGCCTCAAGGGCCTGGACTAGAACACTATCTGTCCACTCGAATCGAGGCTTTAGAGTGTTTTGACCTCCACGCACGAGGCTTCTGGCAGTGTGAAGCAGTGTTGATACTTCAGATGTAACAATGGGTGATTTAGTTGCAGCCTTCAGCGCTTTGACAGCAGCAACGAGCCTTTTCTTAGGTCCTAGGGCTTGTCGCACACCAAGCAAGTCTGCAAATAATTTGGGGACGTAAGATTTTCTTTCACTGAGTGCACGCGACATGAGCTCATCGGCTACTCTCCAAAACTTTTGGAAAAATACTTCCAGTGGCCGTTGTGGATCAATTTGCTCAAAGCTGCCGACGAGGTCCGAAGCGTCGATGTCAGCGCTCAGCGGGAAATCAATTAGGCAAGCGCCGCGAACAGCAGCTAGGGATTGGATTAGAGACGACTTTCCCGCACCGGACTCGCCAACGAGTAGAATCGGAGAGTTCTGCTGAACTGCGAGTATCATGCTCTCGAATATATTCAAATGGGATACAGCCATGTGGATGTTTGGAGTGATTCGCGTTGTGTAAGGGTCTCTAGGCATTGAAGCCAAACCTACCACATAGTTTTCAGCAGTCAAATCATGGAAGAAGGATCGGTTACTGGGTGGAGAGTTGAAAACCTCCCTGTAAGCCTTATCAACTCGAAGTTGGCCAGATATGTCACGAAATCGTTGACGGACTACAATGTCGCAGAGATCGTATGGTGTTGCGTAAGGTAGCAGACCGTACGGGTTCGTCGCAAGTTGCAGCCATCGCTGGGCGTCTCGCAAGTTGAACTCCCAAGAAGGGTTTAGAGAGCCGATAGAGCTGGTTGTAGAAGCGGTGTTGAGAAGGTTTAAAAGACCGATAACTGGAACGATGTCGCCCTCAGGTAAAGAGGGATACTCCTTCTTGCAAACTTGCAACTGATCTTCGGGCGTATACGCGTCAGCATAGATGAGGGTGAACCTATTTATGAAAGAAGCAGGCAAGCCTTTGCGATCTCCGCCGCTATGATGCGGGTTTTGAGTAGCAAATACTCTGAACCGTGGGTGACGTTTGAAAGTCTCTCCCAGTTCCGGGATAGTGACCTCATGTCGGTGGTCAAGACAAGGGTTAAGACCTTCGAGCACGGATTGGGAAGCTAGATTCATCTCATCAAGCAACACCCATTCTCCCGTCAACATGGCAGTCAAGAACGGTGCAGCCCGCCACTCGAAATTGCCCAGATTGTCTCCTTCAACTGGTATATCCCACCCAAACAAGTCGAGAAGGTCAGTTTGCTCGGATAGATTGATGCGACGGATCTTGTGACCAAGTTTATTTGCGAGAGCTGTGACTAAAGACGTCTTGCCAACTCCAGGATGCCCTTCAATGAGAATTGGCTTGTCGACTTGTAATGCGCGGAATAGCTGCAGAAGATTGGAGCGCGTCCTAGGAGTATCGAAGGAGAATCCTGAGCTGTTTGGTGAAGAGAATGGCTTTAGACTCAGCTTATACATAGCCATACGTAAATGATTTTCGTTCTCTTGAAGGACGACATTTGAAAGATCATACTTTGACACATCCTCGCCGAGAAGATTACCTAGCTTGGCGCGACACAGGATTTGTTGCAACCTGATCTGGTCGGCGGTCTTTGGTGTTGCCAAGGTCGACCTGACTCCAAGAGTGTCCACGTAGACCATCATTGCTCCTTGGAACAGTGCTTCCTTGTAATTGAGATGGTTCATGCTATTAACGAACTCAATCCACGCTTTGATGTCACGAATTGATATTGAAGTCGCAGAGTCACGACAAGTCTGCTGGAACCATTTCGCAAAGTTAACCAGGACATGGCCTTTGACGCGAGCGTCAGGCCGAAGCTGTGTGAGAACAATATCGAGAATGTCTTGCGCATCTTCAATAGGTGGAACCCATATCTCGGTGAAACGGTTTCGTAGAGCCGGAGAAAGCTCCTTTTTACCATAGTCGCCACCTGGATTCATGGTTGCCAGGAACTGGAAACCGTCCTTCGCAACGACATTCTCGTTGGGGCCCTTTTCCGCCAGGTTTAGCGATCTGGAATCCTCGAGGACGCTATTCAAACGCTCCAAGACAGCGTCGTCTGCCAGAGAGATCTCGTCCAATAGAAAGTGATCACCCTTCTTCATGGCTTGGACAAGTAAGCCGTCTTTCCACTTGAAGAGCTGCCTCAATTGAGCGCGCTGCGCAGTGATTGACTGCCGTAACTTTGAAGGGATGCCGTGGTTACCTTTTTGGATTGCGATATCGTACTCCGAAAGCAATGTCTCAAGCGAAGAGGAGCTTTCTTCTGCCTTCAACTCCAGAGCACTCAGAATATCTCTATGAAGTTGCTGTTCAAGCTTTGAATGACTCTTAGTGGGCCGCTGGGATCCGATGATGTCGCTTGTCTCGGTGTTTTGATGCGCATTAAGAATATGAAGTTCTTTCCCGAAAGCTGTCGCGACCGCTTGACAGACGCTCGTTTTTCCCGTACCGGTCTCTCCAACTAGCAGGACAGGTTCGTTGCTACGTAAAGCATGCTCGACAAGGATAAAGAGCCTTTTCATTGCTGGAGTCATGACTAGCTCGCCAGACAGAGGGAGTACAGAGCCACTGACACTGGAGTTGGGAGTGACCTCTAGGGTTGACGGATAAGAGTCGTCGATTTGCACAGATGGTGACTCAGGCTTATCGCTCACCCACGCTTCAATGATGTTTTTGACCTTCATCTTTTCTTCCTGCGTGCGTACTCGTTCGCCGAGTAGCATGAAGCCATGTAGAGCGAGATCCTCTTTGCTGATGGCGTTGAATGCCTCAAGTCGCCTAACCCACTTGAAGAGGTCCCGAAGTGTTGCAAAGCTGTGCAACTCAAACAAACGGTTCGTCTGTCTCTGTTCGGAGAGCTTGCTGTAGACTTTCACAATCTTCCTGCACCATGAAGGTGGAACTCTTGATTGCCTTGTCAGAATCTCTTCGAGCTCCTCGGTTGGCAGCTCATTGAAATGTAGTTCAAGAAAACGGTTACGAAATGCTCGAGAGAGTTCCTTTCGACCGCTATATAGGCCTGCCGGATTTTGAGTCGCGAAGAGCATAAAATCTTTGTGTGGCCGAACAACATCCTCAATCTCTGGAACCCAAAGCTCGCGATTTTCGTCCAGTAGGCGGTTCAAAGCTTCGAGAACTTCGGTTGGAGCCAGGTTGAGTTCGTCAAGTACGATCCAATGCCCATTTCTCAAAGCATTCACAAGAACCCCTTCCCTAAACTCGAGATTGCCTTCAGGAGTGGAAATGTACGAACCGATGTATTCTTGGAGGTCTGTGTGCTCGTGATTGTTAATGCGAACGAACGTGTTGCCAGTTCGCTGTGCCAGGTAACGAATTAAGCTTGTCTTTCCTGCAGATGTTGGACCTTGAAGTAGAATCGGATATTTTTTTGCCGAGACAGCGCGAGCCAAATTATCCAGATTTCGTTGTACGGAGAATGTGATGATGTACTTCGGATCTTGGAAGAGCCTTGTACTATAACCTTCAAACCAGAACTTGCCGACATTGATGTAGTCGCGACCATCATCGTTGCGTGGTATATCGAGTCGCCGACAAGTTTCCACGTTAGCCCTTGCGACGTCTCCAAATATGGACTTTTTGATCATGGTTTCGACAGTCAAAGCACTGGAATAGTTAAGCATGGTCACAAAAGTCATGCAAAACCCTTCGTAAAGCCCTCGCTTCGTGCTACAAGAAGAAGCAATGTCACTTGCGTAAATCAAAGCGCGAGTAAGATTTCGAAGACTAAAGTGAGGTTGCTTATTGACGACATCTGCAAGGTGATTCTTTCTGGCGAGGGACTGTATTTGAGCGTATAGCTCTGTGACTTTGTCAATCATTGAGGGCACCACGTCGGGAAGGTAGCACTTGGCAATGCTCCGAATGCTAGCTATGTCTCCGTCCGGGCTTTCAACATAGAACTCGGTGAATCGGCTTCGGATGCCCATTGGCAGATCGGACTTTCCTACATCTGTTGAAGGATTCATGGCTGCAAAGAGGCGGAAGTTTGGATGTGCTTGAACGCGCTCAACTTGCCCGGGTTCAGTGAAGGTCAAGAACGGCACAGCCCTAGGACCGTTTGGCAGCAGATCGGCAAGAATTTCCAGAGTTGCTGAGGGTGCGAGGTTAATTTCGTCCAGAAGCACCCAATATCCCTGACGGACTGCCTCAACCAGCTTTCCCGCTTGGAACCAAAACACCACCGGCGGTGCTCCGTCTGCCAGAAGCGATTCCACATTCTCGACGGCACTTTCAAATAGGTTCCAACGATCGTAGGGAATTTTAGCGCCGGATTCAACCGCTGGTGTTTCGAGAGAACTTGTCCTCTGCCTTTTCGCCGGCCTTTCCAGTTCTGGCACTTCCACTGGCTCCTGGCTCTTCCGCTTGTGGACATCTGCGATGGCACCTTTCCATATCTGAACCACCCTTTTCCACATGCTCCGCTTCATGGCTTTGTTGAGCGATTGCACGAACTCCTGGTTTCTCTGATTCGAAAAGGTCTCATGAAATAGCTGTCGAAATTGATCTTGCAGCGGGATCATTCTTGCTTTGATGCTCATTGGCTTGAGACCGCCGATAAGGTCTTCGCTCTGCGACTGCTGAGAAAGGTTGAAGGTGAAAAGTTCACACCCCAATCGATTTGCAAGATATTGTATGGAATGCGTTTTCCCGATGCCGGTTTCTCCAACGAGAAGCACCGGTTCTCGATGCTTCACTGCAGCTGCAAGTTTCTCCACTAATCGGACTGTGTGAGTATTGGAAGCAAATAACATTGCCCTGGGCGGGGAGTTCACAACGCGCTCCATCTTCACTCTACCAACTCGCAAACCATCTGGTTCGTCAAGGTCTAAGTGGATTGTTCGGAGTTTAAGAAGATGGTTTCTTCGAGCGGGATCAATTCCGAGTTCACGAGAAACGGCGGGCGCTATTTTTGCGCCGATGACGCTCGACGGTAGGTGGCCAGCGAAACAGTCAATGGCATCAAGAAAGACCTTGTCTAAGTCCGTTTCGGAGAAATCTGCCGCACCGTCCGTAAGAACGTGTATTCGCTCGCACCATTTTTCGAGAACACTCAAGTTGATGGGCCTTGAATTTGCTTGGCGCAAGTCGTTGCTACGAGAAACTCCCTGAAGAGATTTGTAGACAGCCAGCAACATGTGAGTGTGCGGACCAAGGGATGGCCAGAGGGAAGAGATGATTCGGCCCATTTCTCGGGCAGGAAGCGGCGAGATTGAAATCTCTTGCCAGAAGCGAACTCCAAGCATCCTTTGTTTCCAAGACTCATCGGGGACTTGTGAGTCAGATGGTAGGCGAATGGTTCCGATAAGCTTAAAATCTCCAGACGCTTCAATGATTTCGTCACGGCCCGGAATCCGAAGCTCATCAGACTCTATAAGGGGTAGAAGGAGGCTAAGGATTTCGTTTGGAGCGCGGTCAATGTCCTCGATGCAAACCCAATGGCCCTGTTGTACGGCAGTCGTTAGGACACCAGGCTGCCATTCGAATGTCCCTGGAGCATTGCCTGATATGTATGATCCGATCAA